>Ga0315904_10002259_pt1 | contig 29971 bp, 28 predicted proteins | sample LakEriMetagenome_6_FD_203529 | JGI IMG/M metagenome (GOLD analysis project Ga0315904, IMG submission 203529) | Freshwater fungal communities from buoy surface, Lake Erie, Ohio, United States - Buoy 12 MA120 | ecosystem: Environmental > Aquatic > Freshwater > Lake | place: USA: Lake Erie, Ohio...
TAGCTTACAAAGACAAAGAGCAATTGAGCAACTATTTGGTAAGTTCCAACAAGCACGTCTTTCTGCATTATTTGATAACGTTATTCGTGATGGTAACCAGGCATCTCGTGTTCTTGATTTAGCGTCTGCTTCTGTAGAAGATCTTGCAGCTCTTGCTGAAAAAGAATTAGGAATTACTGCAGATTCTGCAATGAATAAATTTAAAAAATCTGTTGAAGATTTAAAGGTTGCCTTAGTACCAGTTGGAGAAGTATTTTTACAAATAGTAACTCCAATTTTAGAAAAACTTTCCTCATTGGTTGAATGGTTTAATGGATTATCTGATACTAGCAAAAAAGCTATTGCCAAGGTAGTATTGTATTTAGGTGGCATTGCTCCAGTGCTACTTATGACTCTAGGCTTGATGTCAAACTTTGTTGCTAATGGTATAAAAGGATTGATGTTATTAAGAAATGGATTTTTAAGATTAACTGGTCAATCAAAAATTTTGGGTGAACAAACAAATTATTTAACAGTTGAACAACAGAATGCAATATCTGCTGCAGCGTCACTAGAACAATCACATATTAATTTACAACAAGCTTTTACAGGAGAAACAGCTGCAGTTAGACAGTTAATATCCGAGTATCAAAGAATGGTTGCTGCACAAAATATGGCAGCAACAAGATTCCCTGGGATGATGGCTTCAGGATATGTTGCACCAAAGAAATTTGCAAAGGGCGTTATGAGTGTTCCAGGACCTAAAGGTGCTGGCGATATAGTTCCAGCAATGCTATCTCCAGGAGAAGCAGTTATTCCAGCTAAGATGACACAAAAATATGGTGGTTTGATTAATGGAATGATTTCTGATAATATTCCAGGTTTTCAGGGTGGACTAGGAGTTGCAACTGGCGTATCAAGCGCATCTGGGTTAGTATTTACACATGGTATTGCACCAAAAGAAATTGGAAAAGAAATAGCTGATGCTCTTATAAGTGTTGTTTCGCCATCACAAAGAACAGCATTATCACAAGCAACATCATTAAAAGGCTTAACAAATTTTGGATTTATTGCACCAGAAACATTGAATATGGGAAGAATGAGTGGTACAGATGCCTCATCATTCTTTGGTCAAAACACAGAATTAGCAACATCAAGAATATTAAAAAGTATTTATGATTTAGTTCCATCTGCAGCAAGTGATCCAGCAGTTAAAGATGACGTTCTTTTATTTGGAAGAAATATATCAAAAGAATTAGCTACTGCAGGATCTAGAGCAGTATCTGAAAAAGATTTCTACGTACATGTAGAAAGAGCATTATCAAATACAATGAAAACGGCAACAACAAATGCTTTTAGAAATAGCATACCGTTAATTCAATCACAATTAACAACGGTTGCAGCTTATGGTGGTGAAGTTAATAGAGGAAAGCGTGGACAAAGACTTGCAATCTCAAAGAAAGCTCAAATGGCTGCATTTGGATATACTGCTGGAATGGCATCTTATAAATCACAAACATTAACTAGCCAAATTAGACGATCAGGATATAATGCTGGAAATACTGCAGTTACTGCAGTTGCCGAAGGTGCTGCAACAAAGTCCCCATCTAAGAAAACAATTTTAGTTGGAGAAGATATTGCTCGTGGTTTACAGGTTGGTATGGCGAACCAAATTGATGAAACAAAAGATATGGCATCAAAACTTGCAGTAGCAGGATCATCACTAATTAATCCTAAAACTGGTAGACCATTTAATGTTCAAGATATAGCAGCACAAACAAGAGTTACTGGACCACAGGTCGGAGGAATGGCAAGTGGTTTAATTTTACCAGGCCAACTTGCAGCACAACAAGGTCTTATTCTTCCAGGACAAACTGGAGCAAAACCAAAAGGGCTCATTATTCCAGGAAGGCCAAACTCATTCGGACCTCCTCCACTTATCATACCAAGTGAAATGAATCGTAAAACTGCAGGTGGATTAATTGATCCAAGAACTGGTGGATATTTTCCACCATTGGTAGCAGCACCACCAGTAGCAAATGAAGTACAACAAGATAGACAGTCTAGATTTAGTAGGGTTAGGGGAGCTGTATCAAATAGATTTAGAAGATCTCCAAAAGAACAGGGTGCACCTAGCACTGGTAAAAGAGGAATGGGTAGGGTATCTGGTGCTGGTATGGGTATTTCTGCATTAGTTTTTGCTTTATCAATGCTTCCTGGAAAACTTGGACAGCTTGCACAATCTATAATGCCAGCTGTTTTTGCATTACAGGCTTTTGCAATGTTGGCAGGAGCTATAGGCGGAATTGGCGCTGCAGTTGTTGCTGTAGGTGTTGGTTTGTATATGTTGAATAAATCTGCTCAAGAAACTGCACAAAAACTTGTAGATTCTGCCAATATGGAAGCAGAGGCTCGTTATGGAAGCGCAAAATCAATTGAACAGTTTGCAGAGTTTAGTGGAAGGTCGCTTCCAAGTGGAAGAGAATTTACTAGAAATAATAGACAGATTATTTCTGCTAGTGGTGCAGCAGTAGGCAGGTTTAATGAGTTTTATGGACAAAAAGATAATAGGGCAACACAAGTTATAAATGCTGCTGCAATACGAGGTCCAGAAGCAGGAATACAGGCAGCTGCTATAGATGTAGCACAAAGAGCAGCAATTTTTGGCCTTGGCCCAGCAGACATTGCAGCTAATATTAAATCTGCTGCAGACCTTATAGGGGCAGATCAAGTAAAACTAAAAATGGCTGTACAAGAAATATTGTCTCCAGATGGTAAAGATATTACAAAAGAGCCACTTACCGTTAAAGCAAGAATGGAATTTTTACAGGATCAAGCAACACAAAATATTAAGTCAATTAATGAATCTATAGCAAGCCTTGCTGGGGTAAAGATGCCAAAAGTTGAAGCAGTAGGAACTAAGCAGTTCTTATCAACTGGTGGTCTTGGAGCAGCAAGAAGATTAATAGACATAGGCAAACGTGTTCGTGGCGGAGAAACATTTGACAATGCAGCGACAACAATGAGCTATCAAGAGCTCAAACAGGCTGCTGGGTATCAACAAGGAATTAACGAATCATATAGTGGTGGATTCGGTAGCGAAGTAATGGGCGTTCTTAAGCAAGGGGCAAGAAATGCATTAGGATTTGCGTATGAGATAGATCCTATAAAAGAATTTGATAGAATTCAAACTGCTGTTTCTTCTTCAACAGTACAGCTTTCTATAGCATTTACACAACAAAAAGAATCATTGGCATTACTAAATCAACAATATGCTGACGGAATAATAACTAAAGAAGAATATGATAGACAGATAGCAATATCTTCTTCAAATTTTGCACAGCTTGGAGAATCAAGCAAGACACTTATTACTGAACTAGACAAAATTGATAGCTCTGGTGCATTATCTGCAGATGCATTAAAATCTATGGGAAATGAAGCATTTGCTGCATTAAAAAAATCAAATCCAGAATTATTTAAAAAAATTACTAAATCAATGAAAGACCTTAATGGTGCATCACAAATTGACATTATGATGGGGTATGCACAAGGCAGTTTAACAATTTTGGATGTTGCAAGACTACCAGAAGTTTTAGAAAAAATTGATGGTAAAACAGTAACTGCTGCAATTAAAATATTACAAGAAGAAGGATTTTCTGCTGGCTTAAAAGAAAGTGATATTAGATCAAGACTTTCTACTCTTGATAAAGAACTGATATCTTTAGCACCATCTGGCCCAGAAGGAGCAAAAAGAAGAGCCGAGCTTCTAGATGAACAAAAATTTTTACAAAAAACATTAAAAGATATAGAGGAATCTAAAAAAGTTGGGCAAGGAACATTTGATACAGATAAGACAAGAAAAAAGGTAGCGTCTGGTGTAGGGAAAATTACTGATGCATATGACAAAGAGCTAGAGGCATTAAGAAAGAAAAGAGATGCCCTTAAAGATGTTAATAATGAGCTAGATCGTCAAAACCAGTATCAGATGAAACAGATGGATCTTATTAATCAAGCAGCTAGAGCAAAAATATCTGGAGATTTCTTACAAGCAGCCCAACTACAGCAACAATCAATGTTTGAGGGTGCAAAGTTTGCAAGAGAAAGCACTGAGCTTCAGATGGATAGAGTTATTACGAAAGTAGAAAATGCAAGATCTAGGGTTGAAGATACTAAAAAGTTTACCTCAAAAGATAAAGAGCTACTGGCAAAACTAAGAGCTAAAGACTATGAAGGTATATCTGCAACTCCAAAAACACCACAGGTGGGATTTAATGAATCTGCAACAGGGTTTGCTGGATCTACCACAAATATTGGTGGAGCAATGTATACTGTTACTATGAACATATCTGGAGAAAATGCACAAGACATTGCTGATAAGGTTATTAATAAATTAAATGTTTTAAACAATAAAAATAATAAGAGCAATAAGGTGAAGAAATAATGGCATACAAATTAAACGCTGGTCTTGAGATATCTCTTAATAATAGTACTTGGTATAAACTTACAGACCATAATCGCACAGAAATAGTAGTAAGTCCTATTGTGATTGAAAAAGAACAAAGAATGGCAAACGGTACTCTAAGAAAATTTGTTGTCAGTAAAAAAGATGTCATATCAACATCCTGGTCATTTTTACCAGCTCAATCTGCAGATATTGTTGATGGCAACTATAGTGGTTCGTGGCTTACATCATTTTATAATGCTAATGTTGGAACCCCTATTTATGTTAAGCTTACTGCTGCTAAACATACAGATCCGTCTATTGGACAAGTTCCAGTTGCAAATACATATGTTTCAGCATCAACTGGAACAAAAACATATCAAGCTTTTATTACTAACTTTAGTAGAACAATAAGAAAAAGAACAATAGTAACTGACTATATTGATTTGACTATTGAGTTTACGGAGATCTAATGCTAGATGTTGTAAGCTCTAATGTTTTTGCAAATTCAAATTCAATAAAACTAACACCAGTAGTTTTTGCTGAATGGAATCAAAATATATTTAATCCACCATATGCAACTGTTGCTGGAGATGGTACACTTCAAACAGGAATATCAACCACAACAACATTGACAGATGTTTCTGGATCGTCTGCAAAAACTGGTTTTACAACTAAAAAATTTGCTATGGCTGCAGATAAAGATACAATTGAATACTCTATAACGCCTACAGCAACTAGTAGTGCTTTTAAAATTATTACATATATAAAAACAAATCAAAACAATCCAATCATGGCTAGTGTTTTTGCACAAGGATCATCTAGTCAGTTTGGATCATCTAGTGTTGAAATTAATTCATTTGGATGGTTAAAGGTTGAAACATATATTGGTGGTGCTTCTAAAACAGATAATATTTCTTCTTTTACATATAAGATTATTTTAAATAGATTTAGTACTGCAGATCCAATTCCAGAAGTTTTATTTACAGTACCGCAGGTATATGCAACAACATATTTTGATTACCAGTATAATTCTATGTGGCCCTCAGACTCTGTATTTACAAATTTTAGACCAGGTGAGTCATATGTAAATACAGGAAGTTCAAAATTTTCTTTTCCATCTAATTTCAGAAAAGTAAATGAAAATCTTGTTAATGGATATACTGGCGATGCTTATATGCCAGTAAGCCCAATTGTTCAAAATCCACAATCAATAAATGTTGCTCCACCAGTTCCGCTTTATAAAAATGGACTACTTAGTGATATGAATCAATATAAGTATTTTATATCAGACAACACATCAAAATCAATTACTGGGATATATGACCCATCTGGCATTATTGCAAATAAAATAGTAATTAAGTTTAATACACTAATGGCTGTTCCTACAATAAATGTTGCAGTAAATGGATCAAACATCACTGTTGATGGATCTCAAGCAATCAGTTTGGCAACAAACTCGGGCAAAGAAAGTAATGGTGTTAGAGAAGACGCAGGGGTGCTTGTATTATATTGGACTGGCTCAGCATGGACAAGATCTAGGTGGTCAGTTATGCCAACATTTTCTTCAACTGGATCAATTGCTACGTCTACCACAATTAATAAAATAACTGTGACTCAAACAACTAATACTGCAAGGACTCAGTTTGCATCATATACGTCTGCAGCTTTTATTGAGGATTTAGCTAGAATGCAAGTCATTGAAATATCTCCAAGGCTTGAACTAGACTTAACTAATTATTTGCTATCTATATCAATAAACAAATCTATTGATTCTAAAAATACGTTTTTACCAATTTCATCAGTTAATTCAGATGACTGCTCAATAACTCTTTCTGGATTACCAGCTGGCAATATATCTTCTTTTGTTCCAATTTTTTCAAGCCAAAGCAATAAAACTCAAACATTTTTAAAAGGCATGCTTAGAAAAAATATTAAATTTTATACAGGTTTTTATTTAGAAAATTATTTTGATAATACCACTAATGCTTTTATTTCTCCCAACACATTTATTCCTGGGGGAATATTTTATTCAGATACATGGGAAGAGTCTGATATAAACGAGGTAACAATACAAACATATGATATAGGAAGATATTTACAATCAACGCCAGTATCAGACTATGTATCAAACTTAAAAACGGTAGTTGATGTAATATCAAACATTTTAGATTTATCAGGATTTACTGATTATGACTATGACTCTTTATATACTGTATGTAATAATAAAAATGTTCCAATTGACTTAGCTTATTTTTATGTTAATTCTAAAGATACAACATTAGTAGATGCTTTAGATCAAATATTTCTTCCATATCAAATAGGAGCATTTATTAATGAATATGGCATTATGAAATTTTTAAGCTTGTCTGAAATACTAGGAACAACTTCAACTGTACTAACAGTTGATGATTCTGATATTTTAGAAAATGGATATTCAGTAGTTAATAATGCAAAGCCAGGAAAAGTTTCACTTAGATATCAATCGCCAAAAATTAAACAATCTTTAGCATTACAAAATTTGTTACTAGAGGCAAATTCTCCATCATTTATTTATACGACTGGAAGTGATATTGTATGGGCACAGCAAAACGCAGATTCGGTTGGGATGAACTATTTAAATGAAAACATGGATAGTTCTCAAAATTATTTTGTAATGGACAATAATGATTTATTAGATATATTTCATACGTATAACTTAAATACAACTGGATATGCAGCTATTGAAAATGAAATAGTTTCTTTTGTTTATAAAGAATATACTATTGAAGATCAATCTAATAATATAGTTTATGCTAGTGTAAAAAATGATATAGAGCTTGCTGCAGAAATTGATAGATTTAATAAAAAATATATGGTTGGTTTAAAAACAACTGACGGCAGTGTTAAGACTGGATATAATAAAATTATTGAGCCAACTGGCAAAATTACTAATGTACAAAGAGGTATGTTTGGAACAAAAATATCTGATCATACGGTTTTAGATTCTTCAAATGCTGCAAGCAAAAATATATCATGTAAACAAATGTCTAATACATATGTTGTAACTGGGCTTGGAACTTATTCTTCATCTACTGATAATGAGTTTAAGGCTACAACAGCAACAGGTGGAAAAACATTGTTTTATCCTACTACAGAAAGAAGCTCTGTATCTATAAATAGCACTACAGAACCATATAAAACATACTCTTGTAAGTTTAATTTAGCTGACATAGACCTAGCATCTGGCGGATTATTTTTTAATTTAGCAAATACTGAAGTTGATGCAACTAATGCATACTTTTTAGAGTTAGTAAAATATAATACTTTTACTATTACAGAACAAGGAGAAGTCCCCTTTGATCCACCAAGATATATGTATGCCCTTGTTTTCTACCAGTTTAATGGTACAGAAAATGTAATAGCATATGCGGATGTTACTTCAACTATAAAAAATATTATAGCTAATACAGAAAAGGTTTTAGAAAAAAGTGGTACTGGAGAAGATGCCATATATACTCCTACAACAGATCCACGCTATGACTATTTTCATTTAAAAGCGACAACTTATAAATCGTCTGGCACAATAAACTATACAAATGATCAAGGACAGCCAGCAACTACTGATGATGGAGAAAGCACTACTGTTGTAAATTTACTATCTGTATTCTTAAATAATGTTGAAATACGTGGCTGGAAAGTTTACGATGATCCAGCATGGGTTCCAATTGCTATTAATGAAAAAACTGGTCTGCCTAAAAAAGTTCAGCTAAATTCTAATATTACAGCTGGAACAATTTTTGGATCATTTATTTCAACAGATCCAGTAGAGGTTAGTGAATTATATTATCCAGAACAAAATGGTGCTGTAGCTGGAGCAGTTAGAGAAATTTATGCAACACATAAATCTTTGAAAGAAAGAAGTGTAAATTATTATTTTCAAGATAGAGAATTTTTAAATGGCATGATTCAAAATCAAAATATATTTTCTAAATCAAAATCTTATATGATGCAGACTAAGCCATCTGTTCTTGGAATAAACACCTATGATGTTCAGTATACTACTCCAGCAGCTGTTTCTGTAGATGTATTGCCAGTGGAATATCTGCTACAATATTTTCCAGGATCTGAGCCAGTAGACAAAAAATATTTACAGAAAAAAGAAGTTGACGAATACTCACTGTCATACTCTACAATTTTAAACACTGGATTTAGAGCAAAATTTGCTATTGCAAATAATACATCTCATATGGTATTTCTTAAAAAAGATTCTACAGAAATTATGCCACTAACTGTGGTATTGAATTTATGGACACAAGAATTAATAGCTCCTTCAGATCCAGAAGTTATAGAAAAAGTTATGGATAAAAACAATATGGCAGAAACTATACAACTTGACTCAAACTGGATACAATCTAAAGAATCTGCAAATAAACTTATCAATGTAATCGCAAGAGGAATAGATAATTTTTCTAAAGAAGTAAGATTACAAATTTTTGGTAATCCGTTGATACAGGTAGGAGATATTGTCCAGGTGAGTTATTCTTTGTCTGGACTCAATCAACAAAAATATATGGTTAACTCGGTTTCACACTCATTTGACACTGGGTTATCAACAAGTTTATCGCTAAATATGATTGATAGCGGAATATCATATTGAAAATGATATAATGGTAGACAACAAGGAGATACTATGTCTTATGTAAAAATATCAGACCCAGCCATCATGGACTTAGCGGGTATGCAACAAATTATTAATGTTATTAACCAACATAGCGATTATCTTAATGTTTTAATTAATAGGTTTGGAACAGTTATTACTCCTACTTGGGATGAAAAAGCTGCTCAACAAATATATGATCCAGCAACCAGCGTAATCGCCTATGGAAAAACACCAATAGAATCGGATGATGATAATGAGGTTGGTGCTAATAAAACATTTTATGATCAATCTGTAACTTTTGACGGTGTTACATTTTCTCAGGTGCCACATATAGTTGCAACACTTGATAATAGTCAGGGCTCACTAAGTGGTCAACTTGATTTTATGATATCTGTCCATGGGGCTACAACTAGTGGATTTACTCTTAGAGCTATGAGGGCTGGCGTATTTAATGATAAGTGGACCATTGATAACGAAATAAGAGTTAACTGGATTGCTATTGGGCCAAGATAGGTAAAAAATAAATGGCTAAATATAGTTCACCGTTTTCAGTAGGCAAAAGGCAAACTGTATTTATTGATCCAAATGACCCACGAGTTCGTGGACTAAAAGCTGGAATAACAGAATCAAGACTTGGTGCTGAAATAAAAGTTGTAGATGCTGCTGGACTATCACAGTCTGGTTTTTCTTCATACTTAAAAAGTTCGGCACCTTCTTCAAATTTTATAAATACAAAAACTGGATTAAGTCCTAAAAGCACAACTGATCCAGCTAGTTTTACAGATATATCAAATCTTTCTGCTGAATGGATTGGTGAAAGTTTTGTTATAACATTTAATTATGATTTTTCTAATGAAAAAAATAAATATGTTTCAGAATTTAGATATAGATTAAGAACGTCTTCGTATACACCATTTACATTTGAGATATCAACAGTATTAAATAAATCAACAGCCTTACAAACTATTACTTTTACAGAAAAAAACAACCAGGCTGTTTTTGGAGAATTTGCTGGAGAATTTTCTTTATTAGAAGTTTATCCATATGATAGTTTTGGAAATATTGGAAATACTTCAACTTTAGACGTTACTGGAATAATATATAATTCAGATTTACCAGCTCCAGTTCTTCAGGCTAATGCAATAACCTCTGGGTATCTTATTGATTGGACTGAAATTACAGAATCATATGCAAACATTCTTTTAGAAGAGGTTGTCTCAAGTGCAAACTCTGCCCCCGTATCTGGATATTTAAGTGTATATTTTGATCAAATAAAGCCCGCCAAGGTTATAACTGGAAATACAAATCAAAGATGGGTAAGAGGAAGATTTGCAAAAAGTAATGGAACTCTTGGACCATTATCAAATGCAATTAGTGTTACCCCATTAAGTCCTGTTTCTGTTGATAATACTGCTCCAAATGCACCAGCTAGTGGAAATGTAACTGCTGGCATAGATTATGATCCAACATCGCTTGAAGTAGTTGGATTTAATGCATATATAGATATTTCTTGGACTGCAGTTAGTGACAGCACTTTAAAAGGATATAGGATTAGATTTAAAGATAATGCTAGTGCTGGCCCATATTCTTATGTAGATTCTCCAGGAACTGGAACAACATACAGGATTACTGGATTATCAATTGGAACAACATACAGAATAGAAATTGCATCTTATGATGAATTTAATAATACATCATCTGCATATACAAATATAGGAACAGCGGTAGCAACTGGAACTCCATTTATTGGAAAGAATGTTGAAACAACTGGATATTTTCAAGCTTTTCCTGGTGGTGGCAGTACTGCTAATGCATTTAGATTTGGATATGGGGTTGAATCTGGTAAAAGAGGTCTTAGATTTAATGATAGCAACTATTGGTATATAGACTCTTCAGCAAGTGCAACATTTAAATTAGGTGGAGATACCAATAACTATATTGAGTGGAATGGTGCACAATTTGTTATTCAGGGAGATCTTAGGGCACAAAAAGGACAGTTTGATGGCAATGTTCAAATAAAATCTGGAGGATCGTTATATTCTGGAACACTGTCTGGCAATAATTTATCTGGTGCAGGCTTTATATTAAATAATACTGGAATTACATTTAATTCATCAACTGCTAATAACATAACAACTATAAATGGAACAACGGGGTTGCTTACAACAACATCAGCAAAAATTGGTAATTGGGATGTAAATTCAGCATATGAAAATTCAATTTATTCTATATCTGGCAATAATATAATAAAATTAGATTCTTCCGATGGATCAATAACTATTTCTGGAACTGGATATAGTTCTGGTATTGGAAGACCAGATGCCAATAATATTGTTTTTTGGTCTGGATCAGATAGAAGTACAAGTTCTCCATTTTATGTAACAAAAGAAGGACTTCTAAAGTCTGCAAATGCAGACATTACTGGTGTCATACGAGTTGGTGCTAGTGATATGAAATTTGGAGATAATGTTGGTGTAAATGGAAAAAGTGGTTTGCATATTGATTCTGTAAATTATTGGTATTCTGATGCAACATTTAAAGTTGGTAATGCAATAACAGCAACCAATACGTCTGTTACTATTGCTGGAAATACAACAATTAAGGGTGGAGAAATAACTCTTGAAGCAATAGGAACAGTTGAAAGTGACTCTAATAATTTTGCTGGAGATCCAACATTAACTTTAAACACTAGCAATAAAATAGTTAAGGGAAGAAGATTTATATTTAATGGGTCATCATCTCCATCATCAAATGTTATTTTGAGTGGCGGAGAAGGAACCTGGGTAACTGGCGGTGGAACAACTACTTCAGTTAAAGTTGGCGATATTTTAATGGTGTCATAATGGCTAACAAAAGATGGCATAGATTGTCAAGTGGGGGAAGTTGGTCCCCACTTATAATATATAGATTAAACTCTAGTGGTGTTTGGAATCAACTTAATAAGATATATAGGTTGGCATCTGACGGAGTTTGGAAGCTTGTTCATTATGTTCAAAATCTTCCAACAGCAATAATATCTCCTACCTTAACTAATCAATCTTCTATCTCTACAGAATTTTTTGGTGGTGACACGTTAACTTTAACAAGAGGACAATATACAAATACTACAAATAATTCAAATACTTCATACAGAATGACTATATACAAAGGTAATGATCAAAATCTTTCTGTTAACGATACTAATTGGATCCCAGAAATAAGGCAAACTTTTACTGGTGATAACTCTACACAAAATACAACAATAACATATAACTTAACAGATTCTGATGCAGAACTTGGATATTATCTTGTAGGAGAGGTAAAAGTAGATAATGATGTCGCTACTGCAGATTCTGAAAAAATAGATTTTTTAACTACGCCAAAAGTTTTATCAAAAATATCTTTTACTTTGGGAGATTTAAATATAACCAATATCACACATACTGGAGCAACATTTACATGGAGTACATCTGGAATTACAACAGCAAGAATTTTTTCTCAAACACTCACAATTAGACAGGGAAGTTCTACTGGAACAATAGTTAAAACGGTTTCAGTAACACCAGGAACAACAACTACGGTAGTTTCAGACTCTGTTAATATTCTTCCAAGTACATCATATCATGCAACAATTGAGGTTGTGGCAAATGACGGATGGAAACTTACTGCTACCCCAAATAAGCAAACAAAAACAAATACATTTTCAACTACTGCTACTCCACCAACAATAACAAATATATCTAGATCTAATGGAACAATTAAACCAACACCAAGCAATATCTCATTTTCTTCATCAAACAATACAGTTACAACTACGTGGACAAATGGTTCTCCATTAACATCTGTAACTTTTGATCCAGATGGTGCTGGTGCAGACGGAACTCCAGTAACAGACATCTCTTCTCCTTTTATAACATCAGACTCAAGATCATATTCATCAAGTGGCACATATTCTGTTGTTGTAAGTAATACAAATGATAATACACAAATAAATGTTTCTTGGGATCAAACAAATGCAGCCAGCTATGTTATTAACTATACTGGATCAACATCTGGTGCTGGATCTGTATCTGGAAATAATAGCGGTACAAGTGTTTCAGTAAACATACCCTGGGAAACAAGCCTTGTTGGTACTTTTAGATTAGATAGTATTGTTCTTTATACTGAAGCAAACCAATCTGGGGCATCAATAACTGGATCTGGAATATCTGGTTTTATTAGTGCAACTTCAGAAACTGGTACAGCATCTGCAAGCACAAGCCTCACATATGTTGAACCGATAGGTCCTTTTACATATACAGTATCCAATGCAACACTTGATCCAGCAAGACCAGACCCATATACTAACACATTTAATGCTGCTGGAACACAAATTAGTTCAGACTGGAATAATACAGCAAATACATCATATTGGAAATATTCAATAACAGGCGGTTCTCAAGGATCTAGAACAAGCAATGTAACTGTTTCAAATGGATCTTTTTCTGTTACTCCAGGAAGCTCTTATACTACTACTGTAGTATCTGTAAATGAAGATAGAAGGGTAAGTGTTTCTTGGAATGCTGCAAGTGGGGCAAACAGCTATGTTGTTTCATATACAAATGTTGGATCTCCTACTTCTGAAACTGTTACAGGAACATCTTTAAATATAGTTACCTTTGGAACAGTTGTTATTAATTCAGTTACTGCATATACTAACTCAAATGCAACTGGATTTTCTCGTTTAGGAACTTTATCTGGAAGTAATACAGTTACTCCAGTTGATAAAGAATCTGAATCAAGATCAGCAGGTCCAGATACGGCTCCTTCTGCTCCAGTCAATACTGTTGCTCCAGTCGCTTCTCCATCAAGTGGTGTTGTAGGAACAACATTTACTTGCTCCACTGGTACCTGGACTGGATCACCAACTTCATACTCCTATCAATGGCAAACATTTGAAAGTGGTTTTGGATGGTCAAATATTTCTGGAGCAACCACAAATACATTTACCCCTGGATCTGGATATGCTGGAACAACTAACAAATGTATAGTTACTGCAACAAATGGTGCTGGTAGTAACAGTGCAGAATCTAATACAATTCAGGTTACAATTCCTACACCTTTCTTCCCGCCTTTCTTCCCTCCTTTCTTCCCACCATTCTTCCCACCATTCTTTGCCCCAGTTTATACCCTTACTGTTAATTGTAATGGAGGAACTGGTTGCCCAGATTCTGGAACACATACTGGTTCATATACTATACCAAGTACTAATCCAACAAGAACAGATCATTCATTTAATGGATATGGCGTCACATGTTCTGGATCTTCTATTGGAACATACACTGCTGGACAAACAATCCTTTGTGAAGGTGCGTTAGTGCTAACAGCATCATGGACTTCTCTATTGGCTTCTCCAGTTAATACCGTTGCTCCAGTTGCCACTCCATCAAGCGCTGTCGCTGGATCAACATTTAGCTGTACAACTGGTACATGGACTGGGTATCCGACACCTACGTACACTTATCAGTGGCAATCATTTGAAAGCGGATTTGGATGGTTTAATATTTCTGGTGCTACTAGCAGCTCATTTACTGCAGGATCTGGATATGCAGGAACTTCTCTTAAATGTATAGTTACTGCAACCAATAGTCAAGGAAGTGCATCTGCAGAGTCTAACAATGTTCAGGTTACAGCTGCCCCACCGTTCTTCCCACCGTTCTTCCCTCCGTTCTTCCCTCCATTCTTCCCAGGGTTTGGACCGTTCTTCCCACCATTCTTCCCACCGTTCTTCCCACCGTTCTTCCCACCATTCTTCCCACCGTTCTTCCCACCATTCTTCCCACCGTTCTTCCCAGGGTTTGGACCATATTTTGGACCATGGTAATATGAAACCAAAGACCTGGTATAATATATAAGGAGGAAAAATGAGCACACTAACTAATGAAGATAAAATATCTATCATTAATCAGCATAAAAGAAATTTAGATTATACTAAATATGGACTTGAACTTTCATTAATGGAAGAGCAGGCTGTTCCAGAGCCAAATGAAATGAGAGTTAAATCTTTAGGTGATCAAATAGAAGAGCTCAATAAAAAAATACAGGTATTAGATAAAGAATTAGAATCTTTATCTTAAAAATAGCAGGGGTGTATGGATAAAACCGAATTAATTATAACTGCATTACAACAAAGAATAGGTGAGCTAGTTTCCGCATATGAAACTCAAATTGCCGTTCTTCGTGCAGAAATTACAAGCATGATCAATGATGAAAAACAAAAAAATGTTGATGTTGAAGAGTACTCTAATGAATTGCTTTCTAAGATAGATAGTATGTAATTAAATATGTTATGTAAAAAATGTAATGGCAGAGTTTTTGTAGATAGGCAATATAGTAGCTCTATACACCTAGAAACTTTTTGTATAATGTGTGGTCAAAGAAAATTTTTTCATCCACCATCTGATAGTGCGGAGGGTTTATGGCTACTGGAAAAAGAAAAATTGTTAGCCAAGAGTACAATAACGACCCTGTAATATCTGGTAATAAAAAGGTTTGGTTTCTTAATGGAGATCTTGTAAGACTTCATCATAGCTCAAGATCCACTGGAATGGTAACTGTTTATAACATAACAAAAGATAGGCTTGAAACTTGTTTACGTTCTGACTTTAGAAAAAATAGACAAAAGGCATATACTGTAGCAGAAACTGCCGTTCTTGTCAATAGGCATAGAAAATATTTTCCAAGATTAATAAAATGGGGAGTTATACCTCCGCCAATTGGATCTAAAATAAATGGTGAAAGAGGATGGCAAATAAGATCATACTATTCTGAATCACAAGTAAAAGACATACGTGATATACTAGCATCTAGACATATTGGAAGACCAAGAAAAGATAATTTAATAACAAACAACCAAACTCCTACTTCTCAAGAATTGACACGTAGAATGGGCGATGGTATACTTACATATACAAAAACTTCAGACGGTAGGTTTATACCAGTTTGGACAGAGAGCATATAAAGCCTGGGGAGGGCAAATGCAAAACGAAGAAACAAAGGTTAGTGTAACCTTGGGTTATACCTTAAACTTAGGAAATTTTCAATCCTTGAGATTAGACCTAGGAATTATTGATTCTAGGCGTGATGGTGAAAATATAGATCAAGCTTTTGAAAGAGTTTATAAGTTTGTTGAAGATAAGCTTACATCAAAAATCAATGAAGCAAAAGTTGAGCTAGAGTCATAATGGCTGAACGCAAAGACCGAATGGCTTTGCTCAGTCGCTACAATAAGCTTTATTTGCAGAGATACGAGCAAAAGTCTAATATTAATCTTAACGTAGAACAATGGGCAGCAGATGCTTTAGTTGAATCATATGGATTAAAGGCTTGTTGTGATTTATTAGATTATTATTTTAAAATAGCCAATGATCCGTCGTGGAACTATTTTGCATATAATGCTGAAAAGATATTATCTGGTAAGCTTGAAGTTGAACAAGATAAAAAAGAAAGACGGCATCGCAGAGAGCTGGCTAGGAAGTGGTTAAGTGAATAATTCAGAGGCAAAGGTAATATCAGCAGTACTAAATGATAAGCAGATGCATGTTTTGCTTCAGGCCAATCTAGATAACTTACTTAGAACCCATAATGATGTATGGAACTTTATTAGGCATTATTTTGATATTAATGGATCTGTTCCGCCATCATCATTAGTAGTTGAAAAGTTTAGAGATTTTCAAATTATTCCAGATATTGGAGCAACCAAACACCATCTAGATGAGCTACAGGTTGAGTATTTAAATGATAGCTTAAAAGATATCTTAAGAAATGCTGCTACAGATGTTCAGGGTGGCAATGCAACGCAAGCACTTGATCAGCTTATTACTAAGACCTCAGAACTCAAAAAAAATACATCAGCAATAAGAGATGTTGATGTAACTGATATTGATTCTGCCGTTGCCTATTATGAAAATGTTCAAAAGATGAAAGAGTCTGGGCAAGTAGGAATCAAGACTGGCTTGCCAGGGTTTGACAATTATCTCCCATCTGGAATTATGCCAGGTCAGCTTGGGGTATTCTTGGCATATCCAGGGATTGGAAAATCCTGGCTTGCTCTTTACTTTGCAGTGCAAGCTTGGAAGCAAGGTAAGTCTCCACTAATCATTTCTCTTGAAATGTCAGAAACTGAAGTGCGTAATCGTGTATTTGCAATTATGGGCGAAGGCTTGTGGTCACATCGTAAATTAAGTAATGGCGAAGTAGAAATTGATATGTTAAAAAAATGGCATACTAGCAAGCTTGAGGGCAAGCCAGCATTTCATATCATCTCAAATGATTCTGGTGGAGAAGTTACGCCATCTGTAATTCGTGGAAAGATTGATCAGTATAAGCCAGACTTTGTTGTTGTTGATTATCTTCAACTTATGTCTCCTAATCAAAAGTCTGATAATGAGACGGTACGCATGAAGAATCTTTCTCGTGAACTTAAACTTATGGCTATTAGCGAAGAGGTACCAATTATTTCAATTTCTTCTGCTACGCCAGATGATGTGAAGGATCTTAGTAGCGCTCCAACACTTGGTCAAACTGCTTGGTCACGACAAATTGCATATGATGCTGACTGGGTAATGGCACTTGGTCGTGCTACAAATAGTGATATTATTGAGTGTGTATTTAGAAAAAATAGAAATGGTTTTATGGGAGACTTTTTAGTTCAAGTAGATTTTGATAGAGGATATTATAGATACAAGGATTTTGAAGAAAAATAATATGTCCATAACTCCAAGAATTGACAACGGCATAGTTACTGTTTATTCTAATAATATAGATATAGATTACTGGATTAATATTTTAGAAAAGGTAAGTAGCGATTCTTATCCATTTGAAAATGTAGATCGTAGACCACATCAAACAATGGAAATACCAGCGCTGTATGATAGGCGTGATAGCTACGCATCAATTGAGGTTCGTGCAATGTTTTATAATATATTGCACATATCTCTTATTGATTTTATGAAAAAAAATAACATGAGTAAAATGGAACCACTAAGAAGCACAATAACAGCATCCAAGCTTCTACCAAATACTCCAATGAATGCACATCAAGATATTACAGATTCAAGAGTAGATAGTTTTATTGCTCAACTATATATTAACGATGATTACGATGGTGGAGAATTATTTTTTCCAGATCATTCGTATGCTTATAAGCCTAAAGCTGGAGATATGGCATATTACAAAATGAACGATATGCACGGAGTTCTTGAAACAAAATCTGGATTAAGGTATACTATAGGATACAGTCTATTGGGGCCATACTATTAATATGAATAAAAACAAGGATACATATACAGAAGATCAGGTTAAAAGAGTGTTGACTGGAATTGGAGTTGACATAGAATCTGAGGTAGGGTTAGAGTATATTGTTTTTTGTCCATTTCACAATAATTCTAGAACAGCAGCAGCAGAAATAAATAAATATAATGGCATGCTTTTTTGTTTTTCATGTCAAAAAGTTGCAGATTTATTAGAAACAGTTATGCAGGTTAGTGGTAGAACATATTTTGAAGCACTAAGATACATAAAAAGCAAAGAAAAAGAATCAGATATATCTTTAACAATAAATAAAACACTGTATTCAAAACCAGATTTTGTTCAGTTTGATGAACTATTAATTAAAAGATTAAATATTCAAGCACTTGAATCACCTAGGGCCATGAGATATTTTGAGGGAAGAAACATAACAAAAGATTCTGTATCCAGATTTAGTTTAGGATATTCTGAAAAACAAGATTCAGTAACGATACCAGTACATTCACCAGACGGTATGTGTATTGGTTTTGTTGCAAGAAGTGTTGAGGGTAAAGATTTTAAAAATACACCAGGACTGCCTAAGAGCAAAGTGCTTTTTAATTTACATAGAATTAAAAATTCTGAAATAGTATACTTAGTAGAGTCTTCATTTGATGCTATTAGATTAGATCAAGTAGGTTTCCCAGCCGTTGCAACGCTTGGGGCTAATGTTTCTGTATCTCAAACTGAGTTGCTTAAAAAATATTTTAGCAACATAATTTTGATTGCAGACAACGATGATGCAGGAAAAACAATGTCAGAGAAACTTATTGAAAAATTAGGATCTCAAATAACAATAATAAATATAGATAAAAAATATAAAGATATTGGAGACATGGATGATGATTCAATTAGACAACTTGAGTATAAGTTTGACAATTCCATTATCGCTATGCTACAATAGAAAAAACACAAGGAGAAACAAAACAAAATGGCAATCGTAAAAGGACTAAAAAACATAAATGCATTAGTAGATAAGCCTAAGTCCGAAGGAACTGGACTTAAGGTTCGCTGGGTTAAATTGGCAGATGGTCAATCTGCAAAAATTAGATTTGTTAATGAGCTAGATTCTGATTCTGCACATTTTAACGAAGATCGTGGTTTGGCAGTTGTGGTTTCAGAACACACTAATCCAAAGGATTATAAGCGCAAGGCTGCTTGTACACAGGAGTCAGAAGGTCGCTGCTTTGGCTGTGAAATGGCCCGTAAAGAGCCTAAGAGTGGCTGGAGAGCACGTCTTCGCTTCTATACTAATGTGCTTGTAGAAGATGGATTAGAAGACCCTTATGTGGCTGTTTGGTCACAAGGTATCAGCAAGCAATCAGCATTTAATACAATTCGTGAATACGCACTTGAGACTGGTAGCGTATCCAACGTTCAGTGGAAGCTTAAGAGAAATGGTCAGGGTACTGAAACAAACTATACCCTAATCCCCTCAGCTCCAGATGCAGAACCTTTCAAGTGGGATGGTATTGAACCATTCAATCTTGAAAAGGTTGTTCGTGAAGTTCCATATCCAGAGCAAGAAGCTTTTTACTTTGGATTTGATACACCTTCCGTTACTGCAACAAACGTTGACTGGTAATATATGAATTATGTTGGGCTTCATGTCCACACACATTACTCGCTAATGGATGGTGTGGCAACTCCGCAAGAATATGTAAATAGAGCAGTTGAACTGGGTATGCCAGCAATTGCAATTACAGATCATGGCACTCTTTCTGGACACCGTGAAATGTATCGTCTTGCAAAAGAAGCAGGTATCAAACCTATTCTTGGCGTAGAAGGCTATATGACGACTAATCGTTTTGATAATAGGGCGAAAGCAGATAGAACTGATCCATTAGATCAAAACTATCACCATATAGTTCTTCTAGCCAAGAACCAACAAGGATTAGAAAATCTAAACAAGATAAATGAAATTGCTTGGACTGAAGGATTTTTTAGTAAACCAAGATTTGACTTTGAAATATTAGAAAAATATAAAGAAGGAATTATTGTAACCTCTGCTTGCCTTAGTGGTTGGATAGCCAAGGCGGTAGAGTTAGATGAACTTGCTATTGCAAAAAAACATATTAAATGGTTCAAACAAACATTCGGCGATGATTATTATATTGAAGTAATGCCACACAATCCAGAATATGTTAATAAGGGACTCATAAGCTTGGCAAAGTCAATGAATGTAAAAATAGTTGTTACACCAGATTGCCATCATTCTGATACCAGTCAAAAAGAAATTCAAGAACTCATGCTTATTCTTAATACTCATGCCAAATTACAAAAAGATGTAACATATGATAAATCCAAAAAACATAAAGATATGATGGAGCGCTTGGATTATTTGTATGGAGCAGACCGTCAAATGTCTTTTAGATCTTTTGATATTCACCTGCTTTCCTATGAGGAGATGAAGCAGTGTATGAAAAATCAGGGTATTGAAAATGAAGAAATGTTTCAATCTACTATTGATATTTATAATAAAGTAGAAGAGTATGATATCAAGTCTGGGCTTACGCTCTTGCCAGTTCAGTATAAAAATCCTGATCAAGAGCTTGCCAATCTTGCACTTGCTGCATTAGAAGAAAAAAGATTAAATAGCAACTGGCTTGGTAATGATATTTATGAACAAAGACTTGACGAAGAGCTTTACATTATTAGAGAAAAAAAGTTTGCTCCATACTTTCTTGTAGTTCGTAACATGATTAATTGGGCTAAGAAAGAAGGGATTATGGTTGGTCCAGGTCGTGGATCATCTGCTGGTTCTTTGCTTTGTTACCTTCTTGGAATTACTGAGATTGATCCAATTGAGCATGGACTTCTATTCTTCCGATTTATTAATCCAGAACGAAATGACTTTCCAGACATTGATACAGACATTCAAGATTCTCGTCGTGATGAGGTAAAAGATTATCTTGTTAGACAATACCGACATGTAGCATCTATTGCAACATTTTTAGAGTTTAAAGATAAGGGTGTTGTTAGAGATGTATCTAGAGCTCTCAATATTCCTTTGCCAGATGTTAACAAAGTTTTAAAAACAGTTGATACTTGGGATGAGTTTTGTACATCTAAAAACTCAGCGTGGTTTCGTGAAAAATATCCAGAGGTAGTGACATACGGTGATCAGTTGCGTGGTCGTATTCGTGGAACTGGAATTCATGCTGCAGGCGTTGTAACTAGTAAAGAACCAATTTTTAAATACGCTCCACTTGAAACACGCAATGTTACTGGTGCTGATGAGCGCATTCCAGTTGTAGCGGTAGACATGGAAGAGGCAGAAAGAATTGGTCTTATTAAAATTGACGCTCTTGGTCTAAAAACTTTAAGTGTTCTTAAAGATACCATAGATATTATTGAGCAAAGACATGATAGAAAGATTGATCTTCTTTATATTGATATGGATGACAAGAATGTTTATCAAATGTTATCTGATGGATATACAAAAGGTGTGTTTCAGTGCGAAGCAACGCCTTATACAAATCTATTGGTAAAAATGGGTGTAAAAAATCTTGCAGAATTAGCTGCTTCAAATGCTCTTGTTCGTCCAGGTGCAATGAATACCATTGGAAAAGATTATATTGCTCGTAAGCACGGTAGACAAAATATTGATTATATGCATCAAATAATGAAACCTTTTACAGAGGAAACATATGGGTGTATCCTATATCAGGAGCAAGTTATGCAGGCCTGTGTAGAGCTCGGCGGTATGACTATGGCAGAGGCTGATAAAGTAAGAAAGATTATTGGTAAAAAGAAAGATGCAAGAGAATTTAATGCATTCCAAGATAAGTTTGTTAAAGGCGCTTCTGCTTATATTGCTCCTAATGCCGCTTTGGATCTGTGGCACGATTTTGAGGCGCATGCGGGATACTCGTTCAACAAGTCTCATGCGGTTGCTTACTCTACGCTCTCTTATTGGACGGCGTGGCTAAAATATCATTATCCTATAGAGTTTATGTATTCTCTTTTAAAGAACGAAAAGGACAAGGACACACGAACGGAGTATTTAATTGAAGCAAAAAGAATGGGCATTCCGATTAAGCTACCTCATATTAATGATTCAGATAAAGATTTTAAAATTGAGGGTAAGGGTATCAGGTTCGGTCTTTCTGCCATTAAGTACATCTCTGATACTATTGCTGACAGGTATATTGCTGCTCGTCCATTTAGCTCATACAAGGATGTAGAAGAGTTTACCTTTACAAAAGGTAATGGTGTAAATAGTCGTGCACTACAAGCAATGAATGCTATTGGTGCATTAACATTTGCAGATAATCCTTCAGATCAAAATAAAGTAAGAGAAAATCTTTATGAGTATCTTAATTTGCCTGAATTTAATATGCCAATTCCTCAGCATTACTATGCATACATAAATGACATTGAAGAGTATGAAGAAAAAGGTGCTTTCATTTTGATGGGTATGGTAAAATCAATTAAGAGAGCAAAAGGTTGGTCTAGAATAGAGCTATTAGATAAAACAGGAAGTGTTGGTATATTTGATGAAGAAAATACGGATATTGAGGCTGGTCGTACTTATATTATCCTTGCAAACGATAATAGGGTTGTTTCTGCAGTACCTGTTGATGAAATATCTAATTCATCCGATGCCCTGATAAAGTTTCTTAATTATAAGATGTTGCCATATAAAGATGACGAAATGTTTGTAGTTTCGTTTAAGCCCAGAATAACTAAAGCTGGTAAAAAGATGGCATCTCTTACAGTTGCAGACTCTGGAAGAGAGTTACATGCAATTACAGTATTTCCAACAGCATTTCCTAAAGCATATATGCATGTGCAACCAGGAAATGTATATAAGTTTGAACTTGGTAAAACAAAAGATGGTACAGTGATAATGGAGGATGTGGTAAGTGTTTGATGAACTAGCAGAAAAAATACATGATAATGCAAAATCAAAAGGATTCTGGGATAGACCTGCAGATGAAATATTTGTTGCAAAACAAATGATGATGATTGTTTCAGAAGTAGTAGAAGCAATGGAAGTTGTTCGTAAAGATATGGATCCAGATAAACTATCTGATGAGTTTGCGGATATTATTATTCGTACCCTTGATCTGTATGCAGGCATGGTGGATGCAGGATATATGAAAAAATCTCTTGATTATGCTATTAAAGAAAAGATGGATATTAATTCTAATAGGCCAAAGAAACATGGTGTTAGATTCTAATGACACCAAGTGTAGAGGAAGTACTTGCACAGCTTAATCCTAAATTACGAAAAAATATTTTAATTGGAGACTCTGTTCCAAAAACAGAATATGCTACTACTCCTAGCTTTGGACTTAATCGTGCCCTTAACGGTGGACTTCCGTATGGCAGACAAGTGCTTATATGGGGTAGTAAATCTTCAGCCAAGTCATCTCTATGCCTACAAATGATTGCGCTTGCTCAGAAAGAAGGCAAGGTTTGTGCATGGATTGATGCAGAAATGTCATATGACAAAGCATGGGCAGAAAAGCTTGGGGTAGATACATCAAAACTTATTGTCTCTCAAGCAAGAACTATTAATGAAATGGTTGATGTTGGTGTAAACCTAATGGAAGCTGGAGTTGATCTTATTGTAGTTGACTCTATTACATCTTTACTACCTGCAATTTATTTTGAAAAAGATAGCGATGAACTAAAACAACTTGAGAATACAAAGCAGATTGGTGCAGAGTCTCGTGACTTTAGCAATGCTTGGAAAATGCTTAACTATGCAAATAATAAAGTCAAGCCAACACTGCTTGTTCTAATTTCACAATCAAGAAATAATATTAGTGCAATGTATACAAGTCAGCAGCCCACTGGAGGACAGGCCACTAAATTTTATTCATCTACTGTTATAAAACTATTTTCATCTGAATCAGATAACCAAGCAATTAAGGGGAAGATTAATGTTGGAGATAAACTTATTGAAGAAAAGATTGGTAGAAAAGTTCGTTGGGAACTTCAGTTCTCTAAAACTTCTCCTGCTTTCCAGTCTGGGGAATATGATTTTTATTTCAGAGGCACTGATGTTGGGGTTGATACCATTGGCGATCTCGTTGACACTGCTGAACTGATGGGCATTGTTGAAAGAACAGGTGCTTGGTATGTTTTACCAGATGGCACTAAAGTTCAAGGCAGGGAAGGCTTTATAAATCGTGTAAAAGAGGATTTAAACCTACAAGATGATATTAGGTCTAAGGTAATGAATGCTTAATTACACAACCTATCCTGGCATTTTTCCATGTAAAACGTGTAAAGAAGATGTAAAGACATGCAGGGTATATCCTGATACGGGAGAGTCAACATGGCTTTGTAGTAAAAAACACTTATCAAAATGCCAGCTTTATATAGTTGGATATAAAAAGAAAAGAGATTATGAGCGAAAAGAACGAGAGTAAAAGACTTGGTGCTAAGCAGCATAAAAACTCTGGTAGGAATACAAAAAAGGGTGACGCTACTTGGAAAAATTTTACGGTTGATTTTAAAGAAAGCTCTAAATCCTTTACTATAAATAAAGATGTCTGGGCAAAAGCAGTAACAGATGCAATTAGAAATGGAAATGATCCAGCTATAGTAATTGTTTTGGGAGATTCTGGAGTAAGAACAAGATTAGCTGTAGTAGAAGTAGGACTTTTAGAAGATATTTTAGGAGAATATAATGAAAAATAATGAGCAGTCAAAAACAACACTTGATATGATTAATGGACTTTCTGAGATTTCTGATTATATGAATGATGAGGAACTTACTACTGCTTTAACCATGATTGCAAAATTAATCATTAAACCAGATATTCCCCCACATGTAGCAAGTCTTGAAATTGTTAGGCTGCAGGCTATTGCAGCAAAAATGTCATTTAAGGCTACTTGGATGACAAATGTAGATAAATCTGATAGAGGAAAGAAAAATATTTATTACACGGCAGCTGAGTCCATAAACAATCTTGTGTCAGCACTCAAGTATATAATGCGCTAGTCTGATATACTTATATATAACAAAAAGGATAACTATGACCAAAAATTTATTAAAGCAAGTTATGTTAAAAGAATCAGACAGCAAAAAAGAAAAAAAACGACAAGAAAAAATTTTTGATTCTGAAAAAATTATTGAAAAGATTAATTCTGGGTACACCGTAATGCGTGGACCTAAGCATACTAAGAAAAAAACATTTGCCCCATCTACTATAGTTTATGGACATGGGGAATGCCCACGCTATTGGTATTTGGCTTTTAATGGTGCAATTTTTCAAGATGATACAGATGCATATGCTGCAGCCAATATGCAGTCTGGAACAATGTCACATGATAGAATCCAGCAAGCAATGATTAATTCTGGAATTGCTAAAGTATTTACCAATGATAAAAATGAAAAAACAACAGAGTTTAAAGTAACATATGATGATCCTCCAATATTTGGTTATGGTGATGCCATGATTGACTGGGAAGGCGAAGAAGTTATAGCAGAAATTAAAACTATGATGAGTGAAGCATATGAATATCGTAAAAAAACAAATAAGCCTAAAATTGGTCATCTTGTTCAGCTTTTAATATATATGAAAATTTTAAAAAAATCTAAAGGAGTATTAATTTATGAAAATAAAAATACTCATGATTTAATGATAATCCCAGTTGAAGTTAATGATGATTATAGACAATGGATTGACTATGCTTTTGAGTGGATGAAAGAAGTAAGGCAGGCTTGGAAAAATCAAACATTGCCAACAAAAAATTATCGCAATAATTCAAAAATTTGTAAAGGGTGCCCAGTAAGAGATGCATGTACAGAGGCAGGACCTGGATCAATAAAGATTGCTTCCTTGGAGGAATTGAGTGAAGCTCTGTAATAGATTTGATTGTGAAATATATTTTCGTCCTAAAGTAAGCTATCAGGTTTACTGTTCAGATGAATGTAGAGATATAGCAACCAAAGAAAAAATTGCAGAAAGATACCAGGTAACAAAAAGACTAAAAAGAAAAGGCAAGATAAGAAAATGCCTTGGTGGTTGTGGAGTTAAATTATCAATTTATAATGATGAAGGATTTTGTTCAAATTGTAATATTGTACAAAAAGAAGTTAATAAAATGCTAAGGCAAATTAAAGGATATTTTGATTATGAATAATGTCAAACCCAACAATATTTGTGCTATTGATGCAAGTACAAGTACTGTTGCTTTTGCTATTTTTTCAGATAATAAAATAAAAAATACTGGTAAAGTTGCATTTTTTGGTCATGATATATATGAAAAAGTTATAGATGCAACTGCTAAAACCAGAGCATTTTTTAGACTATACGAAATAGATGCTGTTGTTATTGAACATACAGTATTTATGAACTCCCCTAAAACTGCAGCAGATTTGGCTATGGTGCAGGGGGCAATTATTGGTGGTATTGGATTAACTGGTATTAATCAAATAGGAAAGGTATCTCCCATTACCTGGCAAAACTATTTAGGAAACAAAAAATTAAGTAAAGAAGAACAGTTAGCAATAAGATCTGCAAACCCTGGCAAGTCAGATTCTTGGTATAAGTCTTATGAAAGAGGCTTGAGAAAGCAAAGAACAATTAATCTTATTGATATTATTTATGATAAAAAGATAGAAGATAATGATGTTGCCGATGCCTGCGGTATAGGTCATTGGGCTATTCATAATTGGGAAAAAGCTATTGGGGTTGACAAATAATAATATGCCTGCTAAACTATATACAAGCGAGTCTTGGCTTCGTAAGCGTTATGTTATGGATAAAAAAACTCCACAGGAAATGGCAAAAGAATGTGGAACAAGCGTAGAAACAATATACGTTTATCTAGCTAAATTTGGATTAAGGAAGTCTAAAAGATGAAGAAGTTGGCAGTTGGTTTATTTATTTTAGGAGCTATTGCTTCTGTTGGCACTGCGTACGGATTATTAGCTTTTGGAAAAATACTAGAAGAAGACGATAACTATTTTGATGAAGAAGACTATGAAAACTAAACCTACTAAATTAGTAACTAAGGTAGATCAAGTTAATCATCCAGAGCATTACACTACAGATCCTTCTGGTGTTGAGTGTATTGAAATAACAAGGCATCGTAACTTTAATATTGGTAATGCATTTAAATATTTATGGAGAGCTGGACTTAAAGATGAAAAAAAACATGTTGAAGATTTAAGAAAGGCTATGTTCTATATACAAGATGAGATCAATAGATTAGAAGGAAAATATGACAAGCACAGAGATTGATCTAATTAATCATCTTGATGAGGTAAATCGTGTTGTAGAAGAATATTTAAAAGGTAGTGATCCAACAAGAATATCTAAAGATCTGGCTATTCCAAGGACTCGCGTTGTTGCACATCTTGATGAGTGGAAGAAGATGGCATCAGATAATACGGTAATCCGTGCCCGTGCCAAAGAAGCGCTTGCTTCTGCCGATGCACACTATAATAAACTTATTAACAAGGCATATGAAGTTATTGAGGATGCAACAACTACAGCAAATTTAAATGCAAAAACTGCAGGCATCAAGCTTGTTATGGATATTGAATCAAAAAGAATTGATATGTTGCAAAAAGCTGGATTGCTTGAAAATAAAGAACTTGCAGAAGAAATGGTTGAAATAGAAAAAAGACAAGAAGTTCTTGTTGGAATTCTAAAAGATATTGCTTCTTCGCATCCAGAAATACGTGATCTTATTATGCAACGGCTTTCAGCTATTGCAAAAGAGGGTGAAGTGATTACGATTGTCCACGATGTTCAATGATTTTCTTGAGGCATTACAGGATAATCATTTTGAAGAAAAACCTGTAGATGTAAAAACATTTGTAGAGTCGCCAGACTATTTGGCCCAGCCACCACTTTCTGATATTCAGTATGATGTAGTTGAAGCGATGAGTCAAATTTATCGTAAAGAAGATTTACAAGTTCTTTTAGGAACAGAAGAAGGCAGCAGACATTATAGTAAATACACCAAAAATGAAATTATTCTGCAGCTTGGCAAGGGTAGTGGTAAAGACTTTGTTTCTACAGTAGCATGTGCATATGTAGTATATAAACTGCTATGCCTTAAGGATCCAGCAAGATATTATGGGAAGCCAGCTGGAGATGCTATTGACATTATTAACGTTGCTATTAATGCTGAACAGGCTAAGAACGTGTTCTTCAAAGGCTTTAAGACAAAGATTGAAAAGTCCCCATGGTTTGCAGGAAAGTATGACCCCAAGGTAAATTCAATTGGTTTTGATAAATCTATTACTGTTTATTCAGGACACTCAGAACGTGAATCTCATGAAGGTCTAAATCTTTTCATGGCTGTACTTGATGAGATATCTGGCTTTGCTACAGAGGTTGGCACTGGAAATGATCAAGGAAAAACTGCTGATAATATATACAAAGCGTTTCGTGGTACTGTAGATTCTCGTTTTCCAGATCTAGGCAAAGTAGTTCTTCTTTCATTCCCCCGCTATAACGGCGACTTCATTTCAAAGCGGTATGAAGAAGTAATTATGGAAAAAGATGTAATAGAACGCAGACATAAGTTTATTATTAATGAAGAATTACCAGAAGGACCAGATAATGAGTTTGAGATTGTTTGGGAAGAAGATCAAATTAAATCATATAAATACCCTAGAATGTTTGCACTAAAGCGTCCAACATGGGATGTAAATCCCACTAGAAAGATAGATGATTTTAAGATTGCATTTTTAACTGATCTTGGTGATGCAATGATGCGTTTCTTGTGTACACCGACATATTCATCTGATGCATTTTTTAAACAAAAAGATAAACTAGAAAAATGTATGACATTAAGAAATCCTGTGGATACCTATAAAAGATTTGAAGAAAACTTTAAGCCAGATCCAGATAAAACTTACTATGTACATGCTGACCTTGCACAAAAACATGATAAGTGTGCAGTTGCAATAGCACATGTTGAACGATGGGTTAACATTCAAGTAATTAAAGATTACGAACAGGTTGCGCCAATAGTTGTTGTTGATGCAGTTGTTTGGTGGGAGCCTAAAGTTCAGGGTCCAGTTGATTTATCCGAAGTTAAAAAGTGGATACAGAATCTTCGTAGAGAAGGATTTAATATAGGAATGGTCACATTTGACCGATGGCAATCATTTGATATTCAACAAGAATTAAAAGCGGTAGGTATGAGAACTGATACAGTTTCCGTTGCTAAAAAACATTATGAAGACCTAGCTATGATGGTATATGAAGAGCGTGTTGCAATGCCCATGATTCCACTTTTATTAGAAGAAATGTCAGAATTAAAAATCACTGATAATGGTAAACGAGTAGACCACCCACGTAAAAAGTCTAAAGATCTTGCAGACGCTGTTTGCGGTGCTGTATTTGGAGCAATATCACATACAAGTAGAGATTCTAATATAGAAATTGAAGTTCACACATGGTCTTCTGCCTCCCGACTTGCAGAGCAAAATAAGGATATGGTAGAATTAGACGAGGAAATTCCTGACGAAGTTATGGACTTTCTTGATTCGTACAAACTAATATAAACAAGGAGAAAAATGAATTCATTTAAGAAGATTGCAATGGCCTTGGCTGCAGCCTTGGCATTTAGCACATTTTCTGCAATCCCATCAAAGGCAGCAGTCCTTGCTGATAGCT
>Ga0315904_10002260_pt1 | contig 29951 bp, 23 predicted proteins | sample LakEriMetagenome_6_FD_203529 | JGI IMG/M metagenome (GOLD analysis project Ga0315904, IMG submission 203529) | Freshwater fungal communities from buoy surface, Lake Erie, Ohio, United States - Buoy 12 MA120 | ecosystem: Environmental > Aquatic > Freshwater > Lake | place: USA: Lake Erie, Ohio...
GCGCTCGGTGCGCCCGCCCGCAGGCATGGACCCCGGACGCTTCGTCAACCGCTACAAACTCTATCAGAAACTCGTGAACGCCAATCCGCACCGCGATTTCATGAGCGACTACCAGCAGGAGTCCATGCTGCGCTCGCTGGAAAACGCGCACCGTTTGTTAGGCTCCAAGGAAAAGGAAGCCTTCGATCTCTCCGGCGAGCCTGATGCCGTGCGCGATGCCTACGGCACCAGCCGCTTCGGCCGCGGTTGTTTGTTGGCGCGCCGGCTTGCGGAATCCGGCGCGCGTTTCATCGAGGTCACCACCGAATACATTCCCTTCGTCCACTGGGACACTCACGAGAACGGCCACGAAACCGTCGCTCGTTTGAAAAATAAAATCGACCGTCCCATCGCCACCCTCATCCGCGAGTTGGAACAGCGCGGCATGCTCGACCGCACGCTGGTCATCATCGCCACCGAGTTCAGCCGCGACATGATGATCGAAGGCGTCCCGGGTTCCACCGCCAAGGACCAGTCGCGCGCGAAATCCGACACACTCGAAGAACCCAAACATTATGGCCTGCACCGTCATTTCACCGGCGGCTCTTCCGTCGTCATGTTCGGCGGCGGCATGAAGAAAGGCCACGTCCATGGAGCCACCGCTGACGAGCGCCCGCTGGTGGCCGTGAAAGACCCCGTCACCATCACCGACATGCACGCCACGATTTTCACCGCCATGGGCATCAGCCCGAAGACGATGTATGAGATCGAGAAGCGCCCGTTCTATGCCACCGAGGACGGCAAGGGCCGCGCGGTGGAGAGCATCTTTGCCTGAACCGAGACCAACCCGTTAGGGAAAACACCCATGTCATTTCCCCTCATCGTCGGCCTCGGTAATCCCGGCAGGCAGTATGAAGAAACCCGACACAACGTGGGCTTCATGCTGCTCGACCGTTTGGCAGCGTCCGGCGGCGCGGTTTTCCAGCCGGCTCCCAAATGGCAGTGCCACCTCGCCAAGCTGCCCGGCTCCGGCACCCTGCTGCTCAAGCCGCAGACTTTCATGAACCTCAGCGGCCGCGCCATCCATCAGGTGCTCGCGTTTTACAAATGGTCGCCGCAGGCCGTGTTCGTCATCTGCGACGACACCGCCCTGCCGCTCGGCGCCCTGCGTTTCCGGGAAAAAGGCTCGGCCGGCGGGCACAACGGCATCAAGTCCATCATCGAGCACCTCGGCACCACGGAATTCCCGCGTCTCAAGATCGGCATCGGTGCCGGCGAGCCGGGAAACCTCACCGGCCACGTGCTTGGGAAATTTTCGCCCGACGAGCGCCCGCTGCTCGAAAACACGCTTGCCACGGCTTTGGAAGCCGTTCAGCTTGCGCGTTCCCAGGGTATCGCCGCCGCGGCGAACCGCCACCACACACGCACACCATCCATTCCCACGCAACCCGATGAGCCGCAAATACCAAGGACTGATCATCCTTAACACCAAGTCCCACGAAGGCAGCGTCGATGACCTCGTCACCGCCGTCTCCAAGGAAATCGAAGCCGAAGGAGCCAAACTGGAGAAAATTTCCCAGCTCGGCCGCCGCCAGTTCGCATATAACTCGCGCCACCTCGAAGCCGGCCACTACGTGAATTACGTCTTCAACGGCGCGCCCGACATCATCACCAAAATCAAGGACCGCCTGCGCCTCAACAGCCACGTCCATCTGCAACATTTCCAACGTCTGGCCTGATCCCGAATTGTTCTTGTGAACAGTTTTTAATCTTGTCAAACGCCCGGGCATTTCCAACCCTTCGCACGCTATGGCCAATCTCAACAAAGTCATGCTCATCGGCAACCTCACACGGGATCCCGAACTGCGCTACACCCCCAGCGGCAGGGCCGTTGCGGACATCTCCCTCGCCATCAACCGCGTTTGGGTCAACGACGCCGGACAAAAACAGGAGGAAACCACCTTCGTGGACGTCACCCTGTGGGGCCGCCAGGCCGAACTCGCCCAGCAATACCTCACCAAGGGCCGCGGCGCATACGTCGAGGGCCGCCTGCAAATGGACACTTGGGACGACAAAGAAACCGGTAAAAAACGCAGCCGCCTCAAAGTCGTGGGCGACAGTCTCCAATTCCTACCCGACGGCCGCGGTGGTGCCGCAGGCGGCGGCGCTCCGCCGCAACGCTCAAACGGACCCCAGCAGCAACGCTCCGGACCGCCCCAAGGCGGTTCCGCCGCTCCGCCTGACGATTTTCAGGAAGAGGATGATATTCCCTTCTGATCGCTGGCTCCCTCGTAAGAACGAGGAGTGAGGACTCCGTCAGACGGAAAAAATCCTCGGGCATGGCGCTTGAAAGGCTCCGCCACTCTTTGCCTTTGCGCACACTCCGCGTTTCGCGGAGAATCACCGGCGCGTGATTGATGTGGTTTACCAACGAGGGCTTTATCTTCCGGAAATCGATTTCTGGATCGATCCACGCGGCCCCAAACCCCGCGCCTTCGTCTCGCACGCCCATTCCGATCACTTCGCGAGGCATCAGTCCATTCTGTGCTCCGATGTCACCGCAGTTCTCCTCAGGCACCGCTACAAGATTTCCCCAGACCGCATCGAAGCGCTCTCTTTTCATGTGCCCTTGATTCATGACGGCTTTCGTTTCCGCCTCTTGCCCGCCGGTCACATCGCTGGCTCCGCCATGCTTCACATCACGCGCCTCTCGGACGATGCGAGCCTGCTTTACACCGGCGATTTCAAAACACGCCGCAGCCGCACCGCGGGCAACGCGGTGTTTCTGACCGCCGACACCCTCGTGATGGAAACCACCTTCGGCCTGCCCCGCTACCGCTTCCCATCACAGGCCGAGGTGGAGTCGCAGGTGCTGCGCTTCGTCAGGGAGTGTTTCACAGAAGGCGCAACTCCTGTTCTGTTAGGATACTCGCTCGGCAAGGCACAGGAGGCGCTCGCCTTGCTGGAGGAAAACAAGATCCCCGCCCTGCTTCATCCGAATTGTGTGGAGATGACCCGCGCCTGCCGCGAAGCCGGCCTTCCGGGACTTCCGGAGCCGCTGGTCTTCGATGGCGGTGCGCCGCCCGGCCATGCCGTCATCGCTCCGCCCCATGCCATGCGCACCAGGCTCATGCAGAATCTGGAAAACAAACGCAGCGCCATGCTCAGTGGCTGGGCCTTGCAGCCGGGCGCGCAATACCGCTACGGCACCGATGTGATGATTCCGCTATCCGATCACGCCGATCATCCGGAACTGATGGAATGCATCAACCGTGTGGAACCGCGCCGCATCCTCACCGTCCACGGCCACGCCTTGGAATTCGCCGCCGAACTCCGCGCCATGGGCCGCGAGGCATGGTGCGCCGCCGGCGGCGATCAGTTGGAACTCCGACTTCCGACGTAGCCGCATCAAGGAGCGGAATAACTCGCACGGAAGAAACGCGCCGTGCCATCTCTCGTGCCTTCGATGATCTTCACTCCGCCGCCAGTAACCGGGTAATCCGGTGTATTGCCCGGCGCATTCCACGGCTGCCATCCCGTCAGTCCGGTACTGGTTTCGATAAGAACCGAGCGGTTGAAAACTTTCGGCACACTAATCTCAAACGTGTTTCCGCCGCTTGGTTGGATTTGAATAAGGCTTTCACCATCCGGCGCTTTCGGATCGGAACGCACGAGATATTCCATCCTGTTGGACCGGCCGTCTCCATCCCAGTCGAAACCCGGCGCGGCTTCCGGGATCACACTGGAGCCGAAGTATTCCATCTGCCACTCGGCGAAACTCCGCCATGCCGGCAGTTCCGAATTGATCCATGCAGTCAGCATGTTCACACCCACCGTATCGGTAACGCGGATGCCGATGGGCGGCATGCGGTTGAGCCCCCCCCCACCCTGCATGCGGGTCAGGGCCATCGAGTGCGCAACATCGGCGGGCGCGATGAAACGGTTCGCCGCATCGCCATTCGGGTTGTTCAAGACGCCGCGGATGATGCCGGTGCTCTCCGTTGTAATGTGGGCGCGCAAGTCCGATGAGTTGCCGCTGCCGCCACCGGGCTGGTGGCAGGGCGCGCAGTTGGTTGCAAGATAGGAACGGGCGCGGATTTCCAGGGACTGGCTGGTGTCATCCGTCGCCACCATGCGCGGCAGCGTCGCGACCAGCGGCAACGAGTTGGAAAAAAATCCGGCTTGTGAAAAAGCGCTCAACTGGTTCTGCGAAGTCCCCGAAAAATCCTGATCGCGGTTGAGTTGGCGCGTGTTGAAACTCAGCGCGAATCCCGCGGTGCTGTTGTGACAAGTCATGCACTCGCTGCGCGAGGGAAAGCGCCAGACCTGCGAGGATGGCAGAACCTCATCCAACCCGGCGGACGCCACCAGATCGGCATCGGACTGGTCGGCGCGCCAGCGATAAGTCACTCCATAGGCACCGGTGGAATTCTTTACCAGAAAACGGGTTTCCAAGCGCCGTTTGCTCGCCGGGTTTCCCAATACCGTCTCAATGTCGAAATGTTTGATCCACACCTGCCCGGTGGGGAACTGCCAGTTCGCATCCTGCGCCCATTGCATCGTCTGCAGGGCATCCGGGATGCTGAACCAGCGCCGCTTCTCGGCATGGTCGCTCCAAAACGGCAGATTGATCTGATAGCCTACAATCCCGGCGTGGGGAGTCAGGTTTGCAAGATTCGAAAAGGCTCCGGTTTGCGAAAGCAAACCCGGCAGCGGCGTGCCGCCTGTTGATGTGCGCACGATGCGTTTGACGATTCCGTCGCCGATCGTGCAATAGAGAACATCGCCATTCCGCGGATCGGTTCCGAAAGCCACGATTTGGTTGCCGGTTTCCTGATAGAGGAGTTGTGAGGTCCATATACCGGCATTTTCCGCAAGCGACCAAATCCGGCCACTGCCGTAGTCGGCGAAGACATATCTTCCTGCTAGCTCCGCCAGCCGCGCGCCTCGCGAGACGACTCCTCCCGTGATACTGTTTCCCTGGCTGCGCACATAGTCATGAATCGGAGAAGTCGGGTTGAACCCGGATGGCGGAGTCGCCCCGCCGGGACCCGCAGTGAATGCAAGATTCCCCTCCCGATAACTCCATCCGTAATCCTTCCCGGCGGTGACAAGATCCACCTCCTCCCGCGTGCCCTGCCCCACATCCGCCAGAAAAAGGCGTCCCGTGGGCGGATCAAAACTCATGCGCCACGGATTGCGGAAACCACAGGCCCAGAACTCGGTGCGCAGTCTTGCAGTGTTGATCGCCAGCCCCTGATGGGTCGTCGCTCCTATGAACGGATTGTCCGCGGGTATGGAGTAAGTGCCGGAATGCACGGCGGATGCGATGTGAGCGCCCGATGGTTGGTTCACATGAATATTGGGCGCCAGTGATCCAGGAAGTTGATCGACATCAATCCGCAGGACCGCGGAGAAGAAATCCTTGTCGATGAAACGGGCGTTGTTCCACACGTCATTCGCACCGCCCTCGTCGCCCGTGGAGATGTAAAGGTAACCATCGTTGCCAAAGTGCATGTCTCCGCCGTTGTGGTTTGTCGCCTCGTCGCGTTGTGAAATGAGTGGCACTTCGGATGCGGGGTCAGCCGTGGTAGCCTGATCGTAGGCACCGGCCGTTCCGTTTGCCTTGAATCGCGAGACCCGTTGATAAAATTGGGCACTCGTGTTGGAGACATTGGTGACGGTTGTGCTGTAAAACACATAAAAGAATCCATTCTGGTTGTAATTCGGATGGAAAGCCAGCGAGAGAATGCCGTTTTCACCGTTGGTATCCAATCGCCGCTGCGGACTGCTGGTCGTATTCAGATGCGCCACAAGATTGAGAAATGTGCTGCGGGTGTTCAGTGCGAGGTTCACCCGCTCAATGCCGTTGTTGCGCTGGATCACGAACAAGTGGCTCGATTGGCCGGGTGCGTTGCGGATGGCGATGGGCAGCGAGAACGTCAGCGACCCGAACGCGTTTTCCCAAGTGTATCCGGTGGCCTCTGCCGCCGGCACCTGCGGCATTGCCAGCGTGGTGTTGGGAACACGCATCAGTTGCGCGAAAGAGGATATCGTCAAAGCGGCGACTAGGCAGGCAGCAGGAAAAGTGTGCATTTCTGATGAAATTCCCGCCACGGAAGCACGGCAATCGCCATTTCTCAAACGGATTTACCGGTCCTTGAAAAACAATCCCCATGAATGGAAATTGCGGAGACTCCTGGAAACATCTGGCGTGAATGTGCTTGGCAGGCAACCGGTGGAGATGCTTTCACTTTGCCCCGCCCACCTCCAACCCCGCTTTCTGGCAAGTGAATCCGCGTTTTTTGCTGCTGCTGCATGTGCTCATGCTGATTTTTTCGGCATGGGCCGCCGCCGCTCCAGCAGCACCGATCAATTGTACGGCATACACCACGCTCAATGTTGGAGGCGGGAACGCCACAGCCACCATTTCCTGGACGGACAACTCGACCAATGAAGTCGCATGGGGACTGTATTACAACACCGATGGAAGCAACAGTTACATCCCGGCATCCTCTAGTTTTGCTTCTTACACTACCGTTACAACCGGTAGCACTCTCACGGTTAACTGGACTGTAGCGCAGTTGAATACGACATATTACTTTGCAATCGTCGCCTTTGACGCATCAAACGGATATACTTTCTCCAACATCACAAGAGCGAGAACAGCCGACTTGGGAGCGCCCCTCTACGTCGAACTCCTGAAAGTCGATCCCTTCAACGTGCAGTTGTTCTGGGAAGAGGGATCTCACTCGGAAAACGGCTTTTCCATCGAACGGAAAATCGGAACCGGGCCGTGGACCATCCTCACGCCAACCGTCTCCGCCAACACCCTCCAAACGACCATCAGGCCCTATACATTTCCCTCGACTGAATTCTCCTTCCGGATCCGCGCTTACAAAGGAGGAGCACCCACCACTCCCGATTCCGCTGCCGGTTCCACTGCCGTATCAGCATACTCTCCGGTTTTGACGTTCATCACAGACCCTTACATCCTGACCGCAACCTCGGTCACAGGGCAAACCAAGATCAATCTCGCATGGCCCAACATTCAGAACGAAACCAACTATCAAGTCGTCTATCGACCGCCGGGTGAACCGTCGTATGATCTTCTGACAACCCTGGCCGCAAACACCACTTCCTATCAAGTGACGGCCCCGCCGCTGGAACCTGGAAAGACGTATGAATTCGTCATACTGCCGCTCAACGGAAGCGCAATCATGGGAGAGTCGAACGTTGCGATCGCGACCGCGGAAGGCATCACCAGCATCGCCGGCGCCACCGGGGTTCCCGGCAATTCATTTTCCCACAGCTTCACCCATGTTTCGATCGCAGGCGTCACGTCCAGTTCACTGACAGCTGTTCCGGCCGGCCTGACCTTCAACTCTGTCAGCCGCATATTAAGCGGGGTTTGCCCCGCGCCGGGTGTGTATCCGATGAACTACACTTTGAACTTATCGACGGGTGCCGTGATGTCCCAGCAGTTTTCACTGCGCGTCCGCCCGGCAGCCGGTCCGCCCGTCACCGGCACGGTGATTCCCGCGTGGAATGCCAGTGCCGGCGGCCAGCGCAACACCGCGCTCGCCGGGGCTTTTACGGATGCGGAAGCGGAGTCCGCGGTCCGCGTGAGCACGACGCTGGGCAACATGGATCTCATTTTGTTCAACAACGCCACCCCTGCGACCGTGGCGAATTTCATGAGTTACGCGAACGCCAACAAATACAACAACGTCGCTTTCCACCGCAGCATTCCTGGATTCGTGGTTCAGACGGGTGGCTTCAGCGGCACGGGCGTCGGCAGCAATTTCACCAGTGTCGTCACTTCGCCGCCGGTGGCCAATGAACCCGGTCTTTCCAATCTGCGCGGCACGATCGCGATGGCGAAAGTCGGCGGAAATCCGAACAGCGCGACCAGCCAGTTCTTCGTCAACGTGGACGACAACGCTCTCAATCTCGATAATCAAAACGGCGGATTCACCGTGTTTGGCCGCGTTGCGGGCGATGGCATGACCGTGGCGGATACGATCAACTTTCTGCCAAGCGCCACCTACAACCTGTTGCTCAACGGCAGTGCCACACCGACATCATTCTCCAATTTTCCCATGAACGCGCCGACCGCCCCGGCATCGATGGACCAGACCAAAGTGGTGAAGATTCTCTCAGTCGCTTCCATTCCCACGCTGTCATACCATATTTCCGGAAACACCCAGCCGGATGTGGCCACCGCCGCCATCGTCAGTGGCGAGCTGCGCATCACCGGCCTCCGCGGCGGACAAACCACCATCACCGTCACGGCCACCGATCTGGACAATCTCACCGCATCGCAGAATGTCGCGGTCAACCTGACCGACACCTACACGACCTGGGCCGCGCGCACCACCTTTCCCAACGGACAAAATGGCATGTTACAGAATCCTGATGGAGACGGACTGGTCAATTTGTTTGAGTATGCCTTCTTCGGCAATCCCGCCGTATCGAGCGAGGCGCAGAAACCGGTCATGGGAACCACGACAGCTCCGAAGACGGCGACGATTCAATTTCCCGTGCGCAAGTTCAGCAGTGGATTGAGTTATGTGGTACAGGCGAACGTCCAACTCACCGGAACGTGGACGGACATATGGAATTCATCGCAGGGTTTCGCCCATGCGCAGGTGGTGAGTGCCGTCGATCAAGCGGACCGGACTCTCGTCACGATCAAGGATGTTGCCGCAATGTCCGACCAGCCCGCGAGATTTCTGCGCGTGAAAGTCGTGCAGAACTGAGAGGCACGGGCGCAAACGGAACAGTTCGACCAAATGCGCCATGAACAGACCCGACAACCCGCCGAGAAAGCCTTTTCTGACCGCCGAATGGCGGTGGCTGGCGATGCTCAACCATGAGGTTGAACCCGGGATTCTAAAGCCATGGCTGCCGCAAGGAGTGGAATTGGATTTCTGGCAGGGCCGGACGTTTCTGTCGTTGGTTGGATTCAGGTTTCTCGACACGCGGGTGATGGGTTTCGCGATTCCGTGGCACCGGAATTTTGACGAGGTGAACCTGAGGTTTTATGTGCGGCGCAAGATGCCCGACGGCTGGCGGCGCGGCGTGGTATTCATTCGCGAATTGGTCCCGCGAACCATGATAGCCACCGTGGCACGGGGGTTTTACGAGGAGCCTTATCTGGCCGTGCCGATGAACCACCGCATCGAATCCGAGGATAGCTTGCCAAGCTTGGTCGAATACAATTGGGTTTTCCGTGGACAGCCATGTCACCTGCGGATGGAGACACAAGGCGGCCTGCGCGACTTGCGCGCCGGTGAGGAGGCGGAATTCATCACCGAACATTATTGGGGTTATACAAAGCGCCGGAACGGCTCCACCTCCGAATATGAGGTGGCCCATCCGCAATGGCGCGTGATGGAAACGCGCGCCACAGACTTTTCCGCGCCGGTCGCGGAACTGTATGGCAGGGAATTCAGGGAGTTCCTCGAAACCAAACCCGAATCCTCGTTTCTTGCAGAAGGTTCCGAAGTCACGGTCTATCGTGGAGGTCGATTGCCATGAACGGGTTTGTACAGGACAAGCCGACTTTAGGCTGGATTCTCTATGACGGCTCGTGCGGCTTCTGCCGCAGATGGGTTCCGTTCTGGGAGAACGCGCTGAGGCGGCGCGGGTTCGGCATCGCCGCATTGCAGGAGGAATGGGTGATGGAAAAACTCAAACTGCCGCCGGAAAAACTGCTGGATGATTTGCGCCTGCTATTGGCCGACGGCACGCACGTGGCAGGCCCGGACGTCTATCGCCACGCCATGCGGCGCATCTGGTGGGCCTTGCCGATGTATGCGTTTTCCGTGCTGCCCGGTTTCCGACAGGTATTCGATTCCGCCTATCGGAAATTCGCCCGGAACCGCTATCGGGTGTCAGCCGTGTGCGGCCTCAGGTGATGGCATATGCGGCGACCCGTGATCGCCACTACAGCCTGCGCCACTGGTTGCCGTCTTGAGCGAGCAGGTCATCGGCTTCCTTCGGACCCCATGTTCCGGCGGTGAATTCCGCCATCGGCAGCGGGTTTTCCGACTGGTGCCAGGCGTGTTCGATGTGATCGATGAATTTCCATGCCTCCTCTACCTCGTCGCGGCGGGCGAAGAGAGTGGCGTCGCCGGCGATGGCATCCAGCAAAAGTCTTTCGTAGGCCTCGGGCGAGGCCTTGCCGAAACTCGTCGAGTAATGGAAATCCATCTTCACCGGTTCGAGCCGCAGGTTGTTGCCCGGAATTTTGGAAACCATGCGCAGGGAGATGCCTTCGTCCGGCTGGATGCGGATGACCAGCACGTTGCCGCCCGGCACGCCGCCGCAGGGAGTGTTGAAGAGCACGCAGGGCGCGTCCTTGAAGTGGATGGAAATCTCGGTGGATTTTTTCGGCAGTCGCTTGCCCATGCGGATGTAGAACGGCACGCCGCTCCAACGCCAGGTGTCGATCAGAAGCCTGACCGCAACGTAGGCCTCGGTTTTCGATTCAGGATTCACCCGGTCCTCCTCGCGGTATCCGGGGACCGGATTTCCATCGACATGGCCTGCGGTGTATTGGGCGCGGATGACATTGGCGGCGACTTTTTCCGGTGTGTCCCACTGGCGCAGCGAGCGTATGACTTTCACCTTCTCATCGCGCACGCCATCGGCCGTTAGATCGGTGGGCGGCTCCATGGCCACCAGGCTGAGGAGTTGCAGCAGGTGGTTCTGCACCATGTCGCGCAGCGCCCCGGCACCATCATAATAGCCGCCACGACCACCCTCCATGCCGAGGTTTTCGGCGCAGGTGATCTGGACATGACTGATGTATTTGCTGTTCCAAAGCGGTTCGAAGATGGCGTTGGCAAAGCGCAGCACCATCAGGTTCTGCGCCGTCTCCTTGCCGAGGTAGTGATCGATCCGGTAGGTGTCCCTCTCATGGAACGTGGCGTTGACCACTTGGTTGAGATGTCGGGCGGTGGCGAGATCGGTGCCAAAAGGTTTCTCAACAATCACCCGCGCCCAGCTGCCATCAGCCGCCTGATTGAGCCCGGCTTTTTTGAGATGAACGAGAATATCATCGAAAAACTCAGGGGCTGAGGCGATGTAAAACAAACGGTTGCCCCTGCCGCCGCGCGCGGCGTCGATCGCCGCAAGCTTGTCCGAGAGGCTGCGGTAGCCCGCTTCATCGGCGAACTCGGACTGATGATACGTCACCGTCTCGATGAAGGGATTCCACACCTGTTCGTCATGCCCTGAGCGTGAAACCTTGCGGTTGATCCCGGCGAGGCCGTTGCGGAATTCGTCGTCGGTTTTCTCCCTGCGGGCGAAGCCGATGATTTTCACACCGGTCGGCAGTTCGCCATCCACCGCGAGGTTGTAGAGAGCGGGAACGAGCTTGCGGTGCGTCAGATCCCCGGTGGCGCCGAAAATCACCACCGTGCAAGGCTCAGCGGTCGAACGGGCGGCAAGGTCTTCGCGGAAGGGGTTCATGGTGGAGAAGTTGATAGTGTATGGTTGATGGTTGATGGTTGATAGGGAAGAGTTGGACGATGAGGCGTTCCTCTTTCCATCAACCATCAACTCTCGACCATCAACTTCTTCTACCACGGCATCGGAAACGCGCGGTTGAAGGCGAAGACGCGCTCGCGGATGGCGTGGAGTTTCGCGGTGTTGGTGTGGTCGGACAACGCCTCGTGAATGAAATCGGCGACTTGTTCGACATCCTTTTCCTTCATGCCGCGGGTGGTGACGGCGGGCGTGCCGATGCGGATGCCGCTGGGTTTCATCGGACTGCCGGTGTCGAAGGGGATGCCGTTCTTGTTTACGGTGATGCCGGCCTCGTCGAGGGCGTGGGAGGCGTCGGTGCCGTTGAGGTTCTTGTTGCGGAGATCGACGAGCATGACGTGGTTGTCGGTGCCGCCGGAGCAGATGCGGAAACCGTGATGGGTGAGGCGCGCGGCGATGGCCTGCGCGTTTCTAACAACTTGTGCCGAGTATTGTTTGAACTCCGGTTTGAGGGCCTCGCCGAAGCAGACGGCCTTGGCGGCGATGACATGCATCAGCGGACCGCCCTGGATGCCGGGGAACACCTGTGAATCGATTTTTTTCGCAAACTCCTCCTTGCACAGGATGATGCCGCCACGAGGACCGCGCAGAGACTTGTGGGTGGTGGAGGTGACGAAGTCGGCATGCGGAACCGGATTCGGGTGGACGCCGGCGGCCACGAGACCGGCGATGTGCGCCATGTCCACGAAGAGGTAGGAACCGATCTCCCGGGCGAGTTTGCCCATGCGTTCGAAATCGATGACGCGTGAATAGGCGGAGGCGCCCACGGTGATGAGCGCGGGTTTCAACTCACGCGCGGTTTTTTCCAATTCGTCGTAGTTGATGCGTTCGTCATGTGGAGAAACGCCGTAGTGCGTGACTTCGTAGAAACGGCCGGAGAAATTCGCCTTGTGACCGTGGGTGAGGTGACCGCCGTGAGCCAGGTCCATGGTGAAGATCTTGTCGCCGGGTTTGAGCACGGAGAAATACACCGCGGTGTTCGCCTGCGATCCGGAGTGCGGCTGGACGTTGGCGTGTTCCGCGCCGAAAAGCTCCTTGGCGCGGTCGATGGCGAGTTGTTCGACGACATCCACATTTTCACAACCGCCATACCAGCGTTTGCCGGGGTAGCCCTCGGCGTATTTGTTGGTGAGAACGGAACCCTGGGCCTCCATCACGGCGGGTGACGCAAAGTTTTCCGAAGCAATCAGTTCGATGTTGTTGCGCTGGCGCTTTTCCTCGGAGGATATGGCATCATGGATCGCGGGATCGGTTTCCGCGATGCGGCTGCCGGAGGCCTTGCAGATGCGAGCCTCGTGGCGACCGCCCTCGAAGTGAGTGATCAGAAACTCGTCCGCCATAGAGATCGCGGTGGGGATGTCGGTGTATTTTCCGCTGAGACAAAGCACATTGGCATCGTTGTGCTTGCGGGTCATGACGGCTTCCTCGACCGATCGCACGCTGGCCGCGCGCACATGGCGGTGGCGGTTGGCGGCGATGCTCATGCCGATGCCGGAAGTGCAGGCGAGAACTCCGAAATCACATGTGCCGTCCGCCACGTGGCGGGCTACAAGATTGGCGTAGTCGGAATAATCCACCGAACCGTTGTCGTGGGTTCCGAAATCGAGAACATCGTGACCGACGGCTTTGAGATGGGCGGAGACGGCGTTCTTGAGTTCGAAAGCACCGTGATCGGCGCCAATGGCGATGCGAAATGTGGGGTGACTCATGGGCGGCGGGATTCAAGACCGGGAACCGGTGATTGAAAACCGGAATTTCGGGAAATTTCCGGAAACCCAACCTCATGCGCCGCCTTATCCCCTGCCGAAGCAACGGGCGAGCCACGAGTCGATCGCCGCCATGATGGCCGGATAGGAATCCTCGCCGAAAACATGACCGGCAGCGGGGATTTCCAACAACTCGGAGCGGTTCTTCGCGGCGGCATGGGAATCACGCGAGTCCGCCACCGGCACGACATCGTCGTCCAAGCCGTGGATGAGAAGCCATGGACGGATGAGTTTGTCCAGCGATGGCAGGATGCTGTCGATGGTTTTCATGTCATCGACCAAGCTCTCCGAGAGAGGAAAGGCCGCATCTTCCCAGATGCAGTCCTTGCCCGGCACGAGGCCTGCGAATTCGCGTTCGGCGAAAGCCGCAGTGTGCGCCATGCCGGCGAGTGAAATCAGAGCCTGTATCCTTAAATCCCGCACCGCGGCAAGCACGCCGGTGGCCGATCCCATGCTGTGGCCCGCATAAGCGATGCCCACATAATCGGGCACCGTGTCGAGCACCGCCTTGAGATCGCCGATCTGTTTGGTGATGTTGGAATCCTCGAACCGCCCTTGGGAGTCACCGTTGCCGGAAAATGAAACCCGCAGACACGGCCAGCCGAGTGCGGACAAACCTTCCGCCAGCGCCACCAGAAGGGGCCGGTCCTTGTTGCCCGTCAGACCATGACCGAGGATCACGAGCGTGTCATGTCGGGCACCCGGATGAAAATGGTGGTCCAGCCTCTCGCCGTGTGTGTTCCTGAGGTCGTTCATGGTTGATATTCAGCGCAACTCTCTATGTAATGCGACCCGGAAATGTCAACTCGGCAATTCCCGATTTATCAAGTCCGCCGAGTTTTGCCATTATCATTTTCCGGTATTGGCTTTCGGTGGCAAGGGACAGCGGGACATTCACTCCTGCTTCTGTTGCCATCGCATTGGCGATGCCGCTGTCCTTGGCGGCATGCTCCGCGGAGAAATAACAATCATGTTCGCGCGTGATCATGTCATCGCCGTCGGTTTCCAGCACACGCGAATTCGCTCCGGTTTGTGAGAAGACTTCTTTGAGAAGTTGTAGATCAATCCCCAGCGCCGCGCCAAGACCGAGTCCTTCGGCGAGCCCGGCGGTGTTGATGTTCATGACCATGTTGACCAGCGCCTTGATTTTCGCGGCATGACCGACGGGGCCGACATGGCGCAAGGATGCGGATAAATCCGCCAACAAGGGTTTCATGCGCTCGAACACTTCGGTTTTCCCGCCGACCATCAGATAAAGCGTCCCCTGCCGCGCCTGGGGAATACTGGAAGCCATGCTTGCGGCAAGAGTCTCCGCACCTGCACGGGCGGCGGCCTCCGCAGCGGCTTCATGAGCGGCGGGACTGACTGTGGCGCAGTTGATAAATGTTCTGCCTGCGGCACCGGCTAGTAATGACTGCGGGTTGTCCGAAAATATTCGGCGCATCGCCTCGTCGTCGGTGACCACGGTGAAGATCACATCACAGGCGACGGTGACCTGCGACAGAGTCACAGCCGCAAGACAGCCGAGTTCCTCCGCCAGCGAGGCCGCGGCATCCTGATTGGGATCATAAACAGCTCCAATGCGATAGCCCGAATCCGCCAGCCTGCGGGCCATGTTCGCACCCATCCGGCCAACACCCACGAATCCAATCACATGTTTTATCATGACGGGGCCACTATGCGCGGATGGATTCGGGGCGCAAGTGTCGTGTTGCGGGGAGGGAGTGGAAGATTCCTACTATGGTTCACTAAGTTGCGGACCCGCGGAAAACCACCAAAGCCGTTTTGCGGCAAAAGCCCTGCCAGAACGGGTTTTCAGACATGCCTCAAATGCCGCGGCCTGTTCCCGTTCAGAGAAGGCTGGGTATGTCACCAGATTCCAAGGCTTGAAATTCGCGATGTGTGGAGATCCCCCTTCATTGTGTTTTGCCAGACGCACTTTGAGGTTGGCGGTCAGACCGATGCAGGATTGGTCCGGATCGGACTGGCTGCGCAATAGGCAAACGTATTTTATGGGATCATTCGGCGCGGCCAACCGAAGCCTTGGCGAAGGCTGATGGAGGCAAGGGGGGCTCCACCGTCCAGCGGGTCCAAGGCAGCGATACCGGCGTCCGGTTCCACCTGACTTGGCACCTTCGTGAAATCCAAGCGCGTCTCCCGGTCATTCATGAGTGTTCGGGCAGGAGTTTGGCTGGTGGCTCCTGAAACTTAAACGCCCAACAGAGGGGGACCGGTCTAGGTCGGCATGGGAAACATGCTTGCCTGTGGATGCTACCAATGCTCCGGACGCCAGCACCGCCCGACGCCCGGCCGTCGAGCGCTTGCCCTGAAACAGCCCTTGGGCCGGACCGTAGGGCAGGGAATGGGGGTAGCGCACCTCCCACCACGGCATCGAGCGCTCGCCCAGCGCGCTTTCCATCGTTTTTTGGCCGCGCGAGGCAAAAAAGCCGATGCCGATGAGCTCCAGGTTCTATCCGAATTCCGCAATGCGCGGCAGGTCAGTGAATTTCCGGTCCCCGGCCAAGGATCAAGTTCGGGATTTTGGCAAAGAGAGCGGTTGCGAGGCTCGGGAAAACCCGCACACTCCCGCCGCCATGATCTCGCTCGCGAAACTATTCGGAAAGTCGGACCGGTTTTTTGAACTGCTGGCAGCCAGCGCCAAATCCGCCAACCAAAGCATCGAGGCGCTTGCGCGCCTGCTCAAGGATTCGAACGGCAACGTGTCGCTGGCGGATCTGGCGGTCGCGCGACGCAACGAGAAGAAGAATGCCGAGACGATCAGCGAGGAACTGGTGAAGGTGTTTGTTACTGCGCTCGAACGCGAGGACATCGAGGCCCTGTCACGCGCCCTCTATCGGATTCCAAAGACGGTGGAGAAATTCGGCGAGCGCTACGAGATCATGCATCATCTGGTTAGTCCGGGGGACTTCGCTCCGCAAATGGCCATCGCCCAGGAAGCCTCGTCAGTGGTGGTCCGGATGGTGAACATGCTGCCAAAAAACCCCAAGCTCGAAGACATCAAGGCGGAGAACGACAGGATGCAGGAACTCGAGAGCCGCGCCGACCAGCTCGTGCTCGGCTACCTCAAGGAGATTTACTCGGGCAGGATTGACCCCATCAAGGCCATGGCCACGCGCGATCTCTACGACCTGCTGGAAAAAGTCATCGACCGCTGCCGCGACGCCGGCAACGTGGTGACCCAGATCGTCCTTAAAAACTCCTGATCCGCCCGCCCCCATGACGCTCGGGATCATCTTTCTGGTCATTTTCATCGCGCTGACCTTTGAATACATCAACGGTTTCCACGATACGGCGAACTCCATCGCCACCATCGTCGGCACCAAGGTGCTCACGCCGCGCCAGGCGATCGTGCTTGCGGCATGCACCAACCTGATCGGCGCGCTCGCCGGACACGCGGTGGCCAAGACCGTTTCCTCCGGGCTGGTGGATTCGCAGTTCGTTTCTCCGCTGGTCATCATTTGCGCCCTGCTGGGCGGCATTGTCTGGAACCTCATCACCTGGTGGTTCGGCATGCCATCAAGCTCCACCCACGCGCTGGTTGGCGGCATTTGCGGCGCGGCTTTTGCCAGCGCCCACAACAACTGGAAGGCCATCATCTGGTCGGTGGAAAAAGTGAAGGACGGCAAGGTGGTGATGGAAGGCGTGCTTCACAAGGTGATCCTGCCGATGGTTACTTCGCCGCTGATCGGTTTCTTCGGCGGCTTCATCATCATGGGCTTTCTTTATGCGGTTCTGCGCTGGTCGCGCCCGCGTTTCGTCAACCGCTTCTTCGGCAAACTCCAAATAGGCAGCGCGGCCTACATGGGATTCGCGCATGGCTTGGCCGACGCCCAGAAAACCATGGGCGTGATTACTCTTGCGCTGGTCACCGCCACCGCCGCTGGCAGCTTCGAGCACTTGCCATCGTGGTTGTCCTTCCTCCGCATGGACAAGTCGCCCGCCGCCGAGCGGTGCATCGTGGAGATCGGCCGCAAGGATGCTTCCAACACGGAATTGCTCGCCGCCGCCACGCAACTGGAAGCCGAGGCCGTCAAAATCAAACGCGGAGAATTCCGTGAAGCCTTCCTCACGCTCACCGCCAAGACGTATCAGTCACTTGGCGAAACGGATGCCAGCCAGCGCACCGCCGCAATGGCCATCGATACCCACCGTCAGGCTCTCGAACGGGAAAACGCGCGCATTTTGACCAAGGTGCCAGTGATCGGCAGGATGGTCGCCGCCAAGATCAACGATTGGGACAAGACGCTCACCAAGGAAATGGCCGCTGCCACCAAGGCTGGCAAAAGCCCTCTCTCCGCCGCCTCCCATAAAGTGGATGACCTCTCGCCGGATGTGCCGGTGTGGATCAAGATCATCTGCTCGTTGACAATGGCAGCGGGCACGGCTGCGGGCGGCTGGCGCATCATCAAGACGCTCGGCCACAAGATGGTGAAGCTCCAGCCGGTGCATGGTTTCGCAGCGGAAACCACCGCCGCCACGCTGTTAGCCGTCACCGGCAGCCTGGGCATGACGGTCTCCACCACTCACAGCGTGACCACCGCCATCATGGGCGTGGGCTGCGCAAAGCGTTTCAACGCGCTCAAGTTCTCACTCGTCGAGCGCATCATCTGGGCATGGATTCTCACCCTGCCGGCTGCGGGAATCGTGGCCTACCTCATGGCCAAGTTGTTCCAAATCTTCGGCTGGATTGCGTGAGACGCTTGCGGAACTGGTGAAACATGACGGGCCGCAATCGTGGAGATCAAATAAGCCCCATTCCTCCTGCCACGCCCGTTCCCAAAGAACCTGGGTCATACTCAAATTGGGGATGAGAATGGCCGACTCGATTGCCGAGGTGAATTTCCGCTCAGGGCGGAGGCTTGGCTTGCCGGCGTCGAGCCATTCGATCACCTCGAACAGCATCCCATGGCGGACCATCCCGAGGAGCTCCTTCCATTCCTCCGGCGTGCAGCGGGCGACAGGATCTGTCCCGACGATCGCCATGGCACGATTGAATCAGAACGAGAAGAGAGCGGAAGGCTGAATCTGATCGCCGGACCTTAAAACAGCCCTCTGCGGCAGTCCAGATAGCTGCGGGGACAATCCACTCGATCAGGGGGGTCAATCATGACCCCGAAGGGCCGGTTTTGTTTAAGAACTGTTTAAGCCCCAGATTATCCTAGATTCGAGGGAATCCAAGTAATTGATATACAGATTTTTACGGAAGTGGAGGCGAGGGGAGTCGAACCCCTGTCCGGGACGCCGTCAACGATGGTATCTACACGTTTAGCAGGCGGTCTGGGATTTCGGAGGGACTTGGCCCGCTTGCGGCGTTGCCTCTCCTAGGAACCTGTTGAGTCTCGGCTTGGAACCCGGTTTCCCGATTTCATGCCCAGCCTTCTAAGTGTCGCCATTCCCCTCAGAAGGCGTCGGGGGTCTGACGTGACTGTCAATTAAGCAGCCAGTGCGAGCTCGTTAGAGTCTGCATTTATTTGTTTTGAGCGGCTTTTTAGGAGGCCAGCCGATCAACCTCCACGTGCAACCAGCGCATCAGACATTCCGTCGAAACCGGAACGCCCCCAATTGCCGAAGCGGCGTCAAAATGCACCGGAAACCCGGATATGCAAACGGAAACTTGGTTTTGGCCGGGAACACCGGGGCTAAAAAAGCCACGGGCGTCGGATCCCTTGTTCCGACGCCCGTGGGCCCTTTGGGGGGGCAGTGTGCTATCCCTTACACGCGGACCACCATACCCGGATCCGGCCACAGTGCCATCACGCGATCGCGTGGGTATCAGATCCTGCCCGCGGTCTTGATGTCGGTGTAGCGGTTGGCGAGTGCCACGGGAAACTCCTCCGCGGTGGAGTCGAGGGTGAGGACGCCTAGCGCGCCGAGCGCGGCCATGACTTCACGCCGTTCCTGCGCGTAATGCCCGGCGGCAAGATGGCGCAGGGCGGATTCGTGGGTATCGACGGGCCGGCTGAGCGCCTCGCGCACCACCCGCTCGCGCATGCTCGCGAGCAGCACCAGATGGCGGCTTTGCAGGACTTGCAATGCGGGCAGCAGTTCCTTGCCGTCCTCGCCGCGCAGGTTGGTCAGCAGCACGACCAGCGAGCGACGCCGCTGCCTCGTCATGAGTTTTTCCACGGCCTCGGAAAAATCACTTGGCGCGGTGGTGGTTTGATAGTCGTAAAGATGATTGAGCAGCACGGGCATCGCGTGGCTGCCTTTCACGGGCGGAAGCCAGCGGTCGCTGCCACCGAATGATTTCACCGCCACTTGGTCGCCCTGGCGCAGCGCGACATGTGCCACCAGCAGGATCGCGTTCAACACATGGTCGAACTGCGGCAAGGCGCCATCCAGCGCGCGCATCCGCCGCCCGGTATCCAGCAGGAACACCACCGACTGGTCGCGTTGTTCCTGATAGTCGCGGCTGATGAGAAACTGTCTGCGCGAGCTGGCTTTCCAGTCGATCTGTGAGTAGGGGTCGCCGTCGCGATAGTCGCGCAGTTGATGAAAATCCCGGCTCGATCCCGGCCGCGGTCGCCGCACGATGCCGAGCGGATTGTCGCGGTGCTGCATGGCCAGCAAGGCGAAACGCACTACCGGCTCATAGTTCGGATAGACTTTGACGGTTTCTTCCGCGAGATGCCGCGTCCGCCGCTGCCAGAGACCGAGCGGCGACAACACGCGCAATTCCACCGGTCCGAAAACCGCCTCTCCGCGCCGGGTGATTTTCACTGGATGAAACACGCGGATTTCCAACAGCGCGGGCACTTCGCCTGACCATGGCATGGTTTCCGCCAGCGATCCCTGCGGGATGCCATCGAAGAATTCGACAGACAAACTCCGGTGCGTGGCATTGCCGATGATCAGGCAAACCTCACCCGCCTCGCCCTGTGCGAAGCGCGCGGGCAGCAGCCGTTTGACCGTGGGAGGGCGCTGGATGCGCAGCCACAGCCCGTCTGTTAGAAGAACCACCAGCGCCAGCACAACCAGCCACAGCCATACGGATTGCAAGGGCGGCAAAAACACCGCCGGCACGGCCAGCAGCAGCCAGCCAAGCGCGAGCGCGGACAATCGGCGGGTGGGGATCATGGCATGACAAACAAATCAACCGCGCGGAGCGGGCACGCTTTCGATGATGCCTCTGAGAACAGTATCCACATCCTGGCCGCTGATGGCGACTTCGGGAGTAAGTTGCACGCGGTGGCGCAGGACGGGAAGCGAAGCGGACTTGATATCATCCGGAGTGACATATCCTCTTCCCTCCAGCGCGGCGAAGGCCTTGCCGATTCGCACCAGGCTGATCGCGCCGCGCGTGCCGGCTCCCAGCGAGATGGCGCGCGACTCGCGGGTGGCGTGGGCGATGGCCACGGCGTATGCGACCACTTCCGGCACCACTTGCACGGCAGCAGTCGCCTGCTGGGCGGCGACGACATCATGCGGCCCGCAAACCAGCGCCACACCATCGTCGGTGGCGCCGGGCACCTCGGATGCGGCGCGCTCGACAATGGCGCATTCCGAATCGCGGTCGGGATAACCGATGAGCACCTTCATCACGAAACGGTCGAGCTGGGCCTCGGGCAGCGGATAGGTGCCTTCGTGTTCCACCGGATTCTGGGTGGCCAGCGTCATGAACGGCGGCGCGAGCCTGAGCGTCTCGCCATCAATCGTCACCTGCCTCTCCTGCATCACTTCCAACAACGCGGCCTGGGTTTTCGCCGGGGCGCGGTTGATCTCATCGGCGAGCAGGAGATTGGTGAAAACCGGACCCTGCCGCAGTTGGAACGTCTGGCTTTTCATGTCGAAGAGGCGGAAGCCCGTGACATCGGAGGGCATCAGGTCCGGCGTGAACTGGATGCGTCCGGAAGCCCCGCCGAAGGTTTTTGCCAATGTTGTGACGAGATGGGTTTTGCCAAGGCCCGGCTTGCCTTCCAACAAAACATGCCCTCCGGCAAGCAGCGCGGCGAGCACTTGGTCGATCACATGATCCTGGCCGAGAATCACGCGGCGGATTTCACCGCGCATTTGCCGGATCAGTCCGGCGAGACTGTTGGATGGCGGGGTTTCTTCGGGATATGGGGATAGGTCATCGGTCATCATGGCATGGATGGTTGGTGGAGTGTTTCGAGAAGTTTCTGGAGATCGGCGGTGACAAGCGTGAATGCGTTCGGGTCTTGCGGCGCATTATCCGACAAGGCGCGATCCACACGTTCCGGCGGCAGGCACGCGCGTTCGGCGAGAAAGGTTTGGAGATCGCCACGGCCTGCAGCGAGGCAGGCGCGCTGGCCATACTCGGCCACCTGTGCGCGCAACTGGGCGAGAAGAGTGGCGGCATGATCGAATTTCCAGTGGAAGAAACCCAGCGCCTCCAGGTGATGTTCGTAGCCCCGCGATACCGGCGGCGCTGTTGCGGACTCGATCGGTCCGAAACGGCTCATGTTGCGCCACAGCCAAAGCAGCAACAGCAGCGCGCCTGCTATCAGAACGGGCGACAGATGTTCACGCAGCAGGGACCATAACGACAGGCCCGAGTCGCGCACGATGCCGACCCTGCCCTCGTATCCGCCCGCATCGAGCAATGCCGCAAGCAGGGCCGCATGATCCTGTTCGCCGATCCAGCGGTTGCGGAACATCCGTCCGTCGGTGATCACCGTGATCCGGCCCTCGCCGCTTTCTGTCGAAGCAAACACCCCGCCATCATCATTCTCGCCGTCGAGTGATACGACAGCATTCGACTCGGCATCGACTTTGTAGTCATCGCCGAGAAATTCGATCTCATCGGCACTGGCATTGCCGGATTTTTCCAATGTGATGCCGGCATTGCGCAACATGTCCGTGAGTGCCTGCTCTATCGAAGGTATCGAATGGTAGCCGCGCCAGTCGCTGGTTGAGGCATCCGTACGCTCGACGATGAGAATGAGATGTCCGCCGTCATGGACCCATTGCTCCATGGTTTGGGCGAAACTCATGTTGCTCAGAATCGATGCCGGGACGATCCATGCCGCGTCACCCGCTTCCGGTTCGGTCCATGACATCACGGGATGCGTTTCATAACCCAGGCGTTCGATGAAACGTTCCGCCGCCAGCCATGGATTGACGCGCGCCTTGCCCTTGTAGCCGGTCTCGCGCTCGATCTCGGTGTATTCGCAGCCTGTTAGAAATAACAGCGCGAGTGCGAAGAAGCGGATCACGCCTGCCTCCTTTCCGCAAACGGCCATTGGCCGCACAGCGCTTCGATCTCGATCTCATCGGGCTCGAGCCGCGCGTATGCCAGCCGCATCCATGCGCCGGTGATACCCCGGAAATATTCCGGCTGCGCGGCGGCACCGGCCTGTTCGACTCGCCGCAGGCAGTCGCCCTCGGTATCCGACTCGCGGATTTCCACGCGGGCGGTTTCGATGACCCGTGAAATCGCGCCGCGATACAGTAGGGCCAGCGCCTCGCGGTGCCTGCCCTGCTGCCACAAAGCGAGCGCTGCGGCGGGAATGTCCGCTGGCAGTGTCTCCGGTGAAACCTCCATGCCCATCACCACCCGCGCCTTGGGGATGATGGCAACCGTTTTAACTCCAAGTCGCGGACGAAGATCGCGGTTTTTCCATATCAGCCAGATGACAGATGCCACAAAGGCGGCGGCGACCAACCACATGATCGCCTTGCCGACCCATAACAGGAATTCGCCCAAGGCCGGCCATTCCCATGTTGTCTTCGTCTCTTTTGGAATCTTGTCGGTGACCGTATGAACTTTGAAATCCGCGTGCGACTTCACCTCGCGGATGATTTCCGCCGGATCGGAATCTTCTTCCGCTCGCAAAGTTGCAGGCATCCAGACCAGAGATAACACAAGCGCCAGCAACGCCACGTTTCCAAGTCGTGCGGCCAGGCGGCGGAATGCCAGTTCCACATCCCAGCCTTCGAGCCATGTCCGGTTGTTCAGATAGATGCCGAAACCCGCGCCGGTGACGAATACATCGATGAGTGACATCGCCAGCATCACGCAAGCCACCACCAAACGCATGATGAGAAGCGGAATTTCAGTCGGGCTGGAGGGATTCCAGCTTTCGATGGCGCTGCTCCACGCGCCGTCCTGGCCTTCGGGGATGAACATCAACACCAGCATCAGGATCGCGAGGCCGAACCAACAGGCTGCGAGATCGGCGAGCAGATAGACCCACATCACCGCCCCCTCGCCGCGGCGCGCGAGCTGCTGCCGCCGCTGCTTGTGCGCCTTGCCGCTCAGGCCCTCCAGATCCTCCACGGCCAGTGTGACCGGCAGCCATGGTGAAAGCCGCGCGAGGATGAAGCGGTGGAAAAACCGCCGCGTCCACGCGCGGGGAATCTGCCGCAGCGTTTCGCCCCACTTCGGCTTCTCGCCGAACAATCGCCGGCTCAGTTCAAACAACACCACACGCGAGGCGGCGGGTTTCCACCACCAGAACAACATCAGCCACAAGACGGGCGATTCCCACAGCCACCAAGCGACCGCTGCGGTGGGCAGCAGCACCGCCAGCCACCATGCCGCGAAGCAGCGCCAGAAATCGCGCCGCGCCAGTGCGAAGCCGAGATCCACCGCCTCCCAGTCGCTGCGCGGGCGGATCACCGCGGTGACATTTTCAAGCCGCATCCCCCTCCCTCCTTCCCGCCAGCAGGAAATACGCCGCGCACAAAATCCATCCGGCGATGCCAAACGCATACTTAAACTCGTATGGTATCCGTTGCGCCGACCAGAAACCCTCGATCACCGCCGCCAGGGTCGTCATAAGCGCCGCGCCGTAGATCAGCGGCAATGCTTGTTTCGACGCCTCGGCCAGCGCCCGCGTGCGCGGCAGGCGGCCGGGCCGCAGGATGGCAAGACCGATGCGCATGCCCGCCATGCCGGAAACCACCATGCCCAGCAACTCATACGACGAGTGGCCGCTCACGAAACTCCAGAACGATTCCGGATTGCAGGCATGGTTCACATAACCCGCCGCCGCGCCCAGGTAGAGACCGTTGAAAACCAGGAAAAACATCGTACCGATTCCCGCCAGAATCCCGCCGGCGAAGATACGGAAGTCGATGGCGACGTTGTTATAGATGTAAAAACAGAACATCATGAAATTGGAGCCGTATTCCTCACGGAGATGCGCGATCTGCTGCTCCTCGCCGCCATACATTTTTTCCATGGATGCCATGCCGTCGCCTCCCAGAACCGCCTGTATCCAGCGGAGTTCGTGCGACGACGAGAGCATCATCGCAAAAAACGGCAGCCAAAACACGGCGTTGCAAAGCCAGAACAGCCGCGACTCGCGGCGCACCGCCTGCGGGAAGCCGGCCGCAAGAAAATCCGCCACCGCACGCAGGCCGCCGCGGCTTTTCCGGTACATCCGCTCGTAGCCGCGGATGACCAGTTGGTTGAGGCGCTCGGTGAGTTTCGCGCCGTACATCCGGGACTCCGCCAGCGCGAGGTCCGCGCACATTTCGCGGAATCGGCGCGGCATCGTGCCCGCCTCGGGATCGCGCGCGCCCATTTCCAGCCGTCCCACCAGTCGCTCGAATTCCGCCCAGCGCTGCTGGTTCCTGTGTTCGAAGTCTCCGGGAGTCATGCGGTCGGACGGCGTGCGGGCCGCGGGCAGACTGCTATATCGGGTTCCCGGCGTCCATGTTCAATATGGCCGCCGGGCAGTTCATTCGCCACGACGCTCACAGAGCGCTACAAGCGTTTCATTTGCGGAATGACTAAACCAACTGCGTCTCCACCAGCAGGCGGTAGGTGCCGTCGCGGGCTAGCAATTCGTTGTGGGTTCCGTTCTCGACGATTTTCCCGTGATTGAAAACCAGGATGCGGTCGGCGTGGCGGACGGTTGACAGGCGGTGCGCGATGACCAGCGAGGTGCGGCCCGCCATCAACCGCTCCAGCGCCTCGTTGACGAGCCGTTCGCTCTCGGAGTCAAGCGCCGAGGTGGCTTCGTCTAACAACAGGATGCGCGGATCGGCGAGGATGGCGCGGGCGATGGCGACGCGCTGGCGCTGGCCGCCCGAGAGTTTGGTGCCGCGCGGACCGACCATGGTATCGTAGCCCTCGGGCAGGGTGGAGATGAAATCATGCGCGTTGGCTTGCCGCGCGGCCTGCTCGATGTCCGGCTGCGAGGCGCCGGGCCGGCCATAGCCGATGTTCTCGCGGATGGTTCCACCGAACAGCAGCACCTCCTGCGGGACGATGGCGATCTGCGAGCGGATGGCATGCAGGGCTAGCGACGCGGCCGGGCGGTTGTCATAAAGAATCTGACCGCTCTCCGGATCGTTGAAACCAAGTATGAGTGAAAAAACCGTGGATTTTCCCGCACCGGAAGGACCTACCAAAGCAACACGCTGACCGGGCGTGACGATGAAATCCAAGTCCCTCAGCACCTGCGCCTCCGGACGCGATGGATAGCGGAAGGAGACGTTCACAAATGAAAGATAACCGCCGAGTTTCGCATCCGGGTCGCCATCCTTGCGCTCGGGCGGCATGTCCAGCAGTTCGCGCAAGCGTTCGGTGGCACCTGCGGTCTGTTGGAACTGAGAAATGATTTCCGGAAACGAACCGAGTGACGCGCCTACGAAGATGGAGAACAAAATGAACGCCGCGAAGTTCGTCCAGGTGATGTCGCCGGTGGCGAGCATTCTCGCGCCCTGCCAGATGACGAAGGAGATCGTTCCAAACAACGCGAAGATGATGAACGAGAGGAAAGCCGCCCGGTTTTTCGCGCCGCGCTTCGTCACTGTTAGAAAAGTTTCAAGCGCACGCTCGTAACGCGAGTTCTCGAATGGTTCGTTGGTGAAGGATTTCACATCCGCGATGCCTTGGACGGTTTCCTCGATCACCGTTCCCGCCTCGGCCAGCGCGTCCTGCGCTTCCTTGGAATGACCGCGCACCTTGCGCCCGAAAAACGCGATGGCCAGCACCACCACCGGCACACTGCCGAGCATGATGAGAGAGAGTTTCCACGATGAGATGAAGATAAAGATGAGGCCGCCGATGAGGATGACAGTCTGTCTCACCGCCTGCGGCACGGTGTTGAGCAAGGTGTCTCGAACCACGCCTAGATCGGCGGAAATGCGGTTGCTGAGCGCGCCTGAGCGCTGCTCGTGGAAAAACGACATCGGCTGGCGGATCAGATGATCGAAGATGTCGCGGCGCAGGCGGTTTAGTGCGGATTCGCCTGAGCGGATGAAGCCCTGCACCCGGAAGAACGCCACGAAGGCCTGCAAGGCGAGCACGGCGGCCAGTTGCATGACGATGCGGTTGGATCTTTCAAGAATGACGGCGGGGTCCACCTGGTTTTTGAGGGCGTCCGAAGGGTTTCCGACCAGTTCCTTGAGGAAATACGGGAAACCCAGAGATAGCACGGCGGTGAAAAACAAGGCTGCCAAAGACGGAAAAAATACTGCTTTTTCCCGCATCAGATAGCCGAGAATCCACCGGTGGGACGAGATGGATTTCTTCGGGCGCGGGTCGGACATGCGTGGATGGGAAACCATCCGGGCCAAGGCGTCAACTGCGGCGGCGGCGCATGCCCGCCAGCACTCCAAGAGGAATCAGGAAGGCAACTGCCGGCTCGGGAACGAGCGCCAGGATCTGGCCGTCATGATTTCCCACTCTCGCGAAAAAATTCGCATGCCCTCTTCCCGGGATGTTTCCATCGTTTCCAAAGGTGGAGCTTTCGGATACTTCCACGGTCGCGGCGATGCCGGTCAGATACCATTGGCCGCCGATGAATTGGAACAATGCCGAACCCGAGTCATACTGGGTGAGCGCGGCTTCATTGTCTCCCAAACCCGCGGGGACTCCTGTATCGGCCCCTAGAATCGTGACAATGGATTGATAATTGTAGTCGATGGAATTGTGGGAGTAAGTGATGTTGGTGAATAGCTCCGGATCATTGAGGCCCCAGCGTTTGGCGATGGTTTCGGAACCTCCCCATGTCACCACGGCGCTCTCCAGCGGCACTGTCGCCAACCTGCCGCGCCCCCAGCCCACCAGCGTCGCGGACTCTGTCAACTCAGCGACTCCGGTATAAACATTCGCAGCAGCCACCGTGGGAGTGGTCGTGAGTTTGAATACCTTCATGTCCACGCCCGCCGCCACCTGGGTGGGTGTGAAACCCGTGTCAAAGGTGTAGGAAGTCACTCCGTCGAAAGTGAAACTCTGGTTTGTCGTCACTTCCACATGGTTGGCGGTGAGCATGTAACCGCCGCCGAGATGCACGGCTGACCCGCGCGTGGTGCCGCCGATCGTGGTGAAAACCTTGGCCACCGAGTCAAAGGGCGCGCCGGTGCCGGGATCTGTCTGGTTCGCGGTATTGCCAAGACCGAAAAGAATGATCGCGGATGCGGGTTGCGCCGTCACGCAAACCCAGGCCGCTGTCATGGCGCTCAAAGATTTCATGCCTTCCATGAAACTTTTGAATCTCACGTTGTCAACGTTCATCCTGTTCGACCCTGGCGAGTATCCACAAGAGATCGGCGAGTTTGTTGAAAAACAGGCGCACGCTCTCCGGCACGGATTCGCCGGATTCGTGAAGGGCGAGGATCGCACGCTCGGCGCGGCGCGCCACGGAGCGCGCGAAGTCCACGCCCGCACGGGCCAGGCAGCCTTCCGCGCCGGGCCGCGCCCAACCGGTGAAACGGATGCCGCGACTCTCGAACTTGTGTGCCTCGGAGACGACCCACTCGACATCTGTCATTTCGATCAGCGGAAATTTTGTTTCACGATAGCGCGCCTCGTCTTCCGGCAGTGTGGCGAGTTGGCCCATCAGGCCGATAAGTTTTTCCTGCAAGGAATCGATCAAGGAGATCCACTCAGGGTTTGCTCCGGACGCGCGGGCCACGCCGAGCGCGGCGTTGAGTTCATCCACACAACCCAGCGCCTCGATGCGCAACGAGGTTTTGGCGATGCGTTTCCCAAACAACAAATCGGTTTCGCCATGGTCTCCGCGGCCGGTGATGATGCTCATGCGCGGGATGTTAGCCGGGCGGAATGCCGCTGTCCACCCGTCACTCGGCGGCCTTGCGCTTGATGCGCCGGACATCGCTGCGACTGAAAGATTCCTCGCCGATTTCCTCGATCAACTTGAGCGCCGCCTCGGGGCGGCCCGCATGTTCGAGCACCCGCGCCTTGGACTGATGGAAATAACTCCAATGCACCTTTTGATCGATGCGGAGTGCTTTCATGTAAGCTTCCAAACGCCGCAGTTCGGCAAAGGCCGCCGCCGGTCCCTGTTCGTGCGACAAAGCCTCCGCGTAGAGCGCCGCGCAACCGACATCGGCGAGGGCGAAGTGTCCGGTAGGCAATTCGCGCGCTGGAGCAAGGCGGCGGTTTTCCCGCATGAAACGCTGGAACAGCGGCGGCCATTCCGTCCGCTGGCGTTCGATGATCTTCGACCAGTGACCGAGATGCGCGTCGCGGCGGTGAAGTTCCCAAATGGCGCGCGCCTGTGCCGGATACTGCCGCAGCACGTCCGCCATCAAACGATCGAGATCATGCCAGAGGAAGGATCGTTTCATCGACATTCCTGCGAAGACCAGCACCAGCAACACCGCGGCGATGTGCGGCGATACTCCCGGCAGGACCCTGCGCCATGCCGCCGCCAGAACAATCGCCGCGCCCAGGCAGAACCACGGCATGCCGGGATAGATGCGGTATTCCGGCATGAACTCCGGGATGAAATACAAGAAGCGGAACAGGATCGTGGCGGTGAAGATAAACAAACACACGCCCACCAGCCGGGTGGACTTGCGCCACGCCAGCCAGATGCTGAATCCAGTTAGAGCAAGCATCGAAAGCGCCGCCCATATCGCGCCAGTATCGGGGATGCTGTAAAATTTCGCCCCCGGCGGAATCAGTGTTTCCGCGATGTGGTGATCCGCGCTCAATGAAACCGGAACCACCGCCCGCCACGCGAACTCCCAGAACACGCGGGTCAGCGTGTAGGCATGGCCGATGAAACGAGGCTCTTCCATCAAGTCCACCGCCCGCTGATAAAACGGCGGCAGATCGATGGTCCACAACGCGACCGCACCCGCAATGAGAAGTCCAAACAGCCACCAGATTTTACGGCGGACCAATCTCCAGTGTTCCCGCGTCATGAACGCCAGACCGACGGCTCCGGTCATCATCATTACATGAAACAGACCCGGGCCTTTCGAAATCGTCGCGCCGGCGATTCCCAACAGCGTCCAAACTAGTTTCAGCCATCCGCCGCGTTGCAGGAATGAAAGCAGCGCCCATGAGGCGAACAGTGAAAACAAAGTGACCCACGCGAGATCCTGGGTGCGAGCGTAGTTCGGAATCTCACTGGCCAGCGGATGCACCGCAAACAACACCGCGCCAAACAAGGCCACTCCCTCCGGCGCGCGGCCACGGATGAAATCCCGGCCGAAACCAAACAGCATGCAGGCCACCGAAGTATGCAGCAGCCAGTTCACCGCATGCACTACCACCGGTGACAGTCCGAAGAGCTTGTATTGGATCACATAGCCGAGGTTGGTCCACAAGAGCAGGAGGTTTCGCCAGAAGACCCCCTCACGGATGATCTCGTTGTCACGGATCTGAGTGGGGTCATCGAGAAAGAATTGCGATCCAAGGCACCAGATGTGCGCCAAGGCGCTGGCCGCGATGATCAG
>Ga0315904_10002262_pt1 | contig 29937 bp, 39 predicted proteins | sample LakEriMetagenome_6_FD_203529 | JGI IMG/M metagenome (GOLD analysis project Ga0315904, IMG submission 203529) | Freshwater fungal communities from buoy surface, Lake Erie, Ohio, United States - Buoy 12 MA120 | ecosystem: Environmental > Aquatic > Freshwater > Lake | place: USA: Lake Erie, Ohio...
GACTGGCGGGTCTGGCTCATCAGAAGTACATCCCAAGGACTAGGCCGCCGATGATGCCCAGGGCGATTGCGAAGAGGGCTTGTTTCATGCTTGGCCCCCTTCGATCACAACGCGGGACACTGGCACAGTACCGCAGCGGTAGCTATCGCCTCGCAACGTCAAGCCCATGAAACCTTTATTGAAGTCGTCTGCGTTAACAGTAAACAACTCCCCATCAACTTCAATTGTGTCTCCTGGGCGAATGAGGCTAATGTGCGTGGGGTGGATGGTGTAGTTCATGTTTTGCTTTCGTTGATGGGGCCGAAGCCCCTGGTTGTTAGGCTGCGCGAATCCAGCCAGCACGCTGAATGTAGTCGGCATGATCTGCCAGCAGTTCAGCCTGAGTCTTGTACCAAGGGCCAACTTGCCGGGGCTTGCCATCGTTCGTGTCGAGGTGTTGCCAGCCTATGCCGCGAAGGTGCTGGTAAAAAATCCCTGTCGTCTGTGAGTAGCGGGTTGCTTGCATGGTGTATCTCCTGGTTGGTTGCTGCGCTGTCTGTTAGTCATGTCGCGCAGTGATGTAAATGTAGCATGGTTCTAGTGTCTGGACACTAGGGGAAACACTAGTACATTAAATTGTTGACACCACGACATCGCTTTGCTATAGTTCACTCATCGCATCAAACAGCAGCAGCTGACCGATGCAGACAACAGGAGATAGAGATGATCGAAAAAATCAAGCACGCAGCTCTCGTGGCCATTTTTGGCGTAGTCACGTTGGCCATAGCGGTTGGCATGGCAATGGCAATGAACCCGGCCACGTGGCGATAAGCAGCGGGGGCTGAGCCCCCAGCTCGCTGCCCTACGTCGCACGATGCTGCACGATCCTCGGTCGCGGCAGGCTAGCCCCTGCGCTTTTTAAATCAAGGGGGGGGGTAGGGCCCTGCGCGACCGGTCAAGCTGGGGGAAGGGTTCACGAGAAATTTTTTGCAAAATTTTTATTTTTATCATGCGTTTTATCTTTTTCTATCTTGCACTAAACTATCAATATCCCACACCCCTTCATTAACTTACACTACAAGGTTAAACATGAATTCAATTGACAAAGTAGAACAAGAAATTCAAGCCAAAGGCTTGACTGCGCCGCGTATCACGCCAGCCGACATTGAGGCAAACATTGTTTCGGAGCACTATTTCACCGCCGCGCAAGGCGTGTACGGGGCTGGAAGCGCAACAAACTCAAATCCAGAGAGTTTGTCATTGTTGACTTTTTGTGTGCTGGTGCTTCGAAACGGTTTTACCGTAACCGGCGAATCTGCCTGCGCCAGCTCAGAAAATTTCGATGCTGGAATCGGGCGCAAGATTGCAAGAAATGAAGCAGTAGGCAAAATTTGGCCGCTAATGGGTTATGAGCTCAAGACTAAGCTGGCAAAGAAAGTTGCGTAAATTTTTGGAGTAACTATGCAAACCCCCATCTACAAGCCCCAAGAGGAGCAAGAACTTATGTCATTGATCTGGAGTGAGCGGATCAAGGATGACCCGTTGGCGTTTGTGATGTATGTGTTTCCGTGGGGTGAGAAGGGGACGCCGTTGGAGAGGTTTAGGGGCCCGAGGAAGTGGCAGAGGGAGGTTTTGGGGGATTTGAGGGATCACATTCGGGAGAACAGGGCTTTGCAAGAGGCGAAGTTGCCGCACCAGAGTGAGGATGATGTGGCGTATAAGGTTTTGAGGGAGGCGGTGAGTTCTGGGCGTGGGATTGGGAAGTCGGCGTTGGTGTCGTGGGTGGTGATATGGATGGTGTCGACGAGGATTGGGTCGACGACGATCATTTCGGCGAACAGTGAGCCGCAGTTGAGGTCGGTGACGTGGGCGGAGATTACGAAGTGGTTGGCGATGGGGATTAACAGTCACTGGTTTGAGATCAGTGCGACGAGGGTATTGCCGGCGAAGTGGTTAACGGAGTTGGTGGAGAAGGATTTGAAGAAGGGGACGAGGTATTGGGGGATTGAGGGTCGGTTGTGGAGTGCTGAGAACCCGGATGCGTATGCGGGGGTGCACAATTTTGATGGTGTTATGGTGATTTTTGATGAGGCGTCGGGGATTGACGATGCTATTTGGTCGGTGGCGACGGGTTTTTTCACGGAGAACACGCCAAATCGGTTTTGGTTGGCGTTTAGCAATCCGCGGCGCAATGTGGGTTACTTTTTTGAGTGTTTTGGGTCTAAGAGGGACTTTTGGACGACGAAGGTGATTGATGCGCGGTCGGTTGAGGGGACTGATAAGGCGGTGTATGACCAGATCATTGAGGAGTATGGTGAGGATTCGATCCAGGCGCGGGTGGAGGTGTATGGGGAGTTTCCGGCCGCGGGTGAGGATCAGTTTATTTCGCCTGTTGTCATTGATGAGGCGATGTCGAGGCCGAGGTGGAAGGATCAGACGGCGCCGATAGTGATTGGGGTGGATCCGGCGCGGGGCGGGATGGATTCAACGGTGATTGTGGTGAGGCAGGGGCGGGATATTGTGGCGATCCGGCGGTATAAGGGGGACGACACGATGACGACGGTTGGGAATGTGATTGATGCGATAGAGGAGTACAAGCCTGCGTTGACGGTGATTGACGAGGGTGGGTTGGGGTATGGAATTCTTGACAGGTTAACGGAGCAGAGATATAAGGTGCGAGGGGTTAATTTTGGCTGGAAGGCTAAGAATCCTGTGATGTGGGGGAATAAGAGGGCTGAGATGTGGGGTGCGATGCGGGATTGGTTAAAGACTGCGTCGATGCCACAGGATCGGGCCATGAAGTCGGATTTATTGGGTCCGATGAAGAAGCCGGACTCGTCTGGGACGATTTTCCTTGAGGGTAAAAAGGAGATGAGGGCTAGGGGTTTGGCTAGTCCTGACGCGGCGGATGCGTTGGCGGTTACTTTTGCTTATCCGGTGGCGAGTCGGGAGTACAATCCGAAAAACGAGCGTCGGGTGGTAATGCAGGGTGGTGCTGGCGCGTCTAGTTCTTGGATGGGGAGCTGAAATGCCGTTGGTCAAATCTAAGTCTCCAGAGGCTTTTCGCAAGAATGTCAAAGCTGAGGTGGCGGCGGGTAAGCCTGTGAAGCAGGCGGTTGCGATTGCGTACTCTGTGAAGCGTGAAGCTGCTGATGCCAAGAAGGGCAAGAAATGAGTAAGAAGGATCAGGATATCCTTTCAACGGCGCGTTCTCGCTTGAACATGGCTATTGCGGCGTATTCGGAGAGCCGCGAGGACGAGATTGACGATCTCAAATTCTTTGCTGGTTCGCCTGATAACCATTGGCAGTGGCCTGCGGATGTATTGGCGACTCGTGGGGCGGTGCAGGGGCAGACGATCAATGCGCGGCCCTGTTTGACCATCAATAAGCTGCCGCAGCATGTGCGTCAGGTGACAAATGACCAGCGTCAGAATCGGCCTGCGATCAAGGTTATTCCGGTTGATGACAAGGCGGATGTCGAGGTTGCGGACATTTTTGACGGGCTGATGCGCCATATTGAATACATCTCGGATGCGGATGTAGCGTATGACACGGCGTGCGAGAACCAGGTTGCGTATGGTGAGGGGTACATTCGGATCCTGACCGAGTACTGCGACGATAACTCGTTTGATCAGGACATCAAGATTGGCCGGGTGCGCAACAGTTTTAGCGTGTACATGGATCCGACGATCCAGGACCCATGCGGTTCGGATGCAAAGTGGTGTTTCATTACTGAAGACATTTTGAAGGCTGATTACGAGCGGATGTTCCCGGACGCCAATCCGGTTTCGACGTTGCAGACGTTGGGAGTGGGTGATCAGTCGTTGTCTCAGTGGATCAATGAAGACACGATCAGGATTGCGGAGTATTTTTACATTGATTACGACCGCAAGACGCTGAACTTGTATCCTGGCAATGTATCTGTGTTTGAGGGTACGCCTGAAGACAAGCAGATGAAGTTGATGGGCATGAAGCCTGTGCGCACTCGTCAGGCGGATGTGCAAAAGGTCAAATGGTGCAAGATCAACGGCTATGAGATTCTTGAAGAGCGGGACTGGGTTGGCAAATATATCCCGGTGGTTCGGGTGGTTGGCAACGAGTTTGAGGTTGATGGCCGAATCTATGTGTCTGGCCTTGTGCGCAACGCCAAGGACGCCCAGCGCATGTATAACTATTGGGTCAGCCAAGAGGCGGAGATGCTGGCCTTGGCGCCAAAAGCCCCGTTCATTGGCTATGGTGGGCAGTTTGAGGGTTACGAGCATCAATGGAAGACGGCAAACACGCAAAACTGGCCGTATCTTGAGGTCAATCCTGACGTTACGGACGGGCAGGGTGCCGTCTTGCCACTACCTCAACGTGCCTTGCCTCCAATGGCCCAGACAGGCCTTATTCAAGCCAAAATGGGGGCTTCGGACGACATCAAGAGCACGACGGGTCAGTATGATTCAAGCCTTGGTGCGACCAGTAATGAGCGATCGGGCAAGGCGATTCTTGCGCGTGAGAAGCAGGGCGACACGGGTACCTATCATTACGTAGACAACCTGGCCCGTGCTGTAAGGCACATTGGTCGGCAGATCATTGATGCTGCGCCAAAGATTTATGACACGCAGCGGATTGCGCGAATCATTGGCTTGGATGGCGAAACCAAGATGGCGAAGGTTGATCCGACGCAGCAAGAGCCTGTGAAGAAGATCGTTGATCAGGCAGGGATTGTGATTGATAAGATCTACAACCTGAGCGTTGGCAAATACGATGTTTGCGTGACGACTGGCCCGAACTACATGACCAAGCGCCAAGAGTCTTTGGATGCGATGAGTCAGTTGTTGCAAGGTAATCCGCAATTGTGGGCGGTTGCTGGTGATTTGTTTGTGAAAAACATGGACTGGCCTGGCGCACAGGAGATGGCAAAGCGGTTTGCCAAAACGATTGATCCGAAGCTGTTATCTAACGATGACAAGACGCCAGAGCTGCAAGCGGCCGAGCAGCAGATCCAAGCGATGGGTCAGGAGATGGAGCAAATGCACCAGATGCTGAAGAATGTTCAGCAGTCGATGGAAGCTCGTGACATTGCAATCAAGGAGTTTGATTCGCAGGTAAAGGCGTATCAAGCCGAAACGCAGCGTATCAGTGCTGTGCAGGCTGGAATGTCTCCTGAGCAAATTCAGGATATTGTGATGGGTACGATTGCGGCGGCATTGGATACTGGCGACTTGGTTGGAGGGATGCCTCAAATGGGCTCTGCGCCTCGTGGCGAGATGGAAGAACAAGGAGAAATGCAACAATGAAGGCGTCAGACTTTGTGGGGATGTTGTTCTTAGCCCGTGACGTAGCCCATTCGGTTCATTTAAACACCCGCAGCTTTGCCAAACATTCGGCATTGCAGGGGTTCTATGAGGGGATTGTGGATCTAGCCGATAGCTTTGCCGAGGCGTATCAAGGAAAACATGGCCTGATGGGGCCTGTTGCGTTGATGTCTGCGAAGAAAACGACCAACATTGTTGAGTTTCTTCAAGACCAGATGGAAGAAATTGAAGAAGAACGCTACAAAATTGTGGATAAGGACTGCACTCCGTTGCACAATATCATTGACGAGATTCTTGCGCTGTATCTGTCAACTCTCTATAAATTACGCTTTTTGGCGTGAGGTAAAAAATGGAACTTCTGCGACCTTGCATGGATGCGTCGTTTGGCGCCAAAAGCGTAGCGTATACGGGCACTGCTGGCACGACGACCACTTGGCCTGCTGGCCCACAAGGGGTTTTGGTTTGGTGCACCACAGACGCTTACATTCGCGTTGGTGAGGGTGTGACGGCGACGACTGCTGACACTCCGATACCGGCGGGGACTCCAATCCCTTTTAACGTGCCGAATCCCTCCAGCGGGGTTATCGGTACTGGTGCGCCGTGGGTTGTGAGCGCGATTCAGGTGTCGGCTGGTGGCATTTTGTACGCCAAACCGATCAATATCCGATGAGCTGGGGCGTCGCTCTCAGAAACGCCGTTGGGCTGGGGCTTGGCGGTATTCCGTCTGTTCTGAATGCGCCACCTTACGCATCGTTAAAGCTGAATTTCACTGAAGTGAATGCGCTTGATCCGCGCATTACGTTCACGCGGGCAAGCAGCGCGACGTACTTCAACAGCGCTGGCGTTCTGAGCACTGCGGCGAACAACGAAGCCCGCTTCGACTACGACCCCGTAACGCTGGCTGCTCGTGGGCTGTTGATTGAGGAGCAGAGGACGAATTTGGTGTTTCCCAGCGAAGATTTTGCGTCTCCTTGGAGTATTTACAATGCCACAAGAGTTGCAAATGCCGGCACTGCACCAAACGGGACACTAACTGCTGACAGGATTGAGTCGTCAGGAGCAGGCATTTTCCGCGCAAGTGTGGGTGTCGTTAATGCCACTGCTTACACTTATTCTGTGTTTTTGAAACACGTTTCAGGTACAGGCATTGTTAGTAATATAGGCTTTGAGAGTTTTGGGGCAGTACCACTAGCCGGAACGTCATCGTTTAATTTACTAACAGGAACAGTAATTAGCAATGGAGCACAGGTCACTGCTTCTAGCATTACTGCGTTTGGTAATGGCTGGTATCGAATGTCGGTTACTGTAACAAGTACAGATGTAACAACAACATTAATTAACTACGCACCGGCTGGCGACCAATTTCTTATGTGGGGAGCACAGTTAGAGCAAGGTGCTTTTTCAACAAGCTACATCCCCACCACGACCACTGCGCTGACTCGTGCGGCAGATGTTGCGTCTATGACGGGGGCGAACTTCTCGGACTGGTATAACCAGGTTGAGGGTACTTTGGTTGCTGAGTTTGGGCCTTATGGAAATGGTGGGCCATCTAAGAATTTTGGTGTTGTTGATATAAACAACGGAACTTCAGCAAACATAATTAGGCTATTTGCCGGATCGACTGTTTCCCCTGTCTTTGCAGTAACGGTTGGCACCGTAACCCAGGCGTACATTAGTTCAGGAACAATTACACCGACAGACATTTCCAAAATTGCAGCGTCTTATAAAGCGGACGACTTTGCAAGATCTGTTAATGGGGCTGTTGCAGCAACAGATTCAAGCGGAACTGTACCCGCAGTCAACAGAATGTTAATCGGGGCAGGGCAGATTGGTGTTGGAGAACTAAATGGCCACCTCCGCTCCTTCGCGTACTACCCCAAAAGGCTTTCCAATACAGCGCTTCCGGCTTTGACAAGGTTGCCTTTGTGGACGCCTTCGCAAATCTCCACCGCACTCTGGCTTGACGCTGCTGACGCAAGCACGATTGTGCTCAACGGCGCAAACGTCAATCAGTGGCGTGATAAGTCTGGCAATTCAAGGCATTTTGTCCAGGGCACATCTAGCCTTCAGCCAGCGTACAGCACAACAGGATGGGGAACACAGCCAGCCATCGTATTTGATGGGGTTGATGATGAGTTGCCAGCGGTTTCCAATTGGACTGGTACTGGGTGGAGTTGGTACGTCGTAGGCCAAAGAACAAGTACGGCAAGCTCACAGACGCTAATAGGCGCTGTATCTGGTACGGACTATTTTCCAATCGCCAACAATGTTATTGTAAACACAAATCTATTCCGCAATAACACCATAAATGATCCCGCAGCATTGTCAGCGTATTTAAACGGGGCAATGATTAAGGATAAAAACGCGCTTCCCACGATGGATCGAGGCGTGCTTTGGACAAATATTGGGAACAAGTCCATTATGGGGATGTGCGGAGTTGCGGCCTTTGGATCAGCGCCCAGACTTGCAAAATCAATATCGGCATATGTGTTTGGCGGTTTGATGGTGGAAGTTGTAGCTACACCAAACGACTCTACAACTGCCGAGAGACAAACAATTGAGGGGTATCTTGCTTGGAAATGGGGATTAGTTAATAGTCTGCCAGCAGGGCATCCGTACAAAAACTCTCCCCCAACAATTTAAGCATGAAATATCAAGTATTTGACACGGAAGCCGAAGCGATCATCGCTGAGAAAGCGATCAGCGACGGCATGGGGTATGCAAAGCTTGGAGTCAATGCGGCAACGGGTGCTGTGGTGCCTGAAGCCGTGACTTCTAGGTGGGCGATCCCTGTGCAGATTGCCAACGGCAAGTGGGTGTTTGCCTCGCCTGATGGCACGGGGGTGGATGCTTCTGAGATTGTGTTTGTTCAACCTAAAAAATCAATAAATGGATAAGTACCTGAAGTTTTCCAACAAAGAAGAAGCCGAATCAATCTTATTTGACAAAGTTGAAGGCGGGTTGGTGCCAAAGTTGGATTTTGTTGCGGATGTAGTTGGGGTTGTCTACAAGCCCACTGGCAAGATGCTAAAGTCAGTTGAAGGTGAATATCCAGAAACGAAGCCAGTTGCAGGCTGGCATGTGAACCTGCGTGGCCCGGATGCCGACAAGTTCCCGGATTACGAAGTGGTCGTTAATACACCATCAAGAACTTGGTTTTAAGGAAAAACAATGGCAGGCGTCAAAATCTCTAATCTCCCAGCAGCGACTACACCACTGGCGGGCACTGAGCTTGTCCCGGTGGTGCAGGGTGGCGTTACTGTCAAGGTGGCGGCTTCCAATCTTTCCACATTTACCGCAACTGGTACAGGTGCTGTTACAAGGCAGATTTCAAGCAAGTTGGGCGATCTTGTTACGCCACAGGATTTTGGCGCGGTTGGGGATGGTGTTGCAGACGATACAACGGCTTGGACTAATTGGCAGAATGCGTCAGGCAGCAAATACATTCCTGCTGGAAGTTATCTTATTTCTGGAAGTGTTGAAACTTATATTAACGGCACATTTACAGAGAATTACACTAACTATTCAGCAGGGCCAGGGGCTCTTGCAGAAAGTGGCGCAAATATATCCGACACAACTGCAATAGGTTATAATGCAGGTAGAAATTCTTATGCTGATTACTGTACGTTTGTTGGCAGCGAATCTGCAAAAAATGTTACAGGATCACTAAATACTGCGCTTGGGTATCAATCTCTTTATTCATGCACAACTGGTGAATATAATACAGCTGTTGGGGCTTATGCGTTAAGTAATTTAGTTTCTTATGATAATTGCACAGGCTTGGGTTCAGATTCAGAAGTAACCGCAAGCAACCAAGTACAACTTGGAGACTCTGCCACCACCACCTATGCCTACGGAGCCGTCCAGAATCGTTCAGATGCCCGCGACAAAGCGGATGTGCGTGACACGGTTCTTGGCCTTGATTTCGTCAAAACTTTGCGCCCGGTAGACTTTCGGTGGGACTACCGAGAAGACTACAACTGGGGCGAGAAAGACGGCAGCAAGAAGCGCTCAAGGTTCCATCACGGTTTGATAGCGCAAGAAGTTGCAGTTGCTTGCAGCTTCATGAATGTCGAGTTTGGTGGTCTTCAAGACCATTCCATATCTGGCGGCAAAGATGTGATGTCAATTGGCTACGAAGAACTGATTGCTCCCATGATCAAAGCCATTCAAGAATTGACGGCAAAAGTCGAATTGCTAGAGTTGCAAGTTAAAAATTTAAATTTGAAGTAAACTAAAACCGTACTGGTGCGTTCACCAGGGAATCTAAGGATTCAACAAAATGACAAAAGAAGTACAAATCCAAGCGGAAGTGCCCGCGCCAGAGCTGGAAACTACGGCAGTTCCAGAGTCTGAAGTTATTCAGCCGGAAGAAAAGCCAGCGGAAGTCGTCAAGACCTTCACCCAAGAAGAACTTGACGCGGCCATTGGTAAAAGGCTTGCTCGTGAGCAACGCAAATTGGAACGTGAACAGGCCCAACGCTTAACCCAAGCGCCAAGCCACCAGCCGGTGGAAATCCCGCCTGCGGATCAATTTGATTCGGTCGAAGCGTATGCCGAAGCATTGGCAACGCGCAAAGCCGAGGAGCTGATTCGCAAACGAGAAACAGACCGGCAGCAGCAAGAGGTACTCAGTGCCTATCATGATCGTGAAGAAGATGCCCGTGGCAAGTATGAGGACTTTGAACAAGTTGCATACAACCCAAAGCTCCCAATCACCAACGTGATGGCCGAAGCTATTCAGCATTCGGATATTGGCCCTGATGTAGCTTACTTCTTGGGATCAAACCCAAAGGAGGCTGAACGTATCTCTCGTTTGTCGCCTTATGCGCAAGCTAAGGAAATCGGTAGGTTAGAGGCAAAGTTAGCCGATAGCCCGCCTGTCAAGAAAACTTCAAGCGCACCAACGCCGATAACGCCTGTGACTGCTCGGACAACCGGCAGCCCTGCTTACGATACAACTGATCCACGTTCTGTGAAAACCATGACGGCAAGCCAGTGGATCGAGGCAGAAGAACAGCGTATGCGGCGGAAATTGGAAGCACGAAACCGTTAATTTACTTCTTAAAGGAAATCCGCCATGGCAAATAGCCTTCTTACCATTGATATGATCACCCGGAAAGCTCTCCAGATCCTGGAGAACAACCTGGTGATTACCCGTAACGTTAACCGTCAATATGACGATTCTTTCGCCGTTGAAGGCGCAAAGATCGGCTCTACGCTGCGTATCCGCCTGCCTGACCGCGCTTTGGTGACGGACGGTGCCGCCCTGCAAGTGCAGGACGACAACGAGCAATTCACCACCCTGTCTGTGTCCAGCCAGAAGCATATCGGCGTGAACTTCACTTCTGCCGAACTGACCATGCAATTGGACGATTTTGCAGACCGCGTACTGAAGCCTCGTATCAGCCAACTGGCTGCCTCGATTGATGCTGATGTTGCAAATGCTTACAAAAGCATCGGTCAAAGCGTTGGTACCCCCGGCACCACGCCTGGCACCTCGTTGGTTCTGCTGCAAGCCCAGCAAAAGCTGAACGAATCTGCCGCAGGCATGAGCCCCCGTTATGCCACCGTCAATCCTGCCGCAAACGCAGGCTTGGTTGAAGGCATGAAGGGCCTGTTCAATCCTACCGACACCATTTCTAAGCAATTCAAGAATGGCATGATGGGCACTGGCGTTCTTGGTTACGACGAGATCAATATGTCTCAGTCGATCAAGGTTCTGACGACCGGCACCCGTACCAACGGCACGGTTACCTCTACCGTGAGCACCCAAGGTACTAGCACTTTGTCTCTTACTGGTGTTGGCGCTTCTGCCACCATCAAGCAAGGTGAAGTGTTCACCATCGCTGGCGTGTTTGCAGTCAACCCACAGACCCGTGAATCCACTGGTTCCTTGCAACAATTCGTTGTAACGGCTGACGCTGTTGCTTCGGGTGGTGGCGTTGCATCCGTGACGGTGTTCCCCGCCATTTACACCTCTGCGCATGCATTGGCAACTGTGGACGCTTTCCCAGTGGCAACCGCTGCTGTGACCTTTGTTGGTTCTGCATCTTCGCAGTACCCACAAAACCTTGTGTACCACAAGGATGCAATCACCTTTGCCACGGCTGACTTGCTTCTGCCCCAAGGCGTTGATATGGCTTCTCGTGCTGTTCACAATGGCATTTCATTGCGTATCGTGCGTCAGTACGACATCAACAACGACCGCATGCCCTGCCGTATTGACGTTCTGTACGGCTACAGCGTGATCCGTCCTCAAATGGCAGCTCGTATCTGGGGCTAATACTGAATGGGGCTTCGGCCCCTTTCTTGAAACTTTTCAAAGGAAATTATCATGGCATTCCCTGTTGGCGGTAGTGGTTATCAAATTGGTGATGGCAATGAGAGCAGCCCTCTGTTCTACATTCAGCCCGCACCTGTTACTTTCACCGTTGATCCTGCTCCTACTGCTGCGCAGTTGGCTGGCGTCGCTCTGTTCCTCGGAACTCCTGCCGGTGGTATCGCTTTCACTCTTCCGACTGTTGCAGCTCTCGAAGCTGGCTTTCAGTCGATGGGTGAAAAGGTGAACACCGCGTTTGAGTTTGTCATCATTAACACGGCAGCTCAAAACATCACCGTGACGACCAACACTGGTTGGACTGTGACGGGCGGCGGCTCGATGGTGGTGAATAACACTTCTGGCCGATTCCTTGCCCGCAAAACTGGCGCTGGTACTTGGCAAGTTTACCGCCTGGCCTAAACATAACGGGGGCTTCGGCCCCTGTTTCATAAGGAACAAAAATGTCTAATAGCAAGCCTATTGGCGTTGCATATCTTGACCAAGATATTAGCGGCGCAGATGTCATTTACTCGGATCGAGAGCTTGGTTATACGTCCGCAGCTCAAGGCACTGTTACGCAAGCAACCAGCAAATCCACTGCTGTTACTTTGAACAAAAGTGCAGGCCGGATCACCATGGATGCTGCTTCTCTGGGAGCAGGAACCAACGTTTCGTTTACTCTGAACAACTCGTTCATCAGTGCTAACGATACGTTGGTTCTGACCATCTCTGGGGGCGCAACTGTGGCGGCTTACAATGTCTGGGTTAACAGCCTTGGCACTGGTACTGCCTCCATCACTTTGCGCAACACCACTGGTGGTGCTTTGTCAGAAGCTGTGATCATCAACTTTGCGTTGATTCACTGCCTGTAATTAAGGCATGGGGCCCTCATTTTGGGGGCTCCAAAATATTGAGACCCTATGGCTGTCATCTATCTTAAGCATCCTATCCACGGCTCCAAAGTTGCGACAATGGATCTTGAAGCGGCCAATGATGAGCAAAATGGATGGGTGCGCTATACTCATGACACGCCTTCTCTGTCTGAAGCTGCGGCTCCCGTGAATGAACTGGAAGTTAAGCGCCGGGGGCGACCCCCTAAGACACAAACGCAAGGAGCGTAAGAAATGGCAACAGCCGGTGACATCATCAATTCGGCACTCCGGCTGATTGGGCTACTCGCTGAGGGCGAGACGCCATCGCCTGAAACCTCCCAGGATGCACTTTCAGCCATGAATCAAATGATTGATTCGTGGAACACTGAACGCCTGATGATCTACAACACCCAGGATCAAGTCTTTACTTGGCCTGCGGATGAGATCCAGCGGCACCTAGGCCCAACTGGTGATTTTGTGGGAAATCGCCCTATCCTTCTGGACGATTCAACCTACTTTAGAGATCCATCGACCAATGTGTCGTTCGGTATCAAAATGATCAACCAACAGCAGTATGACGGTATTGCCGTCAAGACTGTGACCTCCACGTATCCCCAAGTGATGTGGGTAAACATGGAGTACCCCAACATCCAGATGACGATCTACCCGAAGCCGACTAGGGTTTTGGAATGGCATTTCATCTCGGTGGATGAGTTGGTTCAGCCTGCAACACTGGCGACAACCTTATATCTTCCACCAGGCTATCTGCGAGCGTTTAAATATAACTTGGCTTGCGAGATTGCACCAGAATTTGGCGTTGAGCCTTCGCCGACAGTCAGCCGGATTGCAATGACTTCTAAACGCAATTTGAAACGGATCAACAATCCTGATGACATCATGAGCCTGCCTTACTCGCTGGTTGCGACTCGGCAGCGGTTCAACATTTTTGCCGGCAACTATTGATCATGGAACTTATATTTACATCTAGGCCGTTTGAAATATGCGTACGAATTGGACATAAGTACAACTTTGAGTTGGATAAATTTTTAGGCCCCGCTTTAAACGTGCGCTTCGGCAAAACTTTGTGGAGCACTGGTAAAGGTTGGCGAAAGTTGGGCGAATAATGCTGTATTGCAGATTTTTCGCTAGGAGTTACTAATTTTTCTATGAAAACCCCCATTCTCGGCCAAGCCTACGTTGCAAGGTCTGTTAACGAAGCCGTTAACAGGCTTGTCAACATGTTCCCTGAGATCGTGCCGGATGGCGGGAAGGAGCCTGCCTTCTTCATGCGAGCACCTGGCCTTCGCAGACTGGCAACGATAGGCACAGGCCCCATTCGCGGCCTGTGGACGTATGGCGGGTATGGGTACGTCGTCAGTGGGCAAACTGTGTATAAGTTGGCCCCTGATTGGACGTCTACATCTATCGGGACTGTCTCAGGCAGCGGGCCTGTCAGCATGGTTGACAATGGCAATCAGTTGTTCATTGCCTGCAATGGGCCCAGCTACATCTACAACGCCTCAACTGGCGTATTTGCACAGATCACCGATGGCGATTTCCCAGGTGCTTCGGTGGTCGGTTATTTGGACGGGTACTTTGTTTTCATTGAACCAAACAGCCAGCGCGTATGGGTCACGAGCCTGTTAGATGGTACGTCGATAGACCCATTGGACTTTGCAAGCGCTGAGGGCTCACCTGATGGCTTGGTGTCGATGATCATTGATCACCGAGAGGTCTGGCTATTTGGATCAAACTCTGTCGAAGTCTGGTACGACGCCGGGTTGACAGACTTCCCATTGCAACGGGTTCAAGGCGCGTTTAATGAGATTGGCTGCGCTGCTGTGTACTCAGTTGCCAAGCTGGACAATGCTATCTTCTGGTTGGGCTCTGACGCTCGCGGAAATGGCATTGTGTATCGTGCCAATGGCTATACAGGTCAGCGGGTTTCTACCCATGCGATTGAGTATGCGATTGCAAGCTACGGCAACATTTCAGATGCCATTGCCTACACTTACCAGCAGGAAGGGCACCCGTTTTACGTTCTGACCTTCCCTTCTGCTGGGAAAACGTGGGTCTATGACGTATCCACCCAGGCATGGCATGAGCGAGCTGGTTTCGTAAATGGATCGTTCATAAGACATCGTTCAAACTGTCAAATGAACTTCAATAGCGAAGTCATTGTTGGCGATTTTGAGGATGGTCGAATTTACGCTTTTGACCTGAACGTGTATTCAGATGACGGGGCTATTCAAAAGTGGCTACGTTCTTGGCGTGCATTGGACACTGGCAAAAACAACCTCAAACGCACTGCGCATCATTCGCTTCAGTTAGATTGTGAGTCTGGCGTTGGGTTGAATGGAGTTGATCAATTTGACGAAATAGCCTTGCAAGCACAATCAGGTGATGATTTACTTACAGAGTCTGACTATTCAATTTTGATAAGCCAAAGCACCACTCAGGGTGCGAATCCTTTGGTGTCTTTGCGTTGGTCAGACGACGGCGGCCACACTTGGAGCAACTACCACGCCAAATCAATGGGGCGCATTGGCGAGTTCGGAACTCGTGTTCTTTGGAGACGACTCGGCATGACACAGAAATTGCGTGATCGTGTCTATGAGGTCTCTGGCACAGATCCGGTGAAGATTGCCATAATGGGCGCTGAACTTATAGCAAGTGGCACCAATGCTTGACATTACCAACATTCCGCCCCCGAGGGTGCCATTGATTGATGACCGTACAGGTTTGATGTCGCGGGAATGGTATCGGTTTTTGTTGAGCTTGTTTCGTTTGACCGGAGGCGGATCGAACGACATTACGCTGCAAGATCTACAACTTGGCCCCCAAGCGCAGGTGGATTTTGGAGACTTGAACGACTCGTACAATCAGGCTCAATTAGCAGCAAATTGTCTAAGCGCCCAACAAGTTGCAGAAAACTCGCAGCTTTTGCCTGCAAATGACAATGCGCAATGGTTGCAGTCTCAGATGCAATCAATTGAGCTACAAAGCCAAGTCAGCACGCTGTCGTCACAACTGTCTGACGTGCAGAATCAGCTTCAGGCCTTAAGCCTATCTCCAGCTCATACGCCACATATCCCACGGTTGCGTTACGGGTCATTTTTTGACACGACTACGCAAACAGCTGCGGCCATAAACACCGCTTATGGCATGACCTTTAACACCACTGACATATCAAATGGTGTGACAATAGGTTCGCCAACATCGCGTGTTTATGTGGATACGAAAAATGTCTACAACATTCAATTTTCTGCACAATTAGACAACACCAGCGGCGGTAACCATCTGACTTATATTTGGCTTCGAGTGAACGGTGTTAATGTTGCAAACTCGGCGGGCCAAGTTCGATTAAAGGGCACCGATGGCGAGCTAGTGGCGGCTTGGAACTTTATACAGGCACTGAATGCTGGCGATTACTTTGAGTTGATGTGGTCAGTGAGTGACACGTCTGTACAGATAACCAGCAGTGCGGCAGTTGCTCCAGTGCCTGCAATTCCTTCCGTCATTTTGACGGTGACTGATAACATCAGCGCGTAAGAAAGAAATACAAATGGCCTCACTTACACCACCTCCAAAGATGCAATTCTTCGCAGCCGATGGCACGCCGTTGGTTGGAGGAAAGCTGTACACATACGCCGCAGGTACGACAACGCCATCGGCGACCTACACCGATTCAACTGGGGCATCTGCTAACACCAATCCAATCATCCTTGATTCGCGTGGTGAGGCTAACGTCTGGCTCAGTGGCAGTTTGTATAAATTTGAGCTGAAAGACAGCGTTGATGCGCTAATTTGGACTGTCGATAACGTCGGTAGCGTGAGTTCTTACACTGGTACCGGCGCCATTGTTTTGGCGAATGGTGCAACGCTCACTTCTGCCATTCTTAACTCGGCGACACTAAATTCTGCGACTATCACATCCTCGACTTTAGATTCCGCTACCTTAAATTCTCCAGTGTTGGTAACTCCGGCGCTTGGGACTCCTTCGGCCGTTGTTTTGACCAATGCCACAGGGTTGCCATTGTCTACAGGCGTTACAGGATCTTTGCCGGTAGCAAGACTGGCAAATGCCGGGTATGAGCTGGGGATGCGAAACCGCCTTATCAATGGCAACATGCAAGTTGCGCAGCGTGGAACGAGCTTTAGCGGGTCTCCGTTCAACGGCTATACGTTAGACCGTTGGAGGCTTGATCGTACCGGGTCTGGATCAACAACTGTTACACGTACCGCAAGTTTTAGTTACGGCGGCGCTTATGTTGTTAATGTGTCAGGTTCATATGGCGTAGGTCAGTATCAAGATTTCAAGCAACGAATTGAATTCTTAAACTGCGCGGATTTGGTTGGCAAGACGGTCACGCTTAGTTTTATTGCATCAGGGAGTACCACTGCCGGCAGTGTGGAACATTCGGTTTTTCTGAACTATGCAAATTCTTCAGATGACTTTTCTTCAGTAACCACAATATCTAGCAGTTCTGTTGCAATTACAAACACTGCAACAGCTTTTTCTATTACGTTTTCTAACTTGCCTGTTGGCGCGGCCAACGGGCTTGAAGTGTTGTTTAGGTCTACGCAAAGCGTAGCCACTGGGACAATCACACTGAGCTTAGGCGGGGTTCAGCTTGAACAAGGAGACAACGCTACGCCTATTGAGTATGTCGATGTCTCAACGCAACAGGCTAGATGCCAACGGTATTTTATTGCATCATCTTTCTATCTTGCCCGATACATCAATGGCGCTCAAACTTTTCCAGTCGGCACTCTTTTTAACAAAGTAACGAGCCGGTTAACTTCACCAACCATTACACTTTCTAGTGTCAGTTATGGTTTGTGTTCTGGAGCATTCGTGTCTAACATCACCCAAGATTCGTTTGTGGTAAATGCCACAAGTTCATCTAATGCTGAAGCAACTTTGGGTGCAAATTACACAGTAGACGCGGAACTTTAAATTAAGGAAATGCCATGACCGTTACCGTCAAAGTCCTGATCCCAGGCAAGATTGCTGAAGCCACGCAGACCACGCAGTACACCGCAACCAACGTCACGACCATCATTGACAAGTTCACTGCGACCAACTACAGCGCAGCGGCTGCAACAATCTCTGTTAACTTGGTGACTGGGGGCGACACCTCTGGTAATCAAAACTTGATCACCAAGACCAAAACTTTGCAGCCTGCCGAGACATACACTTTCCCTGAGTTGGTAGGGCAAGTTCTGGGCTCAAGCGGGTTTATCTCAACCATTGCTGGAACGGCTACATCAATCAACATTCGAGCAAGCGGGAGAGAAGTATCGTGATCACTCATCACTTCAGCTCTGGGGTGTACGCCAAAGAGACCCGCATAGCGGCGGGAAGTTGGCTGGTGCAACATGCTCACCTACATAGCCATCTGTCTATTTTGGCAAGTGGCTCTGTTGAGCTGATGGTGGATGAGAAAATTTCTCTAGTGCATGCCCCTGCTTGCCTCACAATTGAGGCGGGCAAGCATCATGGTGTTCGTGCGATTACTGATGTGGTTTGGTACTGTGTTCACGCTACCAACTGCACTGATGTTGACGAAGTTGATAATGTGATCATTGCGCCGATGGACGACAATGTTGTTCAGAATCTGGCGCAAAAAATGAGGGGGGATTGATATGCCTTGGGCAGCAGTCGGAGCAATAGCAGGTGGGCTTATTGGTGCAAGCGCGGCAGGTGATGCCGCAGCAGCTCAATCAGCATCGGCGGATCGTGCAGCGCAACTCCAGAAGGAGATGTTTGAGAAACAGGTCTCATTGCAGGAGCCATTCCGCCAAGCCGGATTGACAGCGCAGCAACGCTACCTGAACATGCTCGGCCTGCAAGGGCAAGCCCCTACAATGCGCTCAGAGTCAGAGATTCGGAATGCTTTGGCCTCTCAGTACATGCGCCCAGGCACTGAAGGTAGGTATGAGACCAGTTACACAGGCATGGGCGGGGATGCGGGTGGTGAACGTGTGTTTATCCCTGGAACACCTGGTGTTCAAGACGAAGCTGGTTTGAACGCGGCTATCCAAGCAGAAATGGCCCGTGACCGTGCAGCACAACAGGCTTATGAAGCTGAACGTCAGGCCCCCGGCTTTGGCAAGTACGCGCGTGACTTTGGGATGCAAGACTTTGAAGCAGACCCAGGTTATGCGTTTCGTATGTCTGAGGGTTTGAAGGCTCTTGACCGCCAAGCAGCGGCACGAGGTGGGTTAATCTCTGGTGCGGCTTTGAAGGGTGCGCAAAGATTTGGTCAGGAGTTGGGCAGCCAAGAATACATGAATGCCTTCAATCGTTACCAGACCAACCGGGCCAACCAACTCCAGCCGTTGCAGTCCCTGATGGGAACGAGCCAAACCGCAGCTAACACACTTGGCACTGCGGCTGGGAACTACGCACAAGGCGCTGGTGAGGCTTACATGGGAGCGGGCAATGCTCGAGCGTCTGGGTACATGGGGCAAGCTAACGCGCTGTCTAATGCTCTTGGGCAAGGGATCAACATTTACCAAGGGCAGCAGTTTTTGAACAACATGCGGTTCAGGCCGGGCGGCAGCAACTATGGCGGTGGGAGTTCTGTTTCTTACCTGCCAGATGACCGCGACATTGGCGGCGGTGGCTACAACCCTATATTCGGCCAGATGGGAGGATAAACCATGCCAATCGACCCAAGAATCGCAATGGGCTATCAGGCCCCACAGATTGAATCTCCGCTGAATCAATTTGCCAAATTCCAGCAGATTCAGAGTGCTCAGCAACAAAATGAGCTTGCTCGGATGCAGGCTCAGGAATATGAGCGTGGCTTGAAGGAACAGGCAGACTTTAGAAACATGCTGGCTGGTGCTGATGTCAGCACACCAGCAGGCCGATCAAAACTGTTGTCTGCCGGCAAGCCTGGAGTTGAGTACGTTAAAGGTCTTGAAGCAGTTGAACAAGGTCGAACAACGCAAGCAAAGAATCAACAGGATCTAATAAAAGCTGCATTTCAGAATTCAGCTTCTGCATTAGCGCAGGTGAACAGTTTTTCGGATGCAGAAAAATACATCAACAGCATTTACGCCGATCCTGTGATCGGCGATTTCCTACGCAGCAAAGGTGCAAGCCCTGAGAGCGCACTGAAAAAGTTGATGAAGATTGCAACGGGGCCAGATCCTGAGGCTCAGTTCAATCAATGGAAGTTTGAAAACGCAGCAGGCATTGAAGCTGCACAAAAGCAATTTGGAACGCAAGTACTTAACACGGCTGGAGGGGTTCTTCAGTACGACCCAAGAACCGGGGCTACAAAAATGATCCCAGGCACAAGCCCTGCTGATCGTCCAATGACCCAAGCTGAGATTGAAAGAAATGCCATTGCTCGCCAAGGTTTAGCCCTTAAAGCTGCTGCTTCGGAAAACAAGCCTATTGTTAAACCATTGACAGAAGCGCAGCAAAATAAAGTAAGGGAAAGCGTCGCAAAAGATAGACAAATTGTCTCTTCAATAGAAGCAAGCGAAAAGACAATGACCTCTGAAATTGATAGGTTGCTAAAGCATCCAGGCCTTAAAGGAATTACAGGTTACACAGGTATGCTTCCAACTTTGCCAGCTAGTGAAGCTGGAGCCGCTAAGAATATTTTGGAAGGAATTCAAGGGAAAATTAAAACCCTTGGTCGCGAGATTGCCTCACAATCTGGCAAACTTGGCAACATGGCGGTGCAAGAATGGAAGTTTGTATCTGATGCCGTTGCAGCTCTTGACCCAAGGAGTAAAGATTTCACGAATCAGCTAAATTTGGTTCGAGAAGCAATGAAAGGTTTAAAAGATAGAAGTCGCGCAAAGTTTGAAGAGACTTACCCTGATCTTGCTGTTGAAAATGCTCCCGCAAAGCCGGGAACACCAAACATTGATGATTTACTGAACAAGTACAAATAATCATGGCAACACTTGAGCAACTTAGCGAGGCATTGATCAAGGCCGATGCTGCTGGAAATGCAGATGATGCAAAAGTATTTGCCGATGAAATAAGACGGTTAAGAGCATCGCAATCACAACCTAAAGCTGAGCCAGTTTCTGAAGGAATGCCGGCAACAAGGCGGTTTGATTTCCAAAGTCAAACGCCTGAAGAAAGAAAGGCGTATTCTAGGCAGCAACTTGCAACAGGCCCACAATGGCCTTCAACCGCTGGGCAAGTTCTGCTAGGGGTTGCAGCTCCTTATGGAGCAGCGGCAGGGTTGAGAGGGATCGCAAGTTTGGCTCCTGCGGCAGCAAAATTTCTAACCCCTGCTGCTACTGCAATTGAAACAGGCGGGCTGGCAAGAACTGGCCTTGGTAGCAAAGCAGCGGATTATGGCGCACGGGTTGCTGGAGGTGCAGCCGCTGGAGCGCTTGGGACGCTTCCACTATCGCAAGATCAAGGAGACGTTCTGACTGGTGCAGGCATTGGCGCAATACTTCCAGGGCTTGGTGTTCCAATTGTCGGTGCATCAAACGTAATACGGAATGCTTTTTCTCCAGAAGTTCGAGCAAGGAACATCTTGGCTCAAGCCGCTGGGCCAGAGATCGCACAAATACGGGCCGTGGGTGCTGCCGCCCCAGAGGGGCTTACCGCCGCTCAAGCCATTGCCGGAACGGATGCTAAAGAGTTGCAGGCAATTGCAAAACAAATGCAAGAGCGCAGTGCATTGCGTTTGACAGGGCCTAAGTTGGTGGCCCAACAAGCGGCTCATGAAAATGTCTTAAATCGTCTTGCTGGCGGAGCAAATCAAGCGGAATCAATTGGCAGAACTAAAGAAATGTCTACGGCTCTGCGAGGCCAGACGATTCCAGTTCTTGAACAATCTCTGTCAAATGCAAACACAATTACAAAGACATTAACTGAACTTGAGGCATTAGCACCCAAGTTAAGTAAGCAAGCCGCCCAAGAAGTAGAAAATGTCAGAAGACTAGTTAAGGCTGGTGATATTGCGCAAGCTAGTGCCAAGTTGACTGCAATCAAAAAAGGCATGCCATATTGGGATGCTTTATATACATACCCGGCCAAACTCGGCAGAAAAGCTGATGAATGGGCAACTCAAGCCGCCGGTAAATCATTGGAACTTGGCGCTGAAGCTAGTCAAGCCGCTGGAACAGCACAAGCTATGCGGGCTGCTGGCATTGAGCCTTTGACGGCAGATACGTTAACGAACAAGATCAGGTCTGTTCTGACGGTTGAGCAAACAGGCAATAGCACTCTTAGTGCTGGCGTCAACAAAGTCATTGATGATATCAACAAGGCATCATCAGAAACTGGGGTTGTTGATGCTCGTGCGTTGTACGCAATCCGCAAAAACTCCGTTGGGGAATTCATCAAAAAACTGTTCCCCGGCGCAATGGATTCAGCCCAAAAAGCTGAAGCCGCGAGGATCATGGCTGAAATCAATCCAATTATTGATGACGCTATCGCAAAATCTGGCGGCAAAGGCTTCAAAGATTACTTAAAAACCTATTCTGAAGGCCAGAGGGCAATTGAAAAGACAGAAATGTCTGCCTATTTGCGTGATCTTTACAAGAAGGATCCCAAAGCATTCGTTGATGTTGTAAATGGGAACAACGTCAAAGCAGTGCAAGATATCTTCGGCGCAACAAAATTTGACATCAACACAGAAATGGGGCAATCGTTAATGAGGCAACTGCGCCCGATTGCCGATGATGTTATGAGAACGGAAAGAATGGGGCAATTGGCGAAAGAGGGTGCCCCTTATGCAGGGGAGATCATCCAAAGGAATCAACCTGTGTTTAGGGTTCCGGGAGCGATTCCAAAGTCTACTGCTGCGAATGCCGTTCTTGCAACAATGCAATCAAGGCTTCCATCCAAAACCTTGGACGCTCTTGAAAGAGCTTTGGTCTCAGGCAAGTCTTTGAGTGAAATTTTGGCTGTTCCCATGCCACCAAAAGACAGAGCCGTGCTTAAGGCTTTGTTAAGCCAATTGCCAAAGGCTCCAGCAGTGGTAAATTCGTTATCTGGCGAGAACAGAAACAGCTTAACTCAACAGTGAACCGTTATGGAAACCCAATTCATCTTCAACATTGCAGTCAGCGTAGCAGGCTTCTTCGGGGGCTGGATCTTGAGTCACATCTACCGGGCTATTGAGAGATTAGACACCGACATTAGGAACATGCCCTCCAGGTACGTTCGGCGCGATGACTACAGAGATGATATGGGCGAGATCAAGGTTTTGTTGGGCAAGATTAGCGACAAGTTGGATCACAAGGTAGATAAACCATAATGCTCACACTCATCAGCACCATTTGTTCCTTCTTGGCTGGCGGCTTGCCTAAGTTCTTGGAGTTCCTCCAAGATCGAGGTGACAAGCGGCATGAACTTGAGCTGGCAAGGATGCAGGTGGAGCGTGAGTTGCAGTTGCGCAAGCTCGGGTTTGATGCTGAGGCAAAGCTGGAAGAGATCCGTAACGTCCAGCTGGAGATGGAGGCGGTCAATCAGCAGATCCAGTCTCGGATTGGCGCCCAGGTTGAGGAAACTAAATCCATTTACGTCCACGATGCTGCCATCCAAGACGGCACCAGCACATGGGTCAGGAACCTGCGGGCAAGCGTGCGACCTGTCATCACCTATGGGTTCTTTTCGCTGCTTGTGTTGATAGACATCGGGATATTTATCCACGGCGTCAGGATGGGCGCATCGTTCGACAGCCTGGCCGCTCAGCTATGGGATGAGAACACCCAGGCCCTGTTTGCATCCATCATAGCGTTCCATTTTGGTGGTCGAGCCTTCGGTAAATGAAGACATCCAAGGCCGGCATAGACCTCATTAAACACTTTGAGGGTGTCCGGCTTAAGCCTTATTTGTGCCCTGCTATGCTCTGGACGGTTGGAGTGGGGCACGTTCTTTACCCTGAGCAGCATTACCTATCGTTGGACGGTAGGCGACACCTGCCGTTAAAGCTGGAACATCGGCGCAGTTTCACACAGGATGAGGTGAATGGACTTCTACGAAACGACCTTTATCGTTTTGAATCGGGCGTGGCAAGACTATGTGGAGCAAACCTGCCGCAACATCAATTTGATGCTCTGGTTAGTTTCGCATTCAATCTCGGGCTTGGCACCCTGCAAAGATCAACCCTCAAAATGAAACTGACCCGAGGCGACATAAACGGCGCAGCGGATCAGTTTCTAAGATTTAACAAGGCAGGAGGAAAGATCCTGCCTGGCCTGCAACGTCGTCGAGTTGCAGAAAGATTGTTATTTCTTGGCTTACAAATAAATGCCAAAAAAGATAACTATCAAGAACCCAAAAACAGTTAATTTTGAGACAGTGCAAAACATCTTGTACTCCGCACAAGAGCAGAGAGACTTATTGCAACATGAGCCAGTGCAATTCATACGATCTCACCTTGTAATCGTTTGGCAACCAAAGTTGCATATCCTGCAATGTCAACCCAACTATCCACATAGTTTGGATCACCGTTGACAATGCGCCCAAGTTTATGGGCGATCATTTCCAGCGCCTCAGCTTGATCGTCTGACAGCTTATAGTTCATGTTGGCAAACATTGTCCTTTTGAGCTCTTGGGTAATTCTTGCGTGCTCAACAAATTTCCCGTAACGCTCTCCGCGTTCTTGCAGTGTTGTGTCAATGTCCATTGTTTCCTCTTATGTTGATTTAAATCTCATTTTGATTGGAACACCAAGCTGGAACACGCTGTTTACCATCTTGGATTTTTTCTGCTTGTACCGCCGTTGGTTTTCAGCAGGCGATGCTTTTGGCATCGGCTTGTCCTTCTTGTCGCCTATCGCGTAAATCGGTCTAGGATACCGCCTAGCTCCTTCAGAATCGTAAGTCCAGTCAAGGATATACACCCGTTTTGGTTTAGTAACGCTTTGCCTCATTAAGCGGCCAAGAATTGCACCGCTGCTGCTTTTAGTTGTGCCAATCTGCGCACAAATTTCTACGCTGGTCATCGGGCCGAACTCCTTTAATGCCCTCAGCATATCTTCGCCTCTGCCTTGTTTTTTTTGCATTAGATTTCTCGAATTTAATGGCGGGGGCGCTTGGCTCACCAAGTCTTACCTTTTAAGACCCCCAAAAACTTACAGCAGCTTTTCTATCTTGGCGTCAACGATGCCATCACAATGCTCAATGATGAACTCGCCAACTTGCTGGGCAGTCATCAAATTCTGCTCGAACTGCTTAAAAGCCCACAGAATTTCACCGACGTCAATCTCGGCAGAGTCCATATCATTCAAAACTCGAGCACGTGCGCCTTGATATCTTTTTTCCGCTTCCTCTTGACGCTTGAAATATTCGTTCAGATCGGTGTCGTTAGAGCAAAACATTTGGAGTCCTTCCGGTTGTTTGGTTGCGGTGTGTGTATTGTGCAGATTTGACAACACAATGTCAATTATTTATTGAACGGTCTTACAACAATGTCATCCTTTCGGCCCCTGCCTGCCAGTAGATCCCTGAACCTAGCCTCTGTTCTGACGTGGCATTGCATTAACGTCCTGGCGGGCACCGATGTGATGACTTCCGCATAGTCTTCCAAGACAGCCCGGAGTGCTGCTATCCCCTCTCCGGTAAGCCTGAGCACATTGTGCTTCTTGTAACGCTCTCCAGCCTCAGCAAGGGCTTTTATGGCGTCATTCAGTAGACCGCTGGCATCTGAACACACACCCATTTCGGTCAAGGTCTCCATCATGTTCACGGCATCAGAGCAGGCAATCCAGTCGTGGAACGTTGGTGCCTCGGCTTGCTCAAGCGACCTAAGCCCCTCGTACATCTTGAGCAAGTGATGCCTTTGCTTTGCCTTCGGGATAGGCTCTGTTGCACTAGCCATCAACAGATCCCAATGCGAGTAGGTTGGGCGATCTCTATTCTTCTTCATTGCAGAATTCCAAGATGTGTTCTTTTGCAACTTCGGCGCCTTTGCATACGAGAACCAGGTAACCAATGTTGCGCAAGTAGGCTATCCAGTCCGTCTGTTCTGGGCTAATTACTCCGCCCTTCTTGCGCTTCATCTCAATCCAGACGTTCCATTCAGGGATGAACAGATCCGGTACACCTGCTGACACGCCTTCAGCCTTTAACCTGGCAGCGGTTGAAATGCTTCTGGCTCCTCCGTTCGGGATTGCAATGATCCGCACCCCTTTGCAATGCTGGCGGAACCACTTCACGAACTCTCGTTGTTCTTCGTGTTCTGTTGGGATGTCATTCTTCTCCATTGATTGCTTTCTGTATGAGTTCCATTTTCATCTGCAAATCAACAAGTTGGTACAGAGCAGACCGATATCCCTCCCATGCTTGCTCTGCACGTTTACGCTCTACTTCCAACAGCCTAGATATTCTTTCAAATTTCAGTTTTTCTTGCTTGTTCAAAATGGAACCTCCTCTATCCACTCAGGACAAGAATTTAAACAATTGGTAAATTCATCAGGCGGTTTCACATCAAACAGCGCACACCACCCAGCTTCGTTGTAGTTGTCGCAAGTGTGGCAACACCTCGGCACGGGTTCTTTCTTTCTTGCTCTGAACAGTACGACAACTTCAGGTTCTGGCGGTCTGCTCATTTCCATTCTCTCCGTATCACTCGGTAAAATTTGCCATCCTTTTTGTACTCCACCAGTGACGGGGGATGTGAACCCTTCATTGATGCAACTGCTTCATCCAAGCCTTGCGCACTTGTATGAACTCCTGCGCTTCTGGCGATAGTGATGAAGTTTTGCGCAGCTTTCTGGCCCGCATAGCCATCATGCATGACTGGCAAGTACTCGGTCACAGGGACATCACTCAGCCCCCCGTAATAAGTCACAGCCAACATCTCTTTTCCACTGGTGCGGCTTAAATGCTTGCGCCACGTCCAGCTGGTGACCTCCATCTCAATCCCTTCAATGCCCATGATGTCGTCAAGATGGAGAGTCAACTCCTTTTTGACTGGTGGCGGGAAAGGGTGTCCGCATGCCGGGCAAGTTGTCGCAGAGATAGCGCACAGCTCGTCACAGTTATCGCAAACCTTAACAGGTGCCTCACCGTTACCGGATCCAGCCTTCTTAGGTGGTTGGACGTTGGTAATTGGCCCGTGCGTACTGACCACCCCGGCAAAGTCCAGAACTAGACAATGATCGGTGTGACTCTTCGGCCTGAGACCTCGGCCGGCCATCTGAACGTAAAGAGCTGGAGACATCGTCGGCCGAAGCATGGCAATCAGGTCAATATCAGGGTAATCAAAGCCCGTCGTTAGCACATTGGCGTTGGTTAATGCCCTGATTTGCCCGGCTTTGTACTCCTTTAGACAATTTTCCCGCTCTGCTTTAGGGGTTTCCCCTGTAATGCACTTTGCAGTCACTCCGCAATCATTCAGCACATCGGCAACCGCATGAGCATGCTTCACGCCAGCACAAAAGAACAGCCACGCCTTGCGGTCTCCTGCCAGCCTAATGACTTCTTGCACAGCAGCTAGATTGTTCTCGTCCGTGTTTACTGCGGCCTGCAACTCGGACTCTATGTACTCTCCGCCCCTCTTGTGTACACCAGCGACATCTAGCTGAGACTTGGTTACTTTTGAACGTAATTGGGACAAATGCTTCTTGTGAATCAGCTCCTCAATGCTAACCGGCTCAATCAGATCATCAAACAACGCGGGCTTGTCAGTGATCAAACCATGCCCCAGGCGGTAGGGTGTGGCCGTAAGACCAACAATCCGCATGGCTGGGTTGATCATCTTTAACTCGGCCAGCAGAGTACGATAACCGCCCTCCTCTTTGTGGTTCACTAGGTGGCACTCATCAATCAGCACCAAGTCAATGTGTCCCAACAGCTTGGCCTTACTTCGTACCGACTGAATGCCGGCAAAGGTAATCGGCTCACCAAGTTGCTTTTTACCTATGCTTGCACTATAAATACCCATTGGCGCCCCAGGCCAATGGAGGCGCATTTTCTCCGCGTTTTGCTCAATCAGCTCTTTTACATGGGTGAGCATTAAAATCCGAGTCTCAGGCCAATTTTGCAAGGCATCTTTGCACAGAGCCGCGACGATGTGGCTCTTACCTGATCCAGTTGGCAGCACTAGACAAGGATTGCCTTCGTTACCAGCGGCAAACCACGCATAGAGTTGATCAATGGTGCGTTGTTGGTAGTCGCGGAGCATCATCCCGTTACCCTCGACCCAGGCCAAGCGTCCCTCAACTTTTGCAAGTCTTCATCCGCACAGGCATCAGCATTTGCCAACAGCTCTTTGCTTGAATACACCCCCGGCCCTGGCTCGCCATTGACCAATGTTTTCCCTTTGATGACGTAAACAGCCTGCCATTCGTTTGCGCTGTCTTTACGCTCCCAAGGCACCAGATCCGGGTGCAGCACGTGAGCCTCGCATCCGTGATGCTGTGCATCAGTTGGAATAATGTCATCCCACCTAGCACAATGCCACGTGCTATCACTCAAAGCCGATGAATGCGCACAGGTGCGACAGTTCACTTCCTTGGTGGTCTTGCTGCCAAAACATTGATCATGGCCTGGGCAGTATTTGCACTCGTACCATGTTGGATCAACGCTCAACGGCTCCGGCATGCGGTCAGACAAAGTGATTCGGCGGCCCCGATCCACAAACTTCTGAGCAGCTTCCTTGTCCAGGCGCACACGCTCTGTGTAGAGCCGATCATCATCTTTGCAGACCGCCACATACAGAGCACGATCCAACCCAGTGCCCCACATGTAAACCTGCATCTGAGCCCAGTGCATCGGCTTGGCGGCTTGCACACCCTTTGAATTCAACTCATTAAAAGACTTTAACGAATGAGTCTTGAACTCAGCGATGTGAGGAGTCTTAACAGCACCTGGCACGCCTTTTTCAATACGGGCATCAATCGAGCCAGACACATGGCAATCAAAATCAACCCGGCTCTGGCCTTCAGAGGGAGTCCTAACATCAAGCCCAATTGCGCGAAGATCATTGATAATTTGCTGCTCTTCATTGTGACCCCTGCGGAATAGCCTCAACATGCGGCCAGAAAACTTTTCAACGACCGCCCACCTAAATGACAGCCACAGCCAGCGGTCACACTTGTGACCCAGCATTGACGCGCCAAGGTGAGGGCGTGGTCTTTCTTGTTTTGCCTCGTGTACTTCGTCGATCAAAGTTGGTATAGAATCAAGTTCTGGAATTTGCAATTTGTCCTCCGTTTCTGCCTAAAAAGCAGTTGCAACAGCCCCTCTCATGAGGGGCTTTTTTTTGGGTGGGGGTACTTGCCTCGCTGGTGAGATTCGAACTCACGGAGACCCAAGTATTGCCCGTGGCGGCACTCAAGTCCCTCTAGCCACATCACCAATAGACCAACCTCTGGCACAGCAAAGCTTTCCCCCCGAAACTTACTTCTTAACCCAAAAAGGTGCAGCTTTTGCGTTCGTGGGCGCGGAAGGTGCGGCAGAAGGCAAGTCAGAGATTGCGCCTACAACAGCCTTAAACCCTTTGACCTCGTTGCGGTCGCCATACTCCTCATCGGCCTTTACATCCAGCTTGATGACCAGGTTGCCACCAATCAACTGGTCAGAGTCGGTAACGCGGGCGAGACCGATTGCTCGCATGATCTCGCCAAGCTGCTGGCGCCCGATCTCCTCAGCTTTTGCGCTTTCATTCTTGATGTTGAGATTGCCAAAGATCACGCGGCCTTCGTGAGTTGGCCCAGTGATTGAATACTTCACGGCAATGTACTCGCCAGTTCCCGACTTGGTTGCCTTCACGTTAGCGCCGGAAATGGTCGCAGAGTACCAGCCAGCAGGCAGGGGGCTAAAGTTCTTGCTAGCTTCTGGCAGGTCGGAAACGTCAAATGATTGAGAGAGGAATGCCATGATTAGTCCTTTCGTGTAATTGCAAAAGATGGCCGAGAGGCCGTGGTGGTAATTGCGTCAAGCAGAGGAGTTGTGATTGATTCGTGAGCAGACTTCCACACGCTCATGTTGATCTCTGGCTTCCATCTGAACAGACTGGCGAGGTGTTCGGTCAAACCGGCTTCCTCTGCTATGGCTTGCAGCTTATCAGAATTGACCTTTCGGTCAAGCCTGCCAGCTACCTTTATTTCGTAGAACCCGGCTCGCTCGGTGGTGGTGCCCTCCAGGTTCTCCGGCAAGGCCATGGCCTGAACAATCTGATCTTCAATGGTTCTGCGGCGTGTTGTTGCTTCCTTCTCTTCCAGCTTTGCAGCTTCCCACTGGGCTGCAAGGAATTGAAGGTCGGTTTTAATGAATGTCATTTGCTCTCCCTTGCTCTGATTGCTTTGGTAATGTGAGATTCAATAATTAGCTCTTCAGTCTTTTTGTCGACGGGTTCAGCCCACCGACCGCATGTATCGCACTGCCAGTTAATCCGGTCGTAAGCATCGCGCTTGATTCTTCCGCCTGCGTGAAACCAATCGCAAATCATTGAACGTAGCCAACTCATTTGCTCCCCCTTGCTCTGATTGCGGTAGCCATCTCTTTCCCAAT
>Ga0315904_10002263_pt1 | contig 29934 bp, 16 predicted proteins | sample LakEriMetagenome_6_FD_203529 | JGI IMG/M metagenome (GOLD analysis project Ga0315904, IMG submission 203529) | Freshwater fungal communities from buoy surface, Lake Erie, Ohio, United States - Buoy 12 MA120 | ecosystem: Environmental > Aquatic > Freshwater > Lake | place: USA: Lake Erie, Ohio...
CACCACCTTCTATTTTAATCCAAGAGTAGGATCCTTGCGCATCATCAAATATACTTCTTACAACAGTGCTGTCGCCAATTTCACCACCCGTTGCGTTACCCCATGCAAACAAACTACCATCACCACGAATTGCATAAGAAGTATTTCCTGCTGCACCAATTGCAGCCCAACTTGATGGACCAATTTTTACAGGTGCAGAACGTTTAAATAAGGTAGTATCTCCAAGTTGACCAAATGCGTTGTCGCCCCACGCAAATAATGAACCATCAGATCTAAGAGCAAGAACGTGATCGGATCCAATTGCAATTTCATTCCAGTAATTTCCTGGTGTGCCAATAGGACCAGAGGACCAAATTCTACCACTAGCGTCTAAACCTAATAAGTTTGCTGCGCCAGCAGAAACTTGCGTAAAAAATTCTGTTGATTGAATTGCAACAGGAGAATTATAATTGGAACCGCGAACAAATTGATCTTCACCAAAATGCATCGCAAGACCCCATGCAAACATTGATCCATTTGCTAAAACTGCTGCGGTGTGTGACCAACCTGCACTAACTGCGCTCCAACTTGAATCGCCAATTATTACTGGCGATGATCTACTAATTATTGTACCATCACCTAATTGACTTTGTTGATTGTTGCCCCATGTAAAAAGTTTATTATTTGCAGCAATAGCAGCAGTGTGAAAAGCGCCAGCAGAAACGTCATTCCAAGTGCCAGTTCCAATTACAACAGGGGAAGATTTACTTAATGTTGTTCCATCACCTAATTGACCAGAAGTATTTAATCCCCAAGCATAAAGACGATTGTTTGATAATAAGCCGACAGTATGACTCAATCCTGATGATATTTTTTTCCAAGATTCTAGACCAACCTTTACAGGCGATTGAGAATCTATGGTTGTTCCATAACCAAGTTGACCGACATTATTTAAACCAAAAGTATAAAGACTAGTTGGTATAACGGCATTGTCGGTTTTTTGTATACTGAGTAACCAATTATTTAAAATCATTTTTATTCATCATCTTTAAAAGTTTGGCCAAACAATGTTATATGGATCTGATTGTTGCGTGATATCTGCAAGGGTTTGCATATAATTATCTAGATCATTAATATTGTCTGTTGGTGTTATATTTAAGCGAACTTGACGTTCGTATCTGACATAACGCCACTCAAACTCTTGCATTTTTTTATCTCTTTCAATGCGGACTTCTGCCCAGCGAGTCGCAAGATTTGCAAGTCTTTGTTGCTCTATTTCTTCTTCTGTTAAAAATGATGAGTGTTCAGGAAATACCTGCTCAACATCTACAACAAGATCTTCTTCATAAACTGTGTCGGTTGTAGCGTCATACCAATGTCTAGAACCTTCAAGTTTTTGACGAGTTGGATCATACGTTGGTGTAACTTTTTGAACTTTATACCAGCCGAGCGTTTTCAAAAAATCCTTATGCTCTTCTTTATCTTGAAGCGCGAAAAAATTACTGATATTTTTCCAGTTTGTTGGAAGATTCCAGTAAACTCCGACGATCTCATTATTTTCTACAATTGCATAGTTACTCATTATAGATTTTGTCCTGAAATAAGAGCATACCAATTTGTTCCGCCATCATGAGTAAAGAAGAAGAATAAATCTTTTCTACCGTTTGTTGCTGTTATAGTTGGCGCCGTATCGTTTGGCCAATTAAAACTTCCTGGCCAATTAACTGTTCTTGTAGTTCCATCTGCAGTAAACAACACCGCAAAGGAACTGACGTTGTTAGTTAGTTCAACATTGTTTACTGTTAATGTTACAATATCACTATTTAACGTCACATAAAAGAAATTCGCCAATCGAAGATCTAATGTTAGTGCACTTCCTGAAATTGTCGGATTAGCCGCATAATGAACATAAGAATTAGAGGCAAATATATTCGCGCTCAATTCACCAATTGATGGTTGGAATTGCAATTTACTAGTTGCAACATTTGGCGTCAACGTGCCAGAAGTTGACGTTGTGAAAACAGGATAATGAATTGTAGCAGAACTAACTTGATCTATAATGTTAGATCCTACACCAGCAGCACCTTGTACGCCTTGCGGACCTTGAGCACCAGTTGCACCAGTGGTTGCAGTAACTTGCCAAGTTGATCCATCGTAAATAAATTCAACAGAAACGTTTTCAATGTCAAGAATTACATCATCGGCAACACCTTCAATAGTTGAGCCATTTCTTGCGACCGTAAGATTATTTACTGACCAATCCCCAGCGCCATCTGCAATTTTAATATAATTGCCTGTTGATGGTGTTGCTGGAAGCGTAATTGTAAATGCTCCGCCAGAAGTGTCTGCAATAATTTGATCATTGTTGACTGCGGTGTAGTTTGCCGTTTTAACTGTCCAACCACTACCGCCACCACCAGAAGCACCTTGAACACCTTGAGCACCCTGTACACCTACGCCAGTTGCACCTTGTACGCCCTGAGCACCTTCAGCACCTTGAACGCCTTGTGCACCTTGAGCGCCAGCAGCACCTTGTTCACCTTGGGCTCCATTAGAGCCAGCAGCACCCTGTGCACCTACAGCACCTTGAGCGCCTTGTACACCTTGAGCGCCTTGAGCGCCAGCAAAGCCAGTCGCACCTTGAGCACCTACAGCACCTTGTTCACCTTGTGCACCAACAGCGCCTTGTGCGCCAACAGCGCCTTGAGCACCTTGAACGCCTTGAGCGCCTTGAGCACCAGCAGAACCTGTCGCGCCCTGAACCCCTTGTGCACCTTGAGCACCTACAGCACCTTGAGTACCAGCAGCACCTTGAACACCTTGCGCGCCTTGTGCACCCTGTGCACCTGCTGTTCCTTCTGCGCCCTGTACACCTTGAGCACCCTGTGCACCCTGTGCACCTTGAGCACCAGCAGAGCCAGTTGCACCTTGAACGCCTTGAGCGCCTTGTGCACCAGCAGAACCTGTCGCACCTTGAACGCCCTGAGCGCCTTGTGCACCAGCAGCACCTGCTGCGCCTTGAGCGCCAGCAGCGCCCTGAGCACCAGCAGCACCTTGTTCACCTTGAGCACCAGCAGCACCTGCTGCGCCTTGAGCGCCTGTCGCGCCTTGTACACCCTGAGCACCTTGTGCGCCAGCGGAACCTGCCGCACCTTGCACACCTTGAGAACCTGTTGCGCCTTGAGCACCCACAGCACCTTGTTCACCTTGTGCACCAACGACACCTTGCGCACCCTGTGCACCAATCGCACCTTGAGCACCTACAGCACCTTGAGCACCAGCGGCACCTTCAGCGCCTTGAACGCCCTGAGAACCCTGTGCGCCGACGGCACCCTGTGCACCAACAAGACCTTGTGCACCCTGAACCCCTTGTGCTCCTTGAGCGCCAACAGCACCTTGTGCGCCAGTTTCACCTTTCGCTCCAGCATCGCCTTGAACGCCTTGTGCTCCATTGTCTCCTTTTTGACCTTTCTCACCTTGTGCTCCTTGAGCGCCAGTCGCGCCTTGAGCACCATCAACGCCATTTGTACCCTGTACGCCTTGAAAACCTTGAGCGCCTTGTGATCCTGCAGTGCCTGCTGCACCTTGAACGCCTTGAAAACCTTGTGCACCTTTATCACCAGCGTCACCAGTACGAACCAAAGAAATGACAACAGCAGTTGTATTTGCAAAGTTTGTTACACCAGTATTCCATGCAACTGGAACATTGAAGTGATCGTCGTCGTGAATGTGATTGCCGTTAATACTGAAGAAGGCAAATTCGTTTACATTTGCAGTGTTTGCTAATTTAAACGTACCTTTAATTGTTGATGTGGAATCATCAATTGTTTGAATAAAGTTATAAATGTTTGCGCTTGTTGAATCATTGAAACTAATATACAACGTATTTGCAGTATTAAATGGATTGGCATTAAATTGTAAATGACCAGAACCTAGTGTTGCAGGATCATCTGTTTGAATTCTAAATTCGTATTCAAACGACGCACCACCGAATTCGCCAACGTCACCCTTTGTACCTGTTGAACCTTGAACGCCCTGCGCACCCTGTGCGCCAGTTTCACCTTTATCTCCAGTCGCTCCTTGTACGCCCTGAGAACCTGTTGCGCCTTGAGCACCAGTAGCACCTGCTGAACCTTGCACACCTTGTGCACCAGTTTCACCTTTATCTCCAGTCGCTCCTTGTACGCCTTGTGCGCCTGTATCTCCTTTTTGACCTTTTTCACCTTGTGCGCCTTGAGCGCCGACAGAACCTTGAACACCTTGAGCGCCTTGTGAACCAACAGCGCCCTGTGCACCGACAGCGCCTTGAGCACCTTGAACACCTTGAGCGCCTTGTGCGCCAACAGCACCCTGAGAACCAACAGCGCCTTGAGCGCCTTGAATGCCTTGTGCGCCCTGAGAACCAACAGAACCTTGTGCGCCCTGAACACCCTGCGCGCCTTGAACGCCTTGTGCACCCTGAGAACCAACAGAACCTTGTGCGCCCTGAACACCTTGAGCACCAGTAGCACCTTGCTCACCTTGCGCACCATTAGTGCCAGCAGCGCCTTGAATGCCCTGCGCGCCTTGCGCTCCAGTTGCACCTTGAACGCCTTGAGCACCCTGCGCACCTTGAGCGACCCATGCACCAGATGCAGCATTGTATACCCACGTTCGATTATTATAGGTATATGAATCGTTATCTACTGGTGAATTTGGGAAATTAATTGCCATTATTTAACTCTGTGTTTAGGTAAATGTATTTATTTTTAAAAGTTAAACTGGTTCTTCAATTTCAACCCAACTCAACGTTGGTTCATCCCAGCGGTATAATTTACCATCATCTGGTTTTGATACGGGTGCAATCCAAGTTGCAGTATCATTATCTAATACCCAAGAAGAGTAGGGTTTTGGTGGAACGAATGCATCTAATTCAACATTATATGTGTAACCAACACCAGCATAACGTTTACGGAAATTTCCATTGTATGATGTTTGTTTCCAAGTACCGCCTAAAAGACGTTCGCAAAATGCTGCTCCGATGTGCTCTTTTTCCACACCATTTGCATCTGCTGTGTCTGTGTTCGCAACAACAATAACTTGTGTCACTACATTATTTTCATCTAGCTGTGCAAAATGTGCCATTTTATTTTAATCTCCTAAGATTAACTCTGTTAACGAATCAGTAACACCAAGTTTTCCTTTCAAAAAAGTATTAAAGGATAAACTAATTCTTGTCTCTTCATGATCTACCGTCTGAACCATATGTGTAAGTGAAGAAGGAAACATTACAAGTTTTCCTATTCCAACTTCAAACCACCATGATTTAGAATTTGAAACATTCCATTCTTTCGCTTCAACATCAATCATTTTATAACCATCATTATAAAAATAAATTCTGTCTTTTGTTATATCAGCATTCAAATATAAAACGCCAGAAATAAAAGAATTTGGATGAGCATGCTTATGATGAAATTGACCTTTACCTGTATAATTAATCCAAGACTGCGTTACATACAACTTTAAATCTTCTTTTGGTTGATGTATCGTTTGAAAATAATTATTTACAGAAGTCGTCACAAATTCTTTTAACTTTTTAAATTCCTTTAGTTCTAAAACGTTATAATTTTTACTTGTTTGATTTCCCTCGTTTGGTCTACGTTCTAATTTTGTAAATGTATCAATTTCTTTTTTAGTAAATTCTCGTTCAAGTTCAACAATGCCAACTGTCGTTGGAAAAATATTATATGTTTTCACAGTATCATCCTTTAAGTTTGTTGTGAATCAAATTGCCCCACAATTTCTGCTAATTGTTCATCTGTCCAAATAGTATGTATTGAATCTTCAAAAGCCTTGATTTTTTCTAGTGTTTCTTCAACTTCTTCTTTTGTTGGTTGTGGTCGTGGATCATCCCAACGAGTAAAACCTACGCCACCTGTCCACTCCCATTTTGCTCCTGGGCGAAGAAGATCCATTGCCGTATCAATTCCATAAAAACGATAAATTTTTGCTTGCATTTAAATCACCTCAATTACGCATTAAGTTTTAGAATAACGATACCTGAACCGCCGTTGCCGCCTGCACTATTCGAATCGCCAGCATTATCGTCCCAAGAGGCACCACCACCGCCGCCACCAGTATTAGGGCTACCAGCAGATCCATTTGAATTGGATGATGGTCCTGCGTTGCCGCCGCCGCCTGCGCCGCCAGTACCACCCGTTCCACTAATTCGATATCCACCTCCGCCGCCGCCACCAGCATATGTGACTGATGTTCCTGTTATAGATGATGCAGTGCCATTACCACCATCACCACCATGACCTGCACCGTCTGTATTTCCATTTTCTCCAGCTGCACCTGCACCTCCCCCGCCACCAACTCCAGTATTTGGATTTACTGTTGGGCAATTTCCGCCATTATTTCCTTGACTTGGCGATGTGCTTGGAGTGTTACCAGTTCCACCACTTGTGCCTGACAATCCAGAACCACCACCAGAACCACCATTTCCAGCAGACACAGCAGGTGTGCCTGCTCCACCTTTACCACCTCTTGTGCTAGTGATAGTGCTAAAAACAGAGTCATTACCATCAGAACCAACATTATAACCGCCCTGCGCACCACCACTACCACCAGCACCAACAGTGATTGTATAGGTCTGGCCAGCAGTTACTGCAAATCCAGTTCCAGTTCTAAATCCACCTGCTCCACCGCCACCACCATATCGAGATCCTCCTCCTCCACCACCAGCAACAACAAGATAGTCAACAGACGTCACACCAGTTGGGCAAATCCATTCTGCTGTGGAATTGAATACTTGTACACCTGTTGCTGGCATTGTATATTTGAGGATGACGATACCAGAGCCGCCAGTGCCACCAGTGATATTTGCTGAAAAATTATAACCACCACCACCACCGCCGCCACCAGTGTTAGTTTCTCCAGCTGTTCCTGATGGTCCAGTTCCACTACTTGTTGATGCTCCTGCACCACCGCCACCTGTTCCTCCTGCGCCGCCTGCACCAGTTCCCGGACTATCTATACCAGATCCGCCACCACCGCCAGCATAAGTCACTGACGTGCCTGTTATTGAAGATGCAGCACCAGTGCCACCATCACCACCATTACCAGTGCTTGGGCTTCCAGCATTACCAGCAGCGCCTGAACCACCACCGCCGCCTCCGCCACCAAAACCACTTCCACCATTATTTCCTTGTGATGGACTTACCGATGGTATATTTCCTGATCCGCCAGCATTTGGTGAATTTCTTCCACCACCACCACCTGAACCACCATTAAATCCAGCACCCAAACCACCACCACCACCGCCAGCAGAAGTGATTGTATCAAAAACTGAACTAGTTCCATTTGCGCCATTATATGGCGCAGTGTCATCGCCTCCACCTGCTCCACCAGAACCAATCGTAATTGTATAAGTGTTTCCAGCAGTCACTGGATATGAAGATCCTATTCTAAATCCACCAGCACCACCACCACCTGCTCCATTTCTAGATGCACCACCGCCACCACCAGCAACGACAAGGTATTCAACTTCAGTCACACCTTCAGGCGCAACCCATAAACCAGACTGTTTAAAAGTGAGAATTACTGTTTTACCTGGTGGAGTAAAATTCCAATTCGGATTTCGATTTGTACTTGGATTTGTGAGTGCATAACGAACAGCGCCGTTCGCACTCATCGCAGAAATACCCTGAATTGAATATAACTTAATGCCCATGTTTATTAGGTAATCTCTGAACCAAATACGCTGAAGGAAATATTTGCATTTGCTGAATAGACAGACAATACGTCTGTGTTGCCCATTGTCACACCAAGTGTTAATGCAATTGAGTCAAGTGCATTAATTGGTGCATCAAAAGCAATGTAATGTTGATTTGCAAGAGCAGCACCAGCAGGTTGAACTGCTAATCTGTACGTTGCATTTGCATTGTTATTTCGATTTGTAATTACAATGGAAGAAATAACAGCCTGTGTTGCGGCAGGAACCGTATACACATTCGAAGTTGATGCTGCGTTTGGAGCAGCTTGTCCTAATACTTTGTATGTAAATGGCATTTAAGCACCCATGAGTAAGAAAGGATGGAGAACCTCAGCACCAGCACCTGTGGCACCTTGTACACCTTGCGCGCCAGCAGGACCTTGTGGACCAGCAGTTCCAGCGATTACAAATACGTCAACGTTTGCATTTGCATCTGGTGCGCCATCAAAAGTGAGTGTTGTTGAAGATACGTTATATTCGTTATTTCTTTGAAGAACGCGATCAACAAAGACAAGAGCGTGATCTTCATTAAATGGTGTCGTTGTAAGTGTAAAGTCAACAGCAACGCCATTTGCAAGGAATGAATTTCTTGTTACAGAAATTGCTGCTGAACCAGAGTCCCCCTTATCTCCCTTTGTGCCTGTTCCTGCTGCGCCTTGAACACCCTGAGAACCCTGAGCGCCAGCAGTACCCTGAACACCTTGGAATCCTTGAGCACCTTGTGGACCACCTGATGCACCTTGTACACCTTGGAATCCTTGTTCGCCCTTTGCGCCAGTTGCACCAGTTGCACCTTGAGCGCCAGCAGTACCAGTAATATGATAAGCATCAATTACGTCATTTGTATCTGGCGCCACATCAAACGATAGAGTCGTAGAACTTACATTGTATGCGCTGTTACGTTGGAATACATTGTTAACGAATACAAGCACTTGATCTTCATTAAGTGGTGCAGTTGCCAAAGTAAACGAATTTGTATTACCATCACCAACAAAAGAATTTCTTGCTACAGCAATTGCTGCTGCAGCAGAACCAGGCGCGCCTTGTACGCCTTGGAATCCTTGAGCACCTTGTGCACCGCCGCCACCGCCACCGCCGCCTGAGCCAGCAGGACCAACTTCTACCCATTGAGTGCTGTCGCCGTCGTTGATATATTTGAATAGCAATCCAAGGTCAGTATCAAACCATTCATCACCCTCTGCTGGCGACACTGGTGCTGTTGCACCACTTGTGTAGATCACAGCACCTGTAGGAATCTCACCTTTAGCGCCTTGCACACCCTGTGCACCTTGTATACCTTGAGAACCTTGTGCACCTTGTGCGCCAACAGAACCTTGAACGCCTTGTTCACCTTGAGCGCCCTGAGAACCAACAGCACCTTGAGCACCTTGTACGCCTTGAGTACCTTGAGCACCGACGGCACCTTGTTGACCTTGAGAACCTTGTACGCCTTGAGAACCTTGTGCGCCCTGAACGCCTTGAGCACCCTGAGAACCAACAGAACCTTGAGCGCCTTGCACACCTTGAGCGCCCTGAGAACCAACAGCACCTTGAGCACCTTGAACGCCTTGAGCGCCCTGAGAACCAACAGCACCTTGAGCACCAACAGCGCCCTTATCGCCTGATCGTGCAAATTCAATTACGAGACCTTCACCGCTTGATGGACGTGCGCCAGAAACATACGTTACATCATATTCAACCCATCCAACATTATCAACAAGACTATTGATTTGGAATATTGTTGAAGTAGGATCGCTAGGATTATTTGATTTAATAATCAAGTAGCCCTTAACAGCATTTGTTGAATCATCAGCAGTTAAGAGATATGCGCTAAAGTCTGTTGATGTGACATCTAGATCGCTGATGGCTACTTTTGTTACACTACCAATTGCTGAATTATTATAACGAATTAATCCAGTTCCTGGATCCGCCATCGTTACCGTTGTATTGAACGTATAACGCAATCCACCTTTATCGCCTGTTGAGCCTTGTGCGCCTTCTGTACCTTGTGCACCGACAGCTCCTTGTGCGCCTTGTGCACCCTGTACGCCCTGGAATCCTTGTTCACCCTGCGCACCAACAGCGCCTTGTGCGCCTTGTGCACCTTGAACGCCTTGAGAACCTTGATGTCCTTGATAACCTTGTTCACCCTGCGCACCGACAGCACCTTGAGCGCCTTGCACACCCTGTGCTCCCTGCTCACCTTGTGCACCAACAGCACCCTGTACGCCTTGATCGCCCTGAGCACCAACAGCACCTTGTTCACCCTGAGCACCGACAGCACCTTGTGCGCCAGTCGCACCTTGAACACCTTGTGGACCAGTGTCACCAACGTCACCAGTTCGCGCAAACGTGATTATAACATCATCATTATTATTTGGAGACCAACCGCTACCAGAAAGATAAGCACAGTTAGCGGTGAAGTAACCTGAATTATTTGTAAGAGCAGATATGGTATAAAATGCAAAACTTGTAGAATCAAACTTTGCTGAAATTCTAAAGTGACCCTTGATCGTCGATGTTGAATCGTCGATTGTTGTTAAGAAATTTTGAATGTCAGTTGAACCGTCATCTAAATTATCAATATAAAGTTGTGTTGCAAGCGCAAGTACACTATTGTTTAATTTTAAACGTCCAGTTCCAGGATCTGTTGCATTTGTGTTAGTATCAAAAGTATAATCAAAAGTTGCGCCACCAAAGTTACCATCACGACCTTGTGCACCTTGAACGCCCTGAGCACCTTGAGCACCTACTTCACCTTGTACACCTTGATCGCCCTGCACACCTTGTGAACCTTGAGCGCCAACAGAACCCTGTGCACCTACGTCACCTTGTACGCCTTGTGAACCTTGTTGACCTTGGTGTCCCTGATGACCTTGATCGCCTTGCACACCTTGTGCACCTTGTACACCCTGTTCGCCCTGTGGTCCTTGTACACCTTGATGACCTTGAACGCCTTGAGCACCTTGCTGACCTTGTGAACCTTGAATGCCTTGTTCACCTTGGTGTCCTTGGAAACCTTGTTCACCCTGCACACCTTGTGCACCCTGTGCACCTTGTGCACCTTGACGTCCTTGTTCACCCTGGAATCCTTGGAGTCCTTGCGCACCTTGAACGCCCTGTTCACCTTGACGTCCCTGATGACCTTGTGCTCCTTGCTCACCTTGGAAACCCTGCTCACCTTGATGACCTTGATGACCCTGGAAGCCTTGCTCACCTTGGAAACCTTGATCGCCTTGATGCCCTTGATGACCTTGCTCGCCTTGATAACCTTGATGACCCTGATCACCTTGACGTCCTTGTGCTCCTTGAACGCCTTGGAAACCTTGTGCTCCCTGTTCGCCTTGGAATCCTTGGTGTCCTTGTTCACCTTGGAAACCTTGATCGCCTTGATGTCCCTGATGACCTTGCTCGCCTTGGAAACCTTGATGACCTTGTGAACCTTGTTCGCCTTGACGACCTTGAGCACCTTGCTCGCCTTGCGCACCAATAGTGCCTTGAACACCTTGATAACCTTGTGCGCCCTGTTCACCTTGAACACCCTGGAAGCCCTGTTCACCTTGATGACCTTGATGACCTTGAACTCCTTGGAAACCTTGAGCGCCTTGCTCTCCTTGAACACCCTGGAAGCCCTGTGCTCCCTGCTCACCTTGTGCACCAACAGCACCTTGTATACCTTGATAACCCTGCTCACCCTTGTCGCCGCGATCACCAGTACGCACAAACGAAAGTGTTACCGCAGTTGTATTTGCTAGGTTTGATATACCACTTGTCCAAGCAACTGGAACATTGAAGTGATCTAGATCATTAGTGTGTAATCCATTAATACTGAAGAATGCAAACTCACTAACGTTTGCTGTGTTAGCAATCTTAAACGTGCCCTTGATTGTTGACGTTGAATCATCAATCGTTTGCAAGAAGTTGAATACATTCGCTGAATTTTGATCAAGGAAACTAATGTATAATGTGTTTGCTGTATTAAATGGATTTACATTAAACTGTACTAATCCATTTCCAAGATTAACTGGATCGTTAGTTTCGACTCTGAATTCATATTCAAAAGATGCACCGCCAAATTCACCAGTTTCACCTTTGGCGCCAGTTGTACCTTGTACACCTTGATTTCCTTGAACACCTTGAAAGCCTTGAGATCCTTGTTCACCCTGTACGCCTTGAAAGCCTTGAGATCCTTGTTCACCCTGTACGCCTTGGAAGCCTTGTTCACCCTGATGACCCTGATGACCTTGTACACCCTGGAAACCTTGTGAACCTTGTGCACCTTGTTGACCCTGTGAACCTTGAACGCCTTGTTCGCCTTGGTGTCCTTGGAAGCCTTGTGAACCTTGTTCACCCTGTACGCCTTGGAAACCCTGAGAACCCTGAGCGCCCTGGTGTCCTTGAGCGCCTTGCACACCTTGGAACCCTTGCTCGCCTTGATGACCTTGGAAACCTTGTGCGCCTTGAGCACCTTGTACGCCTTGTTCACCTTGGTGTCCTTGGAACCCTTGCTCACCTTGATGTCCCTGATGACCTTGTTCACCTTGGTGTCCTTGGAACCCTTGCTCACCTTGATGACCTTGTGAGCCTTGTACGCCCTGTTCACCTTGATGACCTTGGAAACCCTGTGAACCTTGTTCACCCTGCACACCTTGAGAACCTTGACGCCCCTGATGACCTTGCTCGCCCTGTACGCCTTGAAAACCTTGTGCTCCCTGCTCGCCTTGATGACCCTGGAAGCCTTGCTCACCTTGGTATCCTTGCGCGCCTTGTTCACCCTGTACACCTTGAGCACCACCAACAGTTGGTGTAAAAATACTTACTGTATTGCCAGAAACTGTAACAATAGAAACGCCACCTGGATCGCCAACGATTTTAAGTGTATCGTTATTTGAAGAAGGTGAAATAGAGGCAGTTGTGTTGGCTACATTTTTAAAGACAGAATCGTTTAATGCGCTGTTTGCTCGGCTTTCTGTATTTGTGAGGCGAGCCTGCACGTTTGTGCCATCCACAAATACTGTATTCGCATTTAATGTTTGGGCAATGACTGTTGTATCTACGGTTACATTACCATAAATTCGTGTATTGCCTTGTAATTTTGCCATTTTTTAAATTTTACCCAATTGGTTATCTAATATTTATTTTACTCTAAAACCCATATCGAGTTTTAGTTAGATCATAATTTTGTTTAATTTCATCTGCAGTTAATGTTACATCATAAGTAAGTGCTTGCGACATTCTACCATTTAATAAATTACCACCAGCGCTAAAACAGGCTATATTTGTGGAACCATCTCCTGGTAATGCAGTAGTCCAAGAATATGTGCTATCTTGAGTACCATTTACATATAATGTAAAACCAACTGCAACATCAAACGTTAATGCTACATTATACCACTTGTTTAAATCAAATGTTGCTGTAGAACCATATGCCATAAAATTGCCAAAATTTGTATGCCCTGAATAAACTTTATTTGTCGAAGTTCCGAAATATAAAAAATGTCCACTCGTACCGCTGATTAAATTATTATCATTATAAGCGTTTAAATAAAACCAAACTTGTTTCGTATAGTTATTCGCGCCAAGAACTCTTCCACTGCTCGTCCCATATTGATTTGAACCATTAAATGTAAAATACCTTGGCGAACTATTTGTAAATGTTGGACTATTATATAATGTTACGTCATTTGCAGTTCCAGCACTTATGTCAAACCAAGTTGATCCAGAGTTTGGATAACTTACATTTTCTTCAGCATCTAATTGTAATGTCAATCCTCGCGTTACAATATTAATTTCATTAAAAATATTTGCAACTAAAATTCGACCATCATTTGTTTTTCTTTGCGCTAAACCGTTCGTCAATGGACTAATTGTCACTTCATCAAACTCGGCAGCGCGCAAATATGTTTTGCTTTCACTGATTGTCGATTGAGTAACTTCATCAAGTGAACTAAAAACATTTAACGTGCCGTCACTTTTTATTTGCGAAGATCTTGCCATAATTAGATAAACACTGTATCAATGCTATTTTCTGAATCGTTATAATATTGATAGGCAACAATTACTCCAGTTGTATTCTTATACTGAACATTTGCAGCAGCAAGTTTATTCGTTGACAACATATTGCTTGCGGTGTTAAACGTCAAGTCTGCATCACCACCAAACACACCATTGTTGTTAAACAATACTTGAGTGTTTGTCGTATTTGCTAGTGGTACACTGAACGTTACACTTTGTGGTACTGAATTACCATTTCCGCTGATAAGAATATTATCACCAGAAATTAAATTGACAGTATCGAGACCAGAAGCAACAAGTTGATTGACGCCATTTACTTGCCAGTTCTTGAACGTACTATTAAGTTGAATAGTGACGGTGTTAGAACTTTCATCAACAACAGCCATTCCCGAATCAGCGTCGAACTGAATCGTATTGATGTTGCTAAATGTATTAACAACAGTATTGTTGCCTGCATAAACTTCTTTAATCGTAATTGGTGCATTGGCTTTATCGTACGCATTATTGGCTTGTAGATATGCAGCATTGGCTTGACCATATGCATTACCAGCAGCAGTTGTTGCAGTATTTGCTTGGTCATAAGCACCACCAGCTTGTGTTCGAACATCATCAAATGAGTAGAACGTTGTGCCATTGTCTGACCAACCCCACTTGTCTGTATTTTCATTCCAGCGCAAGAAGGTGTCTGGTTGATCCCCACGATTAACTGTTACACTTGCATTAAGCGATGGTGCACCAGTTGCATTTGAGTTGAGGATGATTTCATTGTCTTCAACAAGCAACGTCTCAACATTAAGTGTCGTGCTGTTGCCAAGTATTTCAAGATTACCTTGAACAACAAGGCTACCTGTAATCGTACCACCAGCAATGTTAAGTTTTAGATTTGCTTCAGCATATGCAGCATTGGCTTGATCGTAAGTCTGACCAATTAATGCTTCGAGGTTTGCATTATTTTGACCAATGAAAACCGTATTCGCAATAATACCGTTTGTTGAGACATTACCATCAACACTACTAATTATAGCATTGCCAAGGAAGATTGAGTTGTTGCTCAAATAAATGTCACGGAAACGATTGGTGCTTGTACCGATATCGTAGGTAACATTTGACTCAGGAACAATATTTCTTGTTGTTAATAGTCCAGATACACTTACATTATTATTAAATTGAGCATTGCGTGTCGTAAATGTATTTGATGCAAGATCAAATGTTAAGTTAGCAGAACCAGCTGGGTTGTCTTGATTATTGAATACAATTTGTGTATTCTGTCCAGCAACTGGTCCAACTTCACCCTGTACGCCTTGGAAACCTTGCTCACCTTGAGCGCCAACAGTGCCTTGCACGCCTTGGAAACCTTGCTCACCTTGGAATCCTTGGAAGCCCTGCTCACCTTGTGCACCAACTTCGCCTTGAACGCCCTGTTCGCCTTGATAGCCTTGACGTCCTTGAGAACCTTGTACACCTTGAGCGCCTTGGTGTCCCTGAGATCCTTGAATACCTTGAGCGCCTTGAGCACCAACAGTACCTTGTACACCTTGGAAGCCTTGAGCGCCTTGCTCTCCTTGACGCCCTTGAGCACCTTGTACGCCTTGGAAGCCTTGTGCTCCTTGCTCACCTTGGAATCCTTGTTCGCCTTGATGACCTTGAGCACCTTGTACGCCCTGGAAGCCTTGCTCACCTTGTACACCTTGGAATCCTTGTTCGCCCTGATGACCTTGTTCACCCTGACGCCCTTGTGATCCTTGTACACCTTGGAAGCCCTGTTCGCCTTGACGCCCTTGGAATCCTTGCTCACCCTGATGACCTTGGAAGCCTTGTGCTCCTTGCTCACCTTGTGCACCAATCGTTCCTTGAACGCCTTGGAAACCTTGTGAACCTTGTACGCCCTGGAATCCTTGCTCACCTTGATGCCCTTGGAAACCTTGTTCACCTTGGAATCCTTGTTCACCTTGGAAACCTTGGTGTCCTTGGAAACCTTGTTCGCCTTTATCGCCACGATCACCAGTACGAACGAAAGAAATCGTTACATTCGTTAGATCAGTGAAACTTGTTACGCCACTAGTGTGTGCAACAGGAACGGAGAAGTAATCGGCAACATGAGCATGTGTACCATTGATGCTAAAGAAAGCAAATTCGTTTACGTTTGCAGTGTTGGCAATTTTAAAACTACCTTTGATTGTCGAAGTTGAATCGTCAATCGTTTGTAGATAGTTGAATACATTTGCGCTGTTACTGTCAACAAAATCAATATACAATCTTGTTGCAGTTGAAATGTCTGCGGAATCAAATTTTAGATTAGCAATACCTGGATCAGTGTTTGCAGTGTTTGACAAGAAGATGTATTCAAACGATGCTCCACCAAATTCACCGATTTCACCTTTCTGTCCTACAAGACCTTGATTACCTTGTACACCTTGGAAGCCCTGTTCGCCTTGGTATCCCTGATGACCTTGAACGCCTTGGAAGCCCTGTTCGCCTTGGAAGCCTTGGAAGCCCTGTTCGCCTTGGTATCCCTGATGACCTTGAACGCCTTGTGCTCCTTGTACACCCTGAGCTCCTTGTACACCTTGTGCCCCTTGAATACCTTGGAAGCCCTGTTCACCCTGAACACCTTGTTCACCTTGACGTCCTTGTGCACCTTGAATACCTTGATTACCCTGTACACCTTGATGACCTTGAACGCCTTGAGCGCCTTGAACACCCTGCTCGCCTTGAACGCCCTGTTCACCTTGACGTCCCTGATGACCTTGAACGCCTTGAGCGCCTTGATAACCCTGTTCACCTTGGAAACCTTGTGAACCTTGTTCACCTTGGCGACCCTGATGACCTTGAACACCTTGAACACCTTGTTGTCCTTGAACGCCTTGGAAACCTTGTGAACCTTGTTCACCTTGATGTCCCTGGAATCCTTGATCGCCTTGATGACCTTGGAATCCTTGTTCACCTTGGCGACCCTGTGCACCTTGAACACCTTGTGCGCCTTGATAACCTTGCTCACCTTGGAAACCTTGAGCGCCTTGCTCGCCTTGGAATCCTTGGTATCCTTGTTCACCTTGGTGTCCTTGATGACCCTGTGATCCTTGAACACCTTGGAATCCTTGGGCACCTTGTTCACCTTGGAATCCTTGAGCGCCTTGTTGACCTTGTGAACCCTGACGTCCTTGTGAACCTTGTACACCCTGTTCGCCTTGGAAACCTTGAGCGCCTTGTTCACCCTGACGTCCTTGAACGCCTTGATGACCTTGAACACCTTGGAAACCCTGTTCACCTTGTGTTCCTTGGAAACCTTGTTCGCCTTGTGTACCTTGAGATCCTTGTACACCTTGGAAGCCCTGTTCGCCTTGATGACCTTGATAACCTTGCTCACCTTGGAAGCCTTGTGAACCCTGCTCGCCTTGAACGCCAGCAAAACCTTGTTCACCTTGATAGCCCTGCTCACCCTGATGACCTTGGAAACCTTGATCGCCTTGTGTTCCTTGGAAACCTTGTTCACCTTGACGACCCTGTGCACCCTGCACACCCTGTTCACCCTGTACGCCTTGGAAGCCTTGTGAACCTTGCGTGCCTTGCACACCTTGGAAGCCTTGTTCGCCTTGACGTCCCTGATGACCTTGAACACCTTGCGCACCTTGTGCACCTACATCGCCACGATCGCCAGTGCGAGCAAATGTAATTAATACATCATCATTGTTACTGAACGATGAATCTGCTCCCGAAACATAACTACAATCTACTTCAAAATAATTGTTTTGTACAGCAAGAGAAGAAATTGTGTAGAGAATATAGTTGTTTGAATCAAACTTACTTGTAACTCTAAAATGTCCTTTAATTAATGATGTTGAATCATCAATTGTAATAAGGAAGTTATAAACGTTTGATGTATTGTCATCAAGATTGTCAATATAAAGTTTATTGACTGCGGTTAGATCTGCATTATTAAATCTTAAGAAGCCACTTCCTGGATCAGTATTTGCAGTGCTGCTGCTATAGGTGTAATCAAATGTGGCGCCACCAAAGTTGCCGTCGCGACCTTGATAACCTTGCGAACCTTGTACACCTTGTGCTCCTTGCTCACCTTGAGCGCCTTGGCGTCCTTGGAAACCTTGCTCACCCTGACGTCCTTGTGCACCCTGTGCTCCCTGTACGCCTTGGAAGCCTTGTGCTCCTTGCTCACCTACAAGACCTTGTAAACCTTGTGCACCCTGCACTCCCTGTTCACCTTGTGGTCCTTGGAAACCTTGTTCACCCTGACGCCCCTGATGCCCTTGAACACCTTGTGCGCCTTGAATGCCTTGGAAACCTTGTGAACCCTGTACACCTTGTGCACCTTGACGTCCCTGGAAACCTTGTTCACCTTGAGCGCCCTGTCGACCCTGTTCACCTTGGAAACCTTGCAAACCTTGAGCGCCTTGAACACCTTGCTCACCCTGTACGCCTTGTTCACCCTGTCGTCCTTGGAAACCCTGCTCACCTTGACGACCCTGGGAACCTTGCTCACCTTGACGTCCCTGTGCACCCTGTACACCTTGGAAGCCTTGATTTCCTTGATCACCTTGATGACCTTGGAAACCTTGTTCGCCCTGAACACCTTGCGCGCCCTGCACGCCTTGTTCACCTTGACGCCCTTGAGCACCCTGTACACCTTGGAAACCTTGTTGACCCTGTACACCTTGTGCACCCTGTACACCTTGGAAACCTTGTTGCCCTTGAACGCCCTGGAAGCCTTGCTCGCCCTGAACGCCTTGTTCACCCTGTACCCCTTGGAAACCTTGTTCACCTTGTACACCTTGGAAACCTTGTGAACCTTTATCGCCTTGATCGCCAGTGCGAACAAATGTAATATACAATTCAGTGTTTGATGCGAATGCTGTTCCTACAAGTGTTGATTGTAGCAATGCAACTGGTACAGCAAAGTAACCATTTTGATGAGCATGTGAACCATTAATAGAATAGTAGACATATTCATTGGTGTTTGCAACATTTGCAGCTTTAAAGTGACCTTTGATTACTGATGTTGAATCGTCAATTGTTTGCAAATAGTTGTAAGAGTTTGCACCATCAGCATCGATGGTGTCAATGTACATGAACGTAGCAGTAGAAAGATTTGAATTATTAAATGCTACATTTGCGATACCAGGATCAGTATTTGATGTGCCTGTTTGATAGAAATAGTCGAAAGTCGCGCCACCAAAGTCGCCAACTTCACCTTTAGAACCTACAGATCCTTGTACACCTTGGAAACCCTGTTCACCTTGGAAACCTTGTGCTCCTTGAGCACCTTGTGCACCTTGAACGCCTTGGTGACCTTGAACGCCCTGTGCACCTTGTGCGCCCTGACGACCTTGTTCACCTTGATAACCTTGAGAACCTTGCTCGCCTTGGAAACCTTGATGACCCTGCTCACCTTGACGTCCCTGTTCACCTTGACGACCTTGATTACCTTGAACGCCTTGCTGTCCCTGTCTGCCTTGAGCGCCTTGTACACCTTGGAAACCTTGTTCACCCTGTACACCCTGCTCACCTTGACGTCCTTGCTCTCCTTGAACGCCTTGGAAACCTTGTTCACCTTGACGACCTTGTTCACCTTGACGACCTTGAGCGCCCTGGAAACCCTGAGCGCCTTGAATACCTTGTGGACCTTGATCACCAATATCGCCAGTACGAGCAAATGTGATAATAACTTGTGTATTGTTACCAAATGTCGATACGGAACCTTCAACATACGCCGCATTAACAGTAAAGTATCCTGAATTTTCCGTAAGAGAAGAAATCGTGTAAATAGCAAATTCAGACGTAGCACCACGTTCAGATACTTTAAAATGACCTTTTAGCGTTGATGTTGAATCATCAATTGTTCTTAAAAAACTTTGAATATCATTATTTTCAGTATCAACATCGTCAATGTAAAGCGTATTTGCTAAACTTAATTGAGAATTGTTGAATTTTAGATAACCTGCTCCTGGGTCAGAAGCAGTTATATTGTCTGAGAAGGAATATTCAAAAGATGCGCCGCCAAAGTTACCATCGCGACCTTGAAAACCTTGTGCGCCTTGTTCGCCTTGATGACCCTGTGATCCTTGTTCACCTTGACGACCTTGTGCACCTTGTTGACCTTGAACGCCTTGTGCGCCCTGTATACCTTGGAAACCTTGTGATCCTTGTTCGCCTTGGTCTCCTTGTACGCCTTGGAAACCTTGTTCGCCTTGATAACCTTGATCGCCCTGAACCCCTTGGAAACCTTGTGAGCCCTGCTCACCTTGCGCACCGACAGCACCTTGAATGCCTTGATTACCTTGCGCACCGACAGCACCTTGTACACCTTGATGACCTTGTATACCTTGTGCGCCAGTTGAACCTTGAACACCCTGTGCACCTTGGAATCCTGCTTCACCCTGAGGTCCTTGATCGCCAGCTAAACCTGTACCGCCAGTTTCGCCTTTATCGCCTTTATCTCCAGTTGCACCTTGTACGCCTTGGAAACCTTGCTCACCTTGGAAACCTTGGAAGCCTTGTTCACCTTGTTGTCCTTGTGAACCTTGAGCGCCTTGAACACCTTGTGCACCTTGTGTACCCTGAACGCCCTGATAACCTTGTTCACCAAAGTCGCCTTTTTGACCTTTTTGACCTTGTGCGCCTTGCTCGCCTTGTGCTCCAGCTAAACCTTGCGGACCTGTGACTGCTGATACAAGTTGATCCCAAGTTGCACCATTCCACACATAGACTACATCCCCAACTGTAAACTGTTGGTTAACTACTGGTGAATCAGGAAAATTTGGTATTGACATCTATGATCACACTGGTACTTTGGTTCTTGAAATATTTAGGGTATTAACAGCGAATACTGGATCAAATAGAAGTCTCATTTGACCTGAATTTATATCAGCGCCAAAAGAACCCAAGTAAGAACCAGTAGTAACTGTAGCATATTCTGTCATGTAAACTGTTGTTCCATTATGCAATAAAAGAATTTCAGTTGCTTGATAAGAAGCGCCGCTCTTAATTTGAATTAAATATTTGACTGTGCGGTATTCGCTTGTTGGTAGTATGTCAACAACAGTTTGTGCGACAGTAGAGGTTGATCCTGTGTTTGCAGAAATTGTAATATTGTTTACTTTGTATTGTGTAGCATTAATTGTTAAATCATTATTAGATTCAATCAATCTGCTGCTTACGTTTAATTTAGTTCCATTTTGCAGTACTGATACATTACCTGTAAACGTATCGCCAGCACGATTTGCCTTTTCTTGATACAAAGTATTTGCTGTAGCAATTGAAGCAGCAGTATTCGCGTCACTAAAGAATAAATTGCTTGATGTATTTACAACTGGGGATGGTGTGAGTGAAACCCACTGTACACTATCACCATCATTGTAGTAGATGTAGAATTTACCAGTATTTGCTCTCCACCAGAGAGCAGTATTTGAATTTGCTGAACCTGGTGGTGTATCTGAAATATAAAGTTCAGTGTTACCGTAAGCAGAAATGCCACTGCCGCCAAGTTTAGGATTATCAAAGATAAGAATGACTTTATTATTGGTTGGATCATCAGTACCAGAAATTGTTAAATTAGAAGTATTTGCGCTTCTAAAATCTAACGTTCTTCTCTCACCAACCGCTGTATTTGCAACTTGAATAGGAACAGTATCGGTTCCTGCAACACCTTGTGCACCTTGAATACCTTGTGCACCTTGTACGCCTTGAACGCCTTGTGCACCAATAGCACCTTGTTCACCTTGTGCTCCTGCTGCACCTGTTGCGCCTTGAACACCTTGCGCGCCAGTAGCACCTTGTTCGCCTTGCTCGCCTTGTGCTCCTGCTGCACCTTGAACGCCTTGTGCACCTTGAGCGCCAGCAGCACCCTGTGCGCCAGAACCAGAAATTGAAGAGAATGCTGTATATGTTACGCCATCATCAGTCCATTCCCACTTGTCAGAAGTTTCATTCCAACGAAGTGCAACATTTGCATTCGCACCGCGATTGACTGTAATCAATGCATCAAGAGATGGTGCACCAGTAACATTTGAATTGAGAATAATTTCATTATCTTCAACAGATAATGTTGTGACGTTTAATGTTGTACTGTCGCCAAGAACAGCAAGATTGCCAGAAACTATTAAGTCTCCAGTAATAGTTCCGCCAGCAATTGGTAGTTTTGTATTTGCTGCTTCATAAGCAGCATTGGCTTGATCATACGCAGGACCTGATGGTGCAATTGAAATATTTGAAACACCAGTAATACGACCTTTTGAATCAACAGTTACTGACGCAACATTAGAAGCATTACCGTAAGTTCCTGCAACAACACCAGTTGTTCCTAATGTAAATCCAACATTTGCATTACCAGAAGCAGCACCTGCTCCCGCACCAACAGATACAATTACATCTGCGGTGTTTGTAAAGTTAAGTTGTTGTTTGCTTAATGTTGAACCGCCATTTGCAGAAACGCGAACTGTGTTTGCAGCAAGATCTACAGTTGGTACCAATGCATTAAGAACAAACGTGTTTAAATCTGTAAATAATCCAGTAAGATCAAAAACTTCACTGCGCGCTAATTTAGCCTGTTCAAATGCTACATTAACAGTGTTTGCTGTTGCAGCAAGAGTTATGCTTGTATTATTAACATTATCGCTTAACTGAACAACACCAGTGTGTGTTGTATTTCCTTGGCGAATTGTAATATTTGCAACAACAACATTATTAGTATTTGAAGTTGATACTGAAAGTAATTCCCCTCCAATAGTTTCAACTTTTAAATTTGCACGTTCAGTTGTATCGTTAATCCAAGTTTGAACGTTATAGCCAGCAAGATTAATTGTGTTTGCTGTTAAACTTGAAATTGCAATTTCATCATCAACAGTTGTGCTGACTTGAGTGTTGCCGAGGAACAATGTAGTTCCTGACAAATAAAGATCGCGGAAACGTTTTGTAGGAGTACCAAGATCGTAGGTGACATCTAAATTAGGAACAATATTTTGAGAGATGATCGTCGCAGCAACATTTAAGTTGCCCGTCATCGTATCGCCAGCCTTTAGAACGCGAGTATTTGCATCATCATATGCTGCATTGGCTTGATCATATGCACTATTGGCTTGTAAGTAAGCGGCATTGGCTTGATCATATGCACTATTGGCTTGATCATATGCACTATTGGCTTGATTGAATGCAGCGATTGAATTTACATCGTCGCCTTTATCACCTTTAGAACCTTGAACGCCTTGTGCGCCTTGTAAACCCTGAGCGCCAACTTCACCTTTGTCGCCAACAACACCTTGTGCACCCGTTGCACCCTGAGAACCAACAGCACCTTGAGCCCCTTGAACGCCTTGCGCTCCAGTTTCACCTTTATCGCCTGTTGCGCCTTGCGCACCAGCAATTCCAGAAGAACCTTGAACGCCTTGAAAACCTTGCGCGCCAGTTTCACCTTTGTCGCCAACAGCACCTTGAGCGCCATTTACGCCAGCAACACCTTGTGCGCCTTGAATACCTTGAGGACCAACATCACCTTTTGCTCCCGCTGCACCTTGAACGCCTTGTGCACCAGTATCGCCTTTGTCGCCCTTTGCACCAGGAACGAAAGAATCTGCACCAGCTGCGCCTTGTGCACCAGGTGCACCTTGAACGCCTTGTGCACCTGTTGCGCCTTGAACACCTTGTGCGCCAACTCCAGCAAATGTTCCTGGAATACCTTGTGCACCCTGTACACCTTGGAAACCTTGTTGTCCTTGAACGCCTTGATGACCTTGAACACCTTGTGCGCCAGAACCAGTTGCACCTTGAACGCCTTGATGACCTTGAGCGCCTTGAACGCCTTGACGACCTTGAAAACCTTGATCACCCTGAGGACCACCAGGAGTGCCTGGGGCACCTTGAACACCTTGTGCGCCTTGAGAACCTGCTGCGCCAGCAAGTGGAGCGCTGCCAGTTGTAAGTTTAACTGTACCGACGGTATTTCTATTTGTTAGATTAATCTTCATCTAGATACCTGTGGTGTGACTGTTACTATGCCTTCCATAATTCTGATAGTCACATTCGAGGTATCCGTCATTTTTACGTCATAGACATATCGCCCAGGAGTAATATTTGAGGTTACTGCTGAACTCATGGTAATGTTTAAATTCCCATTAGCACCGTTAACAATTGAAATAACTAAATTTGCGGTTGGGTTTGTTGAATAATATGATTTACGAATTTGTCCTGTGAATGCGTAACCTGAGACGTTTATGGGAGTCCCATCGTCTTCAGTTAGATCCATATTTGTGAAGTAGTCAGCTCCCTGATCTACATACAAATCTGTGTAAGCCATCAATTATCTCTTAGAAATTCATAGGTTAGTGTTTTGAGTGTATCGAAATCAGTACAATTCACTATCCTTGTATCTGATGGCAAGTCTCTTAATTTTTGTTTTTTAGCGGCAATTGTTGCTTTTAGAGCAACATCACCAACTTCATCTGCGCGTTGATATTCAACGTCTAGTTTAGATAATTCGTTATTTCTTAATGGACGAATATATTCTAAAAAGCATTCTTTTGCTTTTTCCATATTAATAGAAAAAGAAATTGGAGAGGAATTATCGTCTAAATTAGCTGACCAAGCGATCCAATAAGAAACATCTTTTGTATTGGATGAAAAAACCTTATCAAGTTCTGCTTTTTCTGCTTCGTTATCCGTATCGACGACCTTGTATTTTGAGCCTGCAGGAATATCTTTCGCTACGGTGGCTTCGAAAGAAAGTTCGCCTGTTGGGAATAAGATTGCGAAAGAACCGCCGTTATTCTTCAGATCATCGTTTGTGTACACGGCTAATTTCATACTCATATTCTCCTAAAATTCTATGCATTCACAGATAACTATATTTATTAATTTCCCTATTACCTTATGGCGCGGAATCAACTTCCATCGTAACTTGCGCAGTATCTACCACCGCTAATGTAGCAGCATTACGAATTTGTACAGTAAAGGTTGTTGTACTGAAACTGTTTTCAGACGTTAATGTCCAATTTTGCGTAGTTCCTAGGTTTACCCAAGTATCAAATGTGCCGCCAGGGGTTCCAGTGCCACCACTATTTACGCTAACGAAAGCCTCGTAATTGCTCGCTGAGCCGCTGAGAAGCCATTGTCCAGAAATTGCAGTTAATGTTCCAGAGCTGATTGTTCGGAATGCGCCCCCAGAAGAAGCCAAGCGATATGTTGCAGTTGCACTACCACCAATACCAGCCAACGAGAAATTCGACGCTGTAACATTCGTTATTTCAACAGAAGAGGCGGCTACGATATCACCAACAATTATAACGCTTCCATCTGCTGGAATAAAATATTGTGTATTATTAATATTTTCACCACTTACCGCAAAAGCCACTTGAGTATAATTAGTGTCTTTTAAATAGGTTTGCAAATGCCCAGATCCAGAATAAAAGAAACCTGTTTCTGAAGAATTTGGTTTTCGAGAAGACCCAACTACCGAATAACTTGAACTTGGTAGTGGGTTTGTGAAGTTTAAAGTATAAAGTCTAATTGTACCACCAGCCCAAGATTGATTTGAAATGGATATACTAGATATATTATTACTTGCAAAAATGGTAGGTGCAAAAAATCCTGCAAAACCACCACCAAAATTAGCATAACCGCGAACAAATTCAACATTTAAGCCAACATCACCAATATCTCCAGAAAGTCCCGAATCTCCAGTATCACCTTTCGATGGGGTTGAGGCATTAACACCAGCATCCCCTAAACCACCTTTTTCGCCCTTTGCGCCTTTTTCGCCTTTTGTTGCTCCGATCGATTCGCCCTTTTGACCCTTTTCTCCATCATCACCCACTTCACCGTAACCAAACTCGCCTTTGTCGCCTTTAGCACCTTTTGTGCCACCTACAACTTCACCAACATCACCTTTGAGACCAGCTAACCCCTGAGCGCCTTGCACACCTTGATGTCCAGACAAGCCAGCGAAACCCTGAACTCCTTGTGCGCCTTGAACTCCAGGTTGACCTTTTTGCCCCTTTTGACCTTTAACACCACCTGGACCATCTGGAACTTGTACGTCGATATCAATATCCAAAATTTTAGTATTAGCGACGTTTGCTGTAACAATGACGGAGGAAATACTATTCCCATAAAGGTTAAATCCACGATCAATTGCACCAAAGTTACCTTCAATATAAATTGGCGTTTTTGACGGATATGGATCGCCCTGAATCCAACACATTCCTGAACTATCGCTACCAACAATTAAATCTGTTGTGGTAGTATTTTGGCTATGAATAAATGAGTTTGAAATTAAATTTTTTGTTGCTAAAGTGTTAGCAATTTGAACAATTACATTTGTGTTCGTAAAACGTGCATCATCACCATTGTATATTGCTTCATCTAAAACAATTTTTGTTTTTGTTGTAAGATTATTTTCAACGTTTGCATTTGCAGTTACATTAAACGTTACGCCTGTTTGGCGATCGACATATAAAGCGCCATTTTTAATATTTAAAACAGCACCCGCTTCTCGTAAATAATTGCCATTGCGCAGATCATTTGCTGAATTTGCAAGATCATTAGTCGCACCACGCCAATCACTGAACGTGTTAGTTAAAGTCACATGTGAAATATTTGCATTAGCCATTTAATTAATCTTTATTTTACAACAATTACATCAGCATCTGCAGGATAAAAATATTTTGTTTCATTAAGGTTTTCACCTGAAAGAGCATACGCAACTTTAACGAAGTTTGCATTACGTCTTGTTACTTGTAGATTGCCGCTGCCAGAGAAATAAAATGATGGGGCATCAGAAGTTCCTGGTTTTCTTGCAGAACCAGCGACGGCATAATATTGATCATCCATTGGAGTTGTGAAATTGATTGTGTATTGAATCAAAGTACCCCAACTTGCATTCCATGTACCACCATCCCAACTTTGATCACCAGCAACTGTAATACTTGAAACATTATTGCTACCATTAACTGTAACGGAACCAACAGAAGAACTAAAGTTTGCATATGCTTTTACAAGTTGTGAACCTGCTGCTGCGCCGCTACCCTTGTCACCCTTCGCGCCTTGTGGTCCTTGATTTCCTTTATCGCCTTTATCTGCAGATACACCAGAAGTGCCTTGATTTCCTTTATCGCCCTTATCGCCCTTGTCTCCAACATCACCGCTTCCACCAATCTCGCCCTTCTGACCTTTTGTTCCTTGGAAACCTTTATCACCAGCGCCTTGCTCGCCTTTATCGCCTTTGTCTCCAGTTCCACCAATAGCAGGTTCACCTTTTGATCCCTGTACACCTTGAAAACCTTGTACACCTTGAAAACCTTGTGCGCCCTGCACGCCTTGCGCGCCTTGAAAACCTTGGAAACCTGGTTCGCCTTTTTCACCATTAACACCAGGCTCACCCTTGACGCCTTTATCACCAAGAACGCTTGGAGCATCAAAAACAATATCTGTAACTTTTGTGTTTGCAATGTTTGCTGAAACAGTAACTGTCGCAATACCAGTTCCGCGGAAGTTTAATCCTCTGCGTGTATTAATGTAAACACCATCTTGATAGATTGGTGTGCGTGATGGCTCAGGATCTCCGTTGATCCAGCAATTACCATTAGCATAACTTGAGCCGACAGTCAAATCTGTTGTGATAGTATTTTGACTTGTAATAAAAGTATTTGAAACTAGATTTTTAGTAAAAATAGAGTTTGCTACTTGAACATAAGATGAAACATTTGTGAAACGAGCATTCGCACCATTTACTGTAATGTCATCTGTCGCGACAAATGTTTTTGTTGTTAATTGATTAGCAATAGAAGCATCAGAGGAAACAAGTAGAGTGGTTCCTGTTGGACGTGTGATGTGAACATTACCAGACGCAACAATTAAATCGCCGTTGTCTTTAACGTAATTACCATTACGAAGATCATTAATTGAATTGGCTAAAACGTTCGTAATGACGCGCCACTCATTAAACGTTTGGTTTAATTGTAATTGTGCAATATTTGCATTAGCCATTAGAATTCTCTACCTTTTCTAAAAGTTTTTTCACCATGTCTTTCAAATCATTGATTTCAGTTTTTAACTCTGCGATTTGTTTTTCTTTTTCTTTATTTTTTGCCATTTCACGTTTGTATGCTTCATCCTTATTCACTGCCTTTCGATCAGTATTTAATAGCGCCATCGTATTGATGTCGCGAATATAAGGAGTATTTTTAACTTTAACGTAAGTGGTCATATTATCCCTTTGGCGTCGCAATAGTGCGCATATCAAGAATTGTTGGGTAAACTGTTGGATCAACAGAAACCATTGCAATCTTAATTGCGAATGTTTTGAACTTGCCGCCAATTGGGTATGTCACATTATTTTCAACATAACTCAATTCGCCTCTATCAAGAGTTGGACGATACTCAATTTGAACTGGTGTCACTTGATCCTTACTTGTAAAGTTTGTATACTTCGTCATTAAACGCCAAGATTTATTTGGAAATGGCTCAGGATCTGCTGCAGAAAGAACTTTATAATAAACGTGAACATCAGTTCCTGGTGGTTTGATCATACGCAAGAATACGCGCATGTCACCAGCATCAAATCCATCTGCAAGAACAATTTGCTTCGAAATATACTTACTGAAGATATTACCGCCAGTTTTACTTGTCTCACCAGCAACTACTGCCGTTGCAGTGGTATTGCCAGCTGAAATAGTTGGAGCAGCAATTGTAAGTGTTGGTGTCGTGATATAACCATATCCTGGATTATCAATCACGATATGATCGATAGTATTCGCAGTTTTGTTTCTTACAGCGTAACCGTTAGCGCCAGTACCATTTCCATCTGGATCAGTAATTGTGATCGCTGCATTTGAAACATAACCAGTGCCAACGTTGGTGATTGAAATCTTACCGTTAGAAATGCCAGCGTTATTAATTACGTTGCGCATTGCAATGATACCAAGACGCTCACGATTAATAACTGGTGAGACATCAGAATCTGAAGTTGTCATTTCAACTTGAACATTGACGCTTTGTTTTGAACCAGCGCTTAACAAGCGACGGCGAGAAGAAGTCTTAATCGAAGTGCTCAAGTCGCCACCAAAACTGTATAATCTATTTGGCGTAATAGTAACAAAATCTGCGTCAAATGCGCCAGTGTTTGCTGATTTAGTTTTAATTTTATAATCAATATCAGTAGATGGGAAGTTTGCTTCTGTTGAGTGTACGAACAAACGATCCATCAACACTAACTTTGTTGGTGGAGTATGTTGGAATCCAAGACGAGCAATAATGTCTTTGGAGAATACGCACTTGTTGATAACAAACATCAAGTCTTGATTTTGATATGGTGTCCATGTTGAAGCGTTTTGCGAACGGAAGAATGAACCAACATATGGTTGTTCAGAAACACGACGTGGTGGATTTGATCCTAAAATGTTTTGACCAAGTTCAGATATATAAACGTCATAATCTGGGGATTCAGATTGTACGATAAGAGCATACTCTGTTTCTGGTAGAAGATAAACTGGATCTTTGAAACTAAATTTGGTTGATGTGCTTGGGTCGTTTGCATCAGGAATGTCTGAGGTTTTTACATCTTTCCATTCAACAACTGACGTTGCAATTACACTTTCAGTTGGGAAACCGTTAAGAGTTGTAACGATACGGCAACTTACTGGCAACTGTAAACGATCTACACCACCTTCTTGTTCAGCAGATTTTGGCTTTGACTTGAAGAATAAATCAATGCTGCTTACAAAGATACCATAATTTTGCTTGGCGCTTTTTGGTAGCGGAGTGAAGAATGTTTGCGCAACAGGATCTCTACGACGACGACGAGTTGTAGTTGGTTGTGTCGTTGGAGGTGTCACCACCTGTGTTGGTGGCGCTTGAACTGGTGGTACGACTGTTTGTGTTACCAATCCTTGAGCAACATATTTTGCTGATGCATATAAACTATTATCGCTATCTTTTGATGATAATTGATCTGTAACTACGAAAAGTTTTTCGCCAGTCGTAAATTTAAAGTTTGGTGTTTCTGGGATATGAAAAATGCCAGAGAGTGTTGAATATTCATCAACGGCTAGTTTACCAATTGAATATTTGGTATTTGTAGTAAACTCAATTGATGGTGCAACGTTGAGAACTAATTCAGTTCCATTAATAACATTTTCAATTGTACGAGCCTGTCCAAGACCAGTACCAGAGGCAATATAAAC
>Ga0315904_10002266_pt1 | contig 29917 bp, 23 predicted proteins | sample LakEriMetagenome_6_FD_203529 | JGI IMG/M metagenome (GOLD analysis project Ga0315904, IMG submission 203529) | Freshwater fungal communities from buoy surface, Lake Erie, Ohio, United States - Buoy 12 MA120 | ecosystem: Environmental > Aquatic > Freshwater > Lake | place: USA: Lake Erie, Ohio...
TCACCGTTGGCAGTGGCGCTGATGGTAGCACTGCCGTTAATGAAGCAGGATGTTGATGCAGTAGCTGTGAGCGTTCCTGCATCAGGATCGTTGATAATGAACTGTGCGCCTGCCACATCAAGAGATGCACAGATGCTTCCGCCACCCTGAACAAGTAATCCATTTACATCAAAACCTGTTGTCTGACCGGGTACTACGATTGTAAGATCAAGTGTGGCAGGATTGTAAACCAATGTGTGGATGGTAAAGAGTCCGGCTCCGGTTACAGTGAACGAAGGCGTGCTACTCACCTGCTCAATCACCAAACCTGTGCCTGAAGTAAGAACATAGATGGTCTGATAGCCTGTAGGGACATTGATATTTCCCTGAGGAAGTGCTTCCAGAACTACCGGATTTCCGGATAAACAATTGTTGGCAACTTTTGGAAGCAATGTACCTGCGTTCGGATCATCAACTGTTACAGGCGCTCCTGCTACATCAAGTGCAGCACAGATACTGCCGCCACCCTGAATCAGCAAACCATTGACATCAAAACCTGTGGTTACACCAGGAACTACAATGGAGAGATCAAGTGTTGCCGGATTATAAACTAATGTGTGGATTGTGTAAAGTCCACCTGCTGTTACATTGAACGAAGGCGTGCTGTTCACCTGCTCAATCACCAGGCCTGAACCTGATGTCAGCACATAAATAGTCTGATAGCCTGCAGGTACGTTAGCATTGCCGTCAGCAGTGGCACTGATGGTGGCACCACCATTATTAAAGCATGTTGATGTGGCTGTGGCGGTGAGTGTTCCTGCATCCGGATTACAAACCGGAGTTACTGCGAGAGAGTAGTCTTCTGTTTCACCTAAAAGATAATTACCACAGGGGTTTGGCTGACCAAATCGCTGGATAATGACACGCATGGTTTTAGTACCGGCAGATGCAGAAGACGGAACGTTGATATTTCCGATTAATGTTCCGTTGCCGGGACCGGAAAATGAAAGTTCGCCTGCATCAGTAAAGTCACCGTCATTATTATAGTCAACCCAGATTCTGGCGTTGAAAAGAGAAAGTATCAGGTTGTTATCTGATACGATGGTAAAAGGAAGGCTGCTTCCTGGTGATATGGCGGCAGTCTGAGCAGTAAAGTTGCCATATCCATTGTTGTTTCCGGATTGATTACTGATGGAACCTGCACCGAAGCGTTCAATCCAGACTTGTCTGCTCAGGATTGTTTGGCCGTCAGAATTGCAATACGTTTGAGCTTTTGAGGGCGGACCGGTCAGCAAAAGAAATGCTGCGATCAATGGCAACCCTCGTAAGATACTGATTTTGAATAATTTTCTCATTTGAATCAGGGATTTGAGGTTAATTTGGATTTTTAGTTACGGTCAACAACAAGCTATTTGAATATTTTGTTTAAGTTTTCTATCAAAAAGATAAACATTGGTTATTAACACCTACCTGAAATCTTCCTCCTCTTGGGACTGCCGATCCTTATCTTTGCACTGCTTTCGCCGATGAATCAGAATTTTACCGACTTGAAAAACATGGCTTCTCATTTGACTATGAGGAGGTTGTGGAACCTTTTTCTAATAACCGGGAGCTATTTAACATCTAAGTGGACCGGAAAAAACAGGCATTTGGGATTTCCGGTGGCTGTATCAATAGAGCCCACCACATCTTGTAATTTACGTTGTCCCGAATGCCCGAGCGGGCTTCGCTCATTTACCAGGCCTACCGGTATGCTTCAACCGGAGTTGTTTAAAAAAATAATTGGTGAACTTGAAAAAGACCTGATGTACCTGATTTTCTATTTTCAGGGGGAGCCTTATTTGAATCCTGCATTCCTGGATCTGGTCAGTTATGCCGGTTCCAGAAACATTTACACGGCCACCTCAACCAATGCACATTATCTCAACGATGAGAATGCACGCAAAACCATTGAGTCGGGCCTTGACAGACTGATCATTTCCATTGACGGTACTACACAGGAAACATACGAAAGCTATCGTGTTGGCGGGAAGCTTGACAAGGTAATTGAAGGAACCAAAAATGTGGTGAAATGGAAAAGAGAACTTAAATCATCGACGCCACATATCATTTTTCAGTTTCTGGTAGTGAAACCCAATGAGCATCAGATTGAGGAAGTAAAAAAGCTTGCGGTCGAACTGGGAGTTGATGAGGTTGCTTTCAAAACAGCTCAGATTTATGATTACGAAAACGGCAGCAGTCTGATACCGGAAAACAGCCGGTACTCACGGTATGAACAAACGTCTGACGGAAAGTGGGCCATCAAAAACCCTTTACTGAATCACTGCTGGAAACTGTGGCACTCTTGTGTAATTACCTGGGACGGCGATGTGGTTCCTTGTTGTTTTGACAAGGATTCGGAGTATCGGATGGGGAATCTTGCGAAAGCAAAATTCAGTGAAGTCTGGAAAAGTAACGGATACAGTAAGTTTCGTTCTACAGTGCTTCGCTCAAGGAGTGAAATAGAAATGTGTAAAAATTGCACAGAAGGCACCAAGGTCTGGGCGTGAAAACTCAGATTGATGAAAGTTGCCGTAATTGAACACCTGTATCTTTCAACTTCATCATACCACCTTCAATACACACTACATTGGTGAATTGATTTTTCTTCAGTACAGATGCCGCAACAAGTGAACGGTAATTTTCAGCACAATAAACATAAGTAAGTTTGGTCCTGTCGAGTTCATCAATGCGGTGATACAGTTCATTCAGACTGATTAACCGGGAGCCTGCAACAAAACCCGGTATCCATTCATCCGAATTCCTGACATCAATTACCTGACAGGAATTGTATCGGAACTTTGAGTTGAATGCTTCGGCATCGATCCAATGATAATGATCGGTTTCAAATCCATCAGGCAACCCATTGCTGAAATCATGATCCAGGTATCCTTCAACTTTGGTCAGTCCAACTGATGCCAGACGGGAAATCACCTCCTGAGACGAACCGGGAGTTGTTACAAGCACCAGCCTGCTGTTGTCGGGGATGAGCGCAGCAGCCGTGAGTTCAAAGATGCCATCGATGCCGATATGAAGTGAATTTTTCAAACAGACATTGGTCATGCTGTCCACCGGCCTGGTGTCCAGAATGAGTACTCCGGGATCAGTCATTAACTGGCTGACTGACTGAATACTCAGCGATATATTTGATCTATCAAGAATGTATTGGAGAGAATCATACCCATTCCGGTTAAAGTTATGACATCTTGAAAAGTAATGAGGCCTAACAGGCAATCCATCTATGACTTTGCTGATAAAATCTTCTCTGTTGGCAGATTTAAGCGTATAGTTATTCTGCCGTTGAATACCGATGGTAGTATGCTTGTCTATCCCGATAGTTTTACCGCAAACAGATCCGGCTCCGTGTCCCGGATAAACGATTGTATAGGAAGGGAGTTTCATGATTTTAGAATTCAAAGAATCATAAAGTCTGGATGCCATAAAACCGACTTCATTGTCATCAGGATTCACATCCGGCCTTCCCACTTCATCCACGAAGAGGGTATCCCCCGTAAAAACGGAATGAGGGTTTTCCCTTTCATCCAATAACAGGAAACAAGACGACTCAGCTGTGTGTCCCGGTGTATGAAAAACTTTCAGCTTCACCCTTCCAACTTCCACTTCGTCACCGTCATTCAATTGTCTGGCATCAAACGATGTTGTGGTTCCGGGACCGAAATAAATTGCTGCATTCGTGCTTTGAGCCAACTCCAGATGTCCACTCACAAAATCACAATGTAAGTGAGTTTCAAGGACATAGCGAATAGTTTCGTTGCGAAAGGCGGCCAGATCAAGATAAGGACGAACATCCCTCATTGGGTCAATTACCGCAGCGATTCCATCAGAACTGATGTAATAAGAGGCTTGAGCCAAACCTTTATTATAGAATTGTTCAATAAACATGGGAAAACTCTACGAAGAACCGACAAAAATACCCCCAGGCTGACTTAAACTGACATGACTTTTATCATCCTGTGACAATTTTATTGTCATTCTACAGTCAAATTGTATTGTAAATACGTTCCTGTGTCAATAAGTTTGCACCATGTCATTTAACAGGGTACATCCGGGCAGACTGATTCCGGCTATTTCAATCACTTCTCTGTTCATTTTTATTGCAGGGCTTTACACTGAGCCATCGGTGATGATATCAGTGCTTTTTGTGGCTCCCTTACTGATGACTTTGTTTCATCCGGGCCGGAAAATGACCGTGATCGTCAGTGCAGTAGTGACAGTACTGGTTTTAGTATTGTGGATGTTGAAAGGGATGGAAACCTCCTATATCTACAATTTGGTGATCTCCGTTGCCGGTATCTGGACTGCTTTTTATTTCATTCTTCATTTCAAAAATTCGGTAATCTCTGAATCGAAAAACAGAGAAAGACTGAAAGCCCTGTTCGAATATGCCACAGAAGGGATGATTATTGCAGACGGCAAAGGTGAAATTGTGCTGCTCAACCCCATGGCAGAAAATCAGTTCGGATTCGAAAAGGGAGAACTGATCGGTAAAAATATTGAAGTGCTGATCCCCGACCGATTTTCACAGCGACATGTCAAACACCGGGAAAAATATTCTCAAAACCCTTATCCCCGGCCGATGGGAAAAGGAAATCTGCTGTACGCCAAAAGAAAAGACGGCAGTGAGTTTCCGGTAGAAATCAGTCTCAGTAACTTCACTACAGACGAAGGGCGTTTCATTATCGCTTTCATTATTGACATTTCTGAAAGAAGGAAATCAGAAGAATTGCTGCAGAAAGAAAAAGAACTTGCCAGGATGTATCTCGACATCGCACCGGTTATCTTTTTGGTTCTTGACAGTGAAATGAGAGTCAACCTCATCAATCAGAAAGGAACCAGAATTCTAAAATATGCTGAGTCGGATATCATCGGTACCAACTGGTTCGAAAAATTCATTCCACCCAATCTCCTTGATGAATCGGTCATCATGTTTAATAAGTTAATGAACGGCGAGTACGATTCAACCGGGAATGTTGAAACAGATATTATCACTTCTTCAGGAGAAACCCGGGTGATCTCCTGGAAATATGCCGTGATCAGAAATGAAACGGGGCAACCTGTCTCCCTGCTTGGTGCGGGTGAAGACATTACAGAAAGAAAAGTACATGAGGCCATCATCGCAAAGGCCAATGAAGAACTGAAGCAATACTCGCTGGAGATTTCCGGTCTGAATGCTGACCTGGAGAAACGGGTCAGGGAGCGAACGGAACAACTTGCGTCACTGATTCAAAAACTTGAGCATATCAACACTGAACTGGCCGTTGAAATCAAAGAGAGAAAACAAGCTGAAGAACTGCTTGAAACAAAAAGAGAAGAACTGAAGGTCGCTCTGGATAAAGAACGCGAACTGAGTGAACTGAAGTCAAGGTTTGTCACCATGGCTTCACATGAATTCAGAACACCACTGAGCACCATCCTTTCATCGGTAAGCCTCATTTCAAAATATAATGAAACTGATCAGGAAGAAAAAAGAATCAAACACATAGAAAGAATCAAATCATCGGTATATAACCTCACCTCCATCTTAAACGACTTTCTGTCAATCGGAAAACTTGAAGAGGGAAAGATCCAGTGCCACTCGTCAGAATTTGACATCACTACTTTTTCAAACGACCTTACAGGTGAACTGAGAGAAGTTTCCAAAAAAGGTCAGTCAATTTCATATACACATACAGGTAGTACATCCAGAGTCACACTCGATAAGAACCTGACACGCAATATCTGCCTTAACCTGCTGTCAAATGCCATTAAATATTCCGATGAAGGAAAGTCCATAAAATTCGAAACCACTACTGACGGACGGCAACTGACCATATCTGTGACCGACCAAGGCATCGGAATTCCTGAAAATGAACAGCAGCACATCTTTGAACGATTCTTCAGAGCCAACAACGCATCCAATATTCAGGGCACGGGATTGGGACTTAATATTGTTAAAAAGTATGCGGAACTGATGAAGGGAGAGGTTTCCTTTACAAGTGAATATGGCAAAGGCACCACGTTTGTTGTCACCCTGCCAGTTGAAATTTGATTTTACCTTACTGAATATCAAATCCATAGGTATATGTGCTTAATTTGATTTTCTCAATTAATGCCTATCTTAGCCAAACCTTACCTGAAAGACATGATGAAAACGATTTTATTGATAGAAGATAATCTGGAAATGCGGGAGAACACTACCGAAATTCTGGAATTGGCAGGTTACAAAGTCACCGCCGCAGAAAACGGCAAAATCGGAGTCGATTGGGCATTGAAACACCATCCCGACCTCATCGTTTGTGATGTCATGATGCCTGAGCTTGATGGCTACGGCGTGCTTCATATCCTCAGTAAAAACTCTAAGACTGCAGGCATACCTTTTATTTTCCTGACTGCCAAAGCAGAAAAAGAAGACTTCCGTAAAGGTATGAACCTGGGTGCTGACGACTATATCACCAAGCCATTCAATGATGTTGAATTGCTTGATGCCATTGAGATGCGGTTCAGAAAATCGGACACACTCAAAAAAGAATTTTCAAGAAATATGGAAGGGCTGAACGAGTTCTTCAATAAAGCAGAATCGTTTGACGCACTGATCAAACTCACCGGTGACCGAAAATGTAAAACTTACAAGAAAAAGGAAATTATATTCTCAGAAGGCAGTCATCCGGGAGGATTGTATTTTATTAATAAAGGGAAAATTAAGACCTTCAAAACTAACGAAGACGGCAAAGAATATATTACCGGATTGTACAAAGAAGGAGACTTCATCGGATACCTTGCTATTCTGGAAGACTCAAATTTCACAGAATCGGCAGCTGCACTGGAAGAAGCTGAGGTATGTCTGATACAGCGACAGGATTTTCTTTCACTCCTTTATTCCAACCGCGAAGTTTCCAATAAATTCATCAAACTCCTGACCGATAATCTGGTGGAGAAAGAAGAAAGGCTGCTCAGCCTTGCATACAATTCGGTCAGAAAGCGCGTTGCAGAGGCATTACTGATGTTGCGCGACCGTTACCGACAAACCAATCAGGATGATTTCAGTATTCACATTTCTCGGGAAGACTTGTCTAATATTGTTGGTACGGCCACTGAATCACTCATCCGGACTTTATCCGACTTTAAAGATGAGGGTATGATTGAATTAAAGGCCGGTCAGGTCAAAATACTCGACCCAAGAAAACTTGAACATATGAAGTTCTGACAACAGCGAAATGATTTTTTGGAATCATTGAACTCTTTTGTATCTTTATCATGGTTATATGGCCATGAAATGCGTTGTTCTGATCTGAATTCTTTTTTTTCGATACTGAAGAGATCTCCGGTTATTTCTGCGTTTCTGTTGCGTATTTCAGGATGGGGATTTGCCCAGACAGGACACACAAACATTGGATTTAAATCAGGAAGTTTCAACAGGTGGACTGCCTATACCGGCCAGTGCTGTCCGGTGAATATGCCAGATTCAGGACTGGTTCCCTCACGGCACATGATCACATCCGATTCCGCTACCGACACTTTGTCACAAGGACTGATTTCCGTTACAGTACCCGGCTCCAACCACTCCTCACGGCTGGGCAATGCAGAAAATGTGGCGGAAGGAGAGGCACTTGAACATACCTTCACGGTGACTTCCGATTCCATGATACTGAATGTGCGATTTGCGGTTTTACTTGGAGACGGATTGCATCCTGTTTCCAAACAACTCCGTTTCAGTTATCAGGTGACAAGCGGTTCAGCACAGTTACTGCAAGGCTGCACTGAAACAACTGTTCTGGCAGGATCTCCTTATCCCGGAAAAATAAAATTTGGCACTCTCGAAGTTTTACCCTGGCAAACGAAAAGTATTAATCTCACAGGCTTAACAGGTAAACAGATAACCATCAGATTCGAAACAGGCGACTGCGGTCCGGGAGGTCATTTCGGGTACGCTTATGTCGACTGCGATCTTATTCCCGCTGAAATTGGATACACTTCCTGTAATCCCGACGGAAGTATGAACCTTCATGTTCAGGATGGGCTTAATAGAATTTGGTTCAACGGCAGCACATCCGACAGCATCCTGATTCTTCAACCGATTCACGGTACATCCTGTTATTACGAACTGAACCCCGGAACCGGATGTACCTTTACCATTTCAACAGATGAGCCAAATGCCATTTTACCGGCTCCATTTTTTAATGTTTTGAACGGTTGTGATCAATCTGTTTCTTTCCAGAATGCTTCCGTTTGTCATTCAGGCTCTGTATATCTCTGGGATTTTGGAGATTCTTCTTTCAGCAACCTTTTTGAACCGGTTCATCAGTATTTAACTACCGGTAATTATCAGACAACGCTTACTGTTGTTCAGCCAAATAATTGCAAAGCTGAGTTCTCTATTCCGTTCCCTGTTGAAAGTACGCTGATTCCGGAACTGATCCGACCTGCCAATGTATGCGCCGGTGAAACTTTTCAGCTAACTATTGATGCGCCATTCCAGGTGCAATCCTGTGAATGGATAATCGTAAGCGGAGTTTACTATGGAAACACGGTTGAAGTTTATGCTGAACAACAGAGTGGTTTTCCTTTGTCTGTTTTGCTGACAGCCGCTGATGGCTGCGAATATCAACTCGCGGATACGTTCTCCATTCAAAACTGTCCTGAGCAGAGTTCATTTGTTTTTGTACCTTCCGCATTCTCCCCTAACGGAGACGGAATCAATGATTCGTTTACTCCGGTAATGCCTGAAGATGCCACTGAAATTATAATGCAGATATTTAACCGATATGTTCAAACAATCAGCAGCCATGAAACCCGGAAAGGTTTTTATAATGGAAAGCCTGCACTTCAGGGAGTTTATAACTACGTACTGCACTATCATAAAAACAGTAATTCATACCATCAAAACGGCACATTGTCAATGATCAGATGACCTTCAATTTTTTCAATGGATAAATCAATAGATGTCAGGGTCGCTGACAGTGGCGACATGCTTGAACTTTATATCACTCTTCCCTTTCTCATTCACCGGGATGATCCTGATTTTATCCCGGCACTTTACAGGGACGAAGTTTCTTTTCACGACCCCGATAAAAACAAATCACTGAAAACATGTGATTTCATACGGCTCATTGCATTTATTGATAATCAGCCAGTAGGCCGGGTCATGGGCATTATTCATCATGAATGGAACAATCTGAATAATGATAAGAGTGTTCGATTTTATCAGCTTGACAGCATCAATGATCAGGAGGTGGTATCAACGCTTCTTGGTTTCATAGAAACCTGGGGAGAAGGTCAGAAAATGAACCGAATCATAGGCTCCTTCGGTTTTTCGGATAAGGATCCTCAAGGTATTCAGATTGAAGGGTTCGAATATCCACCGGTCATTGCCTCGGTCAGTAATGGGCGCTATCTGGGAAAACTGGTAGAAGCTTCAGGATTTAGGAAGTTCAAAGATTGTGTCAGTTACCGTCTGGAGATTCCGGATAAAACCCCTGTTGTTTATGACAATATTATCAGCAGAGTGACAAGAAATGAAAACATCAGACTGATTGAATTTAAAAGAAGAAAACAACTTCACCGCTACTTCAAACCGGTGATGGAACTGATGAATGAAGGCTATAAAAACATTTATGGCTTTGTACCTCTTAGTGAAAACGACATTGAAAAGCTTGCATCTCAATATTTATCATTTCTGGATCCGGAACTTGTAAAAATTATAGTCGACAAACAAAACAAACCTGTAGCATTCGTGATAGCAATGCCCAATCTCAGTGAAGGTCTTAAAAAATCAGGAGGTTATCTTTTCCCTTTTGGATTTTTACATCTCCTGAAAGCCATGTTGTGTTCTAAACAACTGGATCTTTTGCTGGGAGCGGTTTCACAACACTACCGAGGCCGCGGAATGAATGTATTGCTTGGTATATCCTTGATGAAGTCGGCACGTAAAAAAGGACTGAAATACATGGACAGTCATCTCATCCTTGAAGAAAACCGTATGATGAGAGCTGAAATGGAGAAAATTGGAGGAAAGCTTACCAAAAGGTACAGAATTTATCAGAAAGCCATTGTTCCGGCACAACAAAATAATATGGATGTACTTTAATCAGTCATGTTATATAAGTGATTAATTATTTTTAAATTTGAAAAAGCAAATGCATCCTTCCAATACAGGACTCTAAACCAACCACTTACTGAATAAATATTCATTCTACTACAATGCCGTTTTCCTCTGTAAAACTCCTATTGGTTGATGATCATGTCATCATTCGGCGAGGTTTGAAATTCTTACTCGAATCCAACTTCAGCATCAGTAACATAACCGAAACAGATTCCTGTATTGAAGTCAAACGCATTCTTCAGCATGATCCTCATACCCATTTGATTTTGGATATGCAACTTAATGATGGAAATGCCATAGAGATTATATCTGATTTAATTGAGAACCATAAAAACACATCGATCCTGATTTACACTATGAGTCCGGAAGAAATTTTTGGCGCAAGACTGATCAATATGGGTGTATCCGGTTTTTTAAACAAACAAGTATCAGAAGATGAAGTCATATCAGCTCTTGAAACTTTTTTCAGAGGAGAACGCTATTTGAGTACTTCACTTAAAGAGCAAGTAGATGTCAATAAGCAACATGAGAAAGGATCCGGCACCTATAAAGACCTTTCTGAACGTGAATTAACCGTATTGCAATATCTGATTCAGGGTCTTGGTATCAAGGAAATTAGCAACAAACTGAACGTTAAATCATCCACTGTTGCAACATTTAAAGCCAGAATATTTAACAAACTCGGAGTATCCAATATTATTGAACTCAAAAATATCTCCGAGCTTTATGTCACTAAGCAATCGGCAGGGTAGTTTCACTAATTGATCCTTTCAAAATGCGAACGCACTTTTTATCAATCCTCCTGGCAGTATTATTAGTGTCTGCCACATCTGTCACATTTTCACAACAAAAGGATCAGTTCACCCGATACCGCTTTACATCGCACAACGGATTACCACAGAACAGCATCAAATCGATGGTGATGGATGACCGTAGATTCATCTGGATGACCACTGAGGGAGGGCTGGTAAGATACGATGGGCAAAAATTTAAGATCTACAACAAATCTACTACCGATTTTGTAGGAAATGACAGGTTCAGATGGATTATTAAGACCACTTCAGGAGAAATCCTGACAGATGATTTATCCGGCAAAACCTACTTGATTAAAGATGGTCGTTTTGAACTACTGAAAGAAGATTCTACGGGTGTATTGGCTGCTCCACACCTTGCAGGATATTTACCGAACCGCAAATTCTATCTGAAAGTAAAGCGGAGGGAATTACCCTTTTTTCAAACAGACAGTATCGCTGATTCTCCCTATACCATACTGGATTATAAAAATGGAGTTTATTTCATAAAATATCTAAACGGACTGCTGGAATATTCAGGTGATGCACTCATTCATAAATATCCATTGGTAAAGTCAATTGATTTTATAGCTTTCAGAATTCAGAATACCCTAATGTATTTTGATCAGAATAAAAATATAAAGATATTCGATACATCCGGTAAAACTTCATTACCGGTTCAAATCAAGGGAGACCTTTCCGAGAACTCACTGAAGTCTATTCAGACTCTTAATGATGTTGTTTGGAATCCGGGATATTCTGAAGTCTATTTTAAACTTGAACTTAATCTTTTCAAGATAAGTTATGATTATAAATCCCTTACCTTAAATTCAGAGCTGATCATTTCAAATCTGCCTGAAAATTGTTCGGTTACCGATGTAATTTATGATGATGTAAGCGGTTGCTACTTTCTTGGTACAGATACCAAAGGATTTTATATCTATAAAAAACAACAGTTTAAAACACTAATCAATCCTGTACAGAACAATAGTGTAAGTAATACCTTTTACAGTCAGGCAGCTATAGATTCTCACCGGGTCTATGGTGGTTTTAACAGAGAAGCTGATGAATCTGGTATCTACAAATCAACACTTGACATCGGAAACAACCAGATTGAAGCCATGCATTCAACTGCATTTCAGAAAATATATTATTCAATCGGTGACATGCTTATCAGCCATAACCTGCAAACAGGTCAAAAAATCGTTCTGGCTTCAGGCGATAAAAATAACTACCATGCATTTTACCAGGAAGGGGATTCCATTTTTGTTGCAAGTCGTCATTTTGTAGGCTATATCAAAAATGATTCTCTTTATAAACTGTGCAATCGTAAACTTACTTCTGCAGAATATAAAACCGATGATATTATCAGAGGACCCGACGGATTATTATGGCTGGCTACCTGTAAAGGAGTTTATAGAATGACATCAGATTATTGGGATTTGTTGCCTGTAAAAGGACTTGAGCGCCTATGTGCCAGAAAATTCAAAACCGACGGCAAAAGAATATATATAGGCACTTACGGACAGGGGCTACATTGCTGGGAAAATGATAAATTGACGAAATTCCCGGCGGATAAAAATAAATTCATGAATCATGTGCACAGTTTTTATACTGATAGTCATGATTTCATCTGGTTCTCCACAAATAATGGCATAGTTAAGGCGCCGTGGAAGTCGATTCAAAATTATACTGAAGATGATTCAAATCCTGTAACCTACTATTATTACGGAGAGGGGGATGGAATCATCAATACCGAATTTAATGGCGGATGCTCTCCGCCATACGTGGCACTTCGCAACGGATTCCTTTCCTATCCGACAATGGAGGGTCTTGTTTGGTTCAAGCCGGATGAAATCAGACATAATTTACCTGCCGGAGTACCGCTGATAGATGAAATTATAGTAAATGGCAAAAAGACCGATAACTACACTCTTATTTCCGTACCTCCTGCCAGCGAAAATGTGACCATCAGACTGAGCATGCCTTATTTTGGAAAGGCGGACAATATCTATCTTCAGTACAAGCTGGAAGGACTTAACAAAGACTGGGTAAATATTTCTCCTGAAGAAATGAAAATTTCTTTTACCAATCTTACCTCAGGAATTCATCAATTACAAATCAGAAATCTAACAGGCTATCACAGCAATTCAGAGTCAGAAATTTCGATTGTCTTTGATGTTGAAAAGAGATACTATGAAACCGCCTGGTTCAGATTACTGGCCGTTTCGGTAATGGCCATGATCCTGTTTCTGATTTTTAAAATGAATAATTCCAGAATCATCAGAAAAAATCTGGCATTGGAAGCCAAAATCAGCGAGAGAACTGCAGAACTTCAGGAAGTTAACAGTAAGCTCAAAGAAAATTTGGGCAAACTGGAAAAACAGGAGACAGAATTAAAGGAGTCTATTCAGTTGAAGAACAGACTTATTTCGGTGATATCTCATGATATCATCACACCGTTGAAATTCATAAGCATGGTATCGCGGCATTCCAAAAAAGGAATCACTGATGCAGAAAAACATTTAAAAACCATGCAGGACATTGAATTTGCCTCTGAACGACTCCACAACAATGCAAGCAATATTCTGAATTGGATCAAAATTCAGAACCAGCGAATCGTCCCCGAAAAAATACACATCGCACTACATGAACTAGCCGAAGAATGTATGGAACCAATCAGAGGGATGGCATCACTGAGAAAAGTTGAACTTCGAAACAGTATTCCCGAAGAAACAATTATTAAATGCGACAAGAACATACTTGCCATTATTCTGCAAAATCTGCTTACCAATTCGGTAAAATATACGGAGAAAGGCATCATTGAGATCACTGCTTCAGAATCCAATAGCGATGTAATCATAAAAGTAACTGATACCGGGATCGGAATGACTGAAGAATCTGTTCATCACATCAGAAAGATCCTTGAAGGTAAAAACACAGTCATAAAATCTGATGAGACTACAGACTTAGGCAACAGGCTTGGATACTACATTATTTCAGATCTGCTTAAGTATATAAACGGGATCATTCAAATTGAGAGCCATCACGGAAAAGGGACTTCCGTTTCGCTAAGGCTGGATTAACCTCAGACTTGATCCAGGTTTGTTTCATCTTTTATAATGATCTCCTCGGGTACTCCATAACCACCTTTCTCCATCCAAAAAGTCAGCCTTTGAGTCATAGAATTCAATTGCTCGCGGTCAATCCTGTATGAATTGACACGATGCTTTTTCTGTGAGCTTATAAAGTCATTTAATTTACTTCGAAATGGCTTTATATCTTCCTGCAAAAGGATTTGATATACTTTCTCTGCATGTTCCACGGGATGCTTCTCAAAATCCTCATAACCTGTTTCCATCAAATTAACTTCCGGAATGAGTCTTTTGGTTTCTTCATATTGCTGCATCATATAGTTGAAGTTATCATAAACCATTTCCTGTATGAAGTCATCGGAAACCTGATGAAACCATAGGGCCGGCATGACAGCTTTGAAAAACCTGATGGTGCTTAGCACCGTGGATACCGGGTTGCGGTGTATGAATAAAAATTTAGCATCCGGGTATATCCTGAGCAACGCAGGTATTCTGGCTGTATTGACGGGATTTTTCACAACCAAACGATCCGCGCCGGTATTTAATGAAGCCTTAACCAACATGAGGTTGTACAGTTTATCCCATGAAGTTGATTCGCCTCTGTTAATTTTATCAATAGACAATTCACGGTAATCCCGGTACAGCTGAGGAAAATAAAAAAAATGATAAAAGGATTCCGTAGTCAGATTTCCGATGGCAAATTCATCTTCCTGCGGCAGATCGACATCCAGCTTTACACTGTCGGAGGGCCGCTTATCCGGCATAGTCGCTTTCATCAATGGCTTGAAGAGCCATTGACTGGCCATTTCCTGAGGAAACAGGGACTGAAAGGTTGTAACATATCCTGCCCTGGGATCCTGACATAGCAGATTGTGAAGAAAGGTGGTTCCGCTTCTCCAATGTCCCAGAATAAATAATGGTGGTTTCTTCAAACCCGATTGCGCGGCACGACGATCCCAGGTAAACTTGTCGATTGCATGAAACGGGTAGGTCAGACCCACAATCATGGATGTCAATAATAACTTACCGTAATATTCAGAAGAAACCTTTCCTCCGCCCTGCATGACCCTGAAAAAATTCAAAGGCGAAGAACCTATCAATGTGGAAACCGGAGGTATTCTGAACTCACTCATTTCAGGATGAAGTTAACACAAATGTAATGGAATAGTCTTGCGGATTTACCTGATATTCAAAAATTCTTATTCCTGAAAATGTTGTTTATCACAACCATAAAATCAAACCGACGTTGCCGCCCGTATGTTGATTATACTTTGATCTAAACTGAATAATCATTAAGTTTGATTTTTGATTTTTCCCTTAACTGGAATGTTACAAATAAAAAAACCTGCTTTTATTCTGATGCTGACTCTGCAATTTTTGTTGGCAGCATCTGCATGCGCACAAAATGAATGGCATCTGAAGAAAAATCAAAACGGCATACGTGTTTATACTGCAAATACGGAGGGGTCTCTTTTCAAGGCTTTCAGATCGGTCTACACCCTCCGGTCAACCGGCATTCAAGAGGTTACGGCAGCAATTCTGGATATAGAAAACTATGACCGGCTGTTTCCCGACACCCGGGATGTTATCCTTCTCGAAAAAAAGGCAGACCATCACTACATTCATTACATGGTTACCGATGCGCCCTGGCCGGTTGAAGACCGTGACGGGATTTACGAACTCAAGGCATCGTTTGATGCGAAAAAGAGAATGGTAGTGGCAGAAATTACCTGCATCCGGCATCAATATCCCATGAAAAAAGGAGTGATCAGAATGAACCGAGGTAAAGGACTTTGGCAAATAACCGAATTACCAAACAATCAGGTGGAAGTAATATATCAGTATCACGGGGAGCCCGAAGGAAGCGTTCCTGCGTGGCTGGCGAATGCTTCTGTCATCAGCATTCCTTATCAAACCATGAAAAATCTTCAGAAAATTATTGAATCAGGGAAGTACAGGAATGCCGATATGCCATTTATCTTCTGAAGAAGTTAAAGTTTCGCAGAAAGCTGAAGCGCTATGGTACGGGGCGATTCAATTTTCAAAGGCCGAAGTGTGTATTCCAGATTGGCAATGTTATTTGAAATAAGCGCAACCGTGAACTTTTCAGCAAACCGGTAACTGATCCGTGCATCAAAAACCAATGAGCCGTCATTATTTTTTTCTCTGTATTCAATGATGCCGGTAGGAAGCACGCCGTCAATATTGGTTCCGGGAATTTTATCAAGATCATAGAAGGTCTTGTCAATATTCTCCATAAAAGAATAATATCTGGCACTCGCGCCGATGGAAAAATTCCTGTAGGTAAGTTCAACATCTGCTTTTACCAGATGTCTGAAGCGATATTTCAGAATATTATCGGTAGTATCAGTACTGGTGTTATTGTAAGCCAGTTGCGCAGATACACCACCTGAAGCTTCGGCACTGTCAATAGCGAAAACGGATGAAGGGTTCAATGTTTGAGGCATTACATAAGTATAACCCATCAGAAAATTAACCTCCACATCCGTTCCGATTTTACCGGATCCCATCAACGACACTTCATAACCTTTCACCCGGGTATTTCCAGTATTCACAAACTTAAATCCTGCTGAATCGGTTGCCCAGATGGCATAAATATACTCGATGGTGTTCTGATACTCCTGTTGAAACAATGCAAGATCAACAAATGCCATGAACTTGCCGAATTTAAAACCCTGCTTCACACCTGCTTCCGCACTCCAACTGGATTCAGGACGGATCTTGGGATTCGGAAACACATAAATACCTCCGGTTGAAGTGATGATAAACTTTTCAGCGATGGTGGGATAACGGTATCCCTGTCCGTAAGAAGCCCTTAAATTGGTGCCTTTAGTTACCTCAATATTAAGTCCAGTTCTGAAAACAGGTTCGAAAACATCTTCACCTCCGTTCAGTTCAAAATATTCACCCCTCATTCCGGCTACCAGATTGATGACATTGAAAAACTTCTTCGACAACTGCAGATAACCGGCACGATTTTTCAAATTATTGTCAGGCCTGCCGCTTCCTGCATAGAGGTTGGCTACCGAACGTGTTTCATTCAGGAACAATCCTCCGGTAACATTGAGATCCCCTATTCCGGTGAAGGTTTTTCCGAATTCATAATTCGCCAGATAAATATTGGTCTGGTTGCTTTGATCGTTGCTGTTATCATTGTCGGTGCGATACCATCTTCCTTTCAGTGTGTGTCTGAATCCACCTGCCGTCTGATAATTGACAAATGGATCCAAATAGAAGGCGGTAAACTCGGTCAGGGTCATCGTACCTGGAAATGCGCGATACAAACCGCTCGAATCATTTCCCCAAACCAGCGAAAAATTGGTTTTGCCGGTCATCACATTGCCGTTGAGCCCGGCACTTAATCCTTCTATTTTGGCAGAACGAAAGCGGTAGTTGAAGTTGAATCGCCCAGTTCTGTTGGCCACATCTGAGTTGTCAAGTGTATCTGCTTTAATGGGAAAACTTCCGTCCAAAATATAAGGCCCGATAAAATTATGATCGTAATTAAAAGCACCACCCACCATCAGATCATGTTGCTGAAACTTCATGCCATGAGAGAAATTCAATCCGGTGAAGTTGGCATTACCGTCCCACCATTTTGCTTCCTTCCTTTTTGGCGCGCTGTAAAAACCGGAGTAAGTCCTGATGTAAGTGGAACTCTTATCCTTCGGATAACGGGTACGGAAGTTGATGGTACCGCTCAGGGCAGATGAACCATAAAGAACTGATGAAGCTCCTTCAATAATTTCTACCTGTTCAATGTTTTCAGTCGGAATGAATGCCCAGTCGGTTCGTCCTGCGTCGCCGGTAAGAATAGGCAAACCGTCGATCATCGTTGCCACCCTGCTTCCTACTCCGAAACTGAATCCGCTGCCTCCGCGCATCTGAGGCTCCTCATCCAGAATCGTCAGTCCGGGCGATTGCTCCAGAGCTGATTTGATGTTGACTGTATTTTTGCTTTCAATCAGCTTGGGCTGGAGGATCTGCATGGAAACCGTAACCTCATCAAGACGTTGTTCATATTTACTGGCTGAAACTACAACCGGACCCATACCGATGGCTACAGGCTTCAGTTTAATGTCGCGGGTATAAACACCACCCGGTTCCATTTTCAAATCAATTGTATCTGATGAATAACCGAGGAAGGAACAAATGAACCGGTGCCTTCCCGGTGGAACCTCCAGTTTGAAACGGCCATCGAGGTCGGCACTCACACCCAGCATTTTATTACCGGCATCAACAACTGTTGCTCCGGTGAGCATCATTCCTGATTCGGCATCTCTGACAGAACCGTTCAGAACGGCCTTCGCCTGTGAAAAAACAAACGAAGGGAAAATAATCAGAAGAGCGGTTAAAAAAGTCCGCACCAATGTTACCGGGTTATTCAACATATATGCCTATCCGTTAGTATCTGATCAGTTTACCTGAAGACATAACTGATCCGCGATCATCAGCAAACCGGAAGAAGTATATACCGGCACACATCTCACCGGCAGAAATGGTTTGCAGTCCGCTGACCAGTGTATGTATCCCCGCTATCCTGCCGGTTTGATCGAAGATTTCAAGGCGAATAATTCCTGGCACAGGATTATTCACAATGATCTCTTCAGAAATCAAATTGCTGCTTAATGTTGGGAACAAGGCTTCCGGCTCATTGATGGATGTTCCGGGATTGAACACCAGTGCCAGATCATCAATAACCATAGAACTGTTTACCACGGCATTGGTTCCGTCACTTGAACTCAGAATCCAGTAGGATGTAACAGGTGTGGCAAGTGAAGAATAATTGATTGGTCGCGAAAAACGTGTCCAGGTACCAACCGGTGTATTGGGAGTATTGAACTTCACAAACCCAATTGTATCATTGGATGAACCCATCAGCACAAACTGCACAAAGCCGGAATCGTTCGTATTGGCAGGAGTGTATTTGAACCAGCCGGTAATGCTGTCGGGGCGCAGGGTATAAGGTATGCCGCCGGTAACACCATAAGGAGGTGTGGTGACCAGGGTGGCGGTACTGGCTATACCATTTGCCGTAATGCCAAAAACTGATTTAGTGGTCAGTTTAATCCCATAAATGCCGGTGCGGGCATCTGCCCCGGTGCCTCGGGTGCAGGTGAAAACCCCGAGGATGGCTGTTTGTGAATTCAGATTATTCCACCCTGTTGGATTCCAGTAGTTACCCTGTTGGGTCCAGGTCTCAAATCCGGGATTGGGAGTAGGATTCTGTCCGAACGCCATCAGCGACGTTACAAAAGTCAGGATGATAAGAAGTAGTGGTTTTTTCATTTCATAATATGTTTAAAGTCAGACACACTTATCACAGGGTCTGATATTCTTACCCGATTCAAAGCAAAGGTAAAAATTCCGATAAACAACAACCATGATCACTAAAAAGCTACAGGGCACAAAAAAAGGGGATCGTCGGATCCCCTTATCATTTCATTTTCAATTGATCAGCCATTCAAAGCTTCGGCTCCGGCCACGATCTCGAGGATTTCGTTGGTGATGGCAGCCTGACGGGCTTTGTTGTACTGAAGCTTGAGTTCTTTAATCAGCTCTCCGGCATTATCGGTTGCTTTGCTCATGGCGGTCATCCTGGCACCATGCTCGCTGGCATTGGAGTCAAGAACGGCTTTGTACAACTGCGTTTTAATTGACTTGGGAATCAGGTCAAGAACGATGGCTGCCTGCGACGGCTCAAAAATATAATCGCTGGCTGTCTTCGACTGCTCTTTGGTTTCAGGAGGGGCAATAGGGAGCAGCTGTTCGGTAATTACATGCTGAACGGCAGCGTTCTTGAACTGATTGTACACTACGATCACCTGATCGTAATTCCCATCAGCAAATTCCTTCATAATTTCTTCCGCGATTGCAGACACGGAATTGAAGTTGAGATGATTGAAGACATCATTGTGGTTACCGGCATAAACGGCTGCATTCTTACCGAAGAAATCACTTGCTTTTTTTCCGATGCACATGATTTTCAGGTTGCCGCTTTTCACATAAGAGGCATGTGAATCGTTCAGCATTCTGTTGACGGTACGAATGATATTGGCGTTAAATGCTCCGGCCAGTCCGCGGTTGGATGTAATGGGAACCACCAGCACGCGGTTTACCGGACGAACCTGTGCATAGACACCGCTGCCGCTGGAATCCACACTTGAAGCCACATTCTCAAGTATTTCCTTTAACTTGGAAGCGTAAGGGCGCATCTGGGTGATCGCGTCCTGTGCACGACGCAACTTGGCCGCCGCAACCATTTTCATGGCTTTGGTGATCTGCTGCGTGGAGTTGACAGAAGCGATCCTGACGCGTACTTCTTTTAAGTTAGCCATTGTGATTAAAAGTCAGGCCTGACCTGATTATTTGGTTTTGTATTTAGACACGAGTTCCTTAGCCACTTTCTCAAGTGTTTTGGTGATCTCATCATTGAATTCACCTTTCTTGAGGGCATCCAGTGTGGACCTGTATTGAGCATCCATCACATTCAGGAAATCCTTCTCGAAATTCCTGACATCTTTAACAGGAACATCACGAAGAAGACCCTTTGTTCCGCAATAGATAATGGCAATCTGCTTTTCAACCGTCAGCGGGGAATACTGCCCCTGCTTGAGGATCTCCACGTTACGCGATCCCTTGTCGAGAACCGCTTTGGTAGCGGCATCAAGGTCAGAACCGAATTTGGAGAATGCCTCCAGTTCACGGTACTGTGCCTGATCAAGCTTCAGGGTACCGGCTACTTTCTTCATTGACTTAATCTGAGCGTTACCTCCTACACGTGATACAGAGATACCTACGTTGATGGCAGGACGCACACCGGAGTTGAAGAGGTTGGCCTCAAGGAAGATCTGACCATCTGTAATGGAGATCACGTTGGTCGGGATATAAGCAGAAACGTCACCTGCCTGTGTCTCGATGATCGGAAGCGCAGTGAGTGATCCACCACCCTTTACTTTTCCTTTCAGTGACTCCGGAAGGTCATTCATCTGAGATGCGATCTCATTGGATTCAATAATCTTGGCCGCACGCTCGAGCAAACGGGAGTGGAGATAAAATACGTCACCCGGATAGGCTTCACGTCCGGGAGGACGACGAAGGAGCAGCGACACTTCGCGGTAAGCAACAGCCTGTTTCGACAAATCATCATAAACGATCAGAGCGGGACGACCTGTATCGCGGAAGTACTCACCGATTGCGGCACCGGCCATCGGCGCGAAGAACTGCATAGGAGCAGGATCAGAAGCGGTAGCCGATACCACAACGGTATAAGGCATCGCTCCGTTTTCTTCAAGTGTTTTAACAATATTGGCAACGGTTGAACCTTTCTGACCTACGGCTACATAAATACAGTAAACAGGTTGTCCGCTTTCATAAAATTCTTTCTGATTGATAATGGTATCAATGGCCACAGCGGTTTTACCGGTCTGACGGTCACCGATGATCAGCTCACGCTGTCCGCGACCGATCGGAATCATGGCGTCGATCGCTTTGATACCGGTTTGAAGAGGCTCTTTTACAGGCTGACGATAGATTACCCCGGGCGCCTTACGCTCCAGCGGCATCTCGAGCATTTCGCCTTTGATAGGACCTTTACCGTCGATCGGTGCTCCGAGAGAATCAACTACACGGCCTACCATGCCTTCTCCAACATTGATGGAGGCAATTTTTCCGGTACGCTTCACGATGTCGCCTTCGCGGATATCGTTTGACTGTCCGAGCAATACGGCTCCTACGTTATCCTCTTCAAGGTTCAGTACAATTCCCTGAAGGCCGTTTTTGAATTCGATCAACTCACCTGACTGTACTTTGGTCAGGCCGTAGATGCGGGCAATGCCGTCACCTACCTGAAGCACGGTTCCCACCTGCTCGAGTTCGTTATCTGTTCTGAAACCGGCTAATTGTTGCTTGAGGATTGCCGATACTTCATCTGGTCTTACTTCTGCCATGATTTTGGATGTTATTATATGCTAAAAGAATTCTTAGTTCTCGGTTTGTACTAAATGATGGTTTAATTAATAGTCTTTCAAATAAAGGTTGTCGCGGAAATCCTGACGGAGCTCGTGCAGTTTTCTGGCCACGCTGGTATCCACCTGACGATCGCCCCAGCGAAGAATGAATCCTCCGATGATGGAAGGATCGATCTGCTCTTTCAATTCAATGGTATTGGAGGTGGTTTTAGCAATGAGCGCCAGCATATCCTTTTTGACGGAATCATCAGCTTTTACAGCCGTGATTAGTACTGCGGTCTGGATGTGACGGTACTCTTTATAGAGCTCGATAAATGAAGCAGTGATATCTTCTATATAATACTCACGCTTTTTTCTCGTAATGATACTGAAGAATGTCAGGATCATCTTGTTAATTCTGCCTTCAAAAACCGAACGCAAAACTGCATCCTTCTTGTCCGTATTGATAATCGGGCTCTTAAAAAATACCGAGAGCTCGCGATTGGCACGGATGGTATTCAGCACACTCTGCATGTCTTTGCTGATCTCATCCACGATATTGTTCTCGATGGCAAGATCCAGCAGCGACTTGGCATATCTTTTGGCAACTTTTGTTTCAGCCATGATTGAAAATCCTCCGTTTGTACGGTTAGTTCATTTTAACATCTTTCAGCATATCCTGAATGAGTTGCTTCTGCTTCTCTTCAGCTGTCAGCTGCTGACGGATGACTTTTTCAGCGATCTCAATAGAGAGATTCGCCACCTGATTTTTCAGTTCAGTGATGGCGGCCATCTTTTCGTTGTGAATTTCTTCACGGGCGATACGACGGAGTCTGTCTGATTCTTCCGTTGCCTTCGACTTGGCATCATTGATGATGGCATCTTTGGCATCGCGGGCTTCTTTCAGAATCAGGTCGCGCTGATTACGGGCTTCCTGCAACAGTTTTTCGTTGTCAGATTTAAGAGCAGCCATTTCTTCCTTCGCCTTTTGAGCGGCATTAAGGGCATCAGCAATGCTGCGCTCTCTCTCATCAAGAGCGCCAAGAATTACAGGCCAGGCAAATTTCTTAAGCAGGAAAAGAATGATCGAGAATGAAACGACCATCCAGAAAACCAGTCCGAATGCGGGTTTGACTAATTCCATCTTTGTAAAGCTTTATATCGGTTTTGTTTGTTCTTTGAAAACCTGCCATGCAGCCAAGCGCTGCATGACAGGTTGTTGTTTTTGGCTTACTTGAATACTACAAGCAGACCAACTACCATGGCGAAGAAGGCAGCACCTTCAACGAGCGCAGCAGTCAGGATCATGTTTGCACGGATGTCGTTGACAGCTTCCGGCTGACGAGCGATCGACTCAAGAGCCGAACCGCCGATACGTCCGATACCGAGAGCTGCACCTACTGCAGCAAGACCTGCACCGAGTGCGGCAACGCCATAACCGAGGCCGAGACCTTCAACTGTGGCTTGGAGGAGAATTGTTGATAACATAGAATTGGGATTATGAATTGTGAATATTAGTTGAGAGTGGTGAAGTGGTTGAGTGAGGGTGAATTAATAGCCATTATTAATGGTGTGGTTCCTCTACTGCGGCGCCGATGTAAACAGCGGAGAGCAGGGTGAATACATAAGCCTGAAGGAACGCTACAAGCAATTCCAGACAGGTCATGAACACAGTGAACGCAAGTGAAAGTACAGATACACCAAAACCGGCTCCGGCATTCATTTGCCCGAATATGAAGATGAGACTGAAGAATGACAATACAATAATGTGACCGGCAGTAATGTTCGCGAAGAGTCGGATCATCAATACGAAAGGACGCAGGAAGAGTCCCAGGATTTCGATGGGCGTCAGCAGCACCAACACCCATGCAGGTACGCCGGGCATGGCAACAATGTGATGCCAGTAGTGCTTGTTACCGTTGATGACTACCACAATGAATGTGATACAGGCCAGCACCAGGGTCACAGAAATGTTTCCGGTGAGATTGGCGCCTCCCGGGAAGAAAGGAACCAGTCCCAGCAGGTTGTTCAGCCATATAAAGAAGAATGCCGTCAACAGATATGGTAAAAACTTCATGTACTTCTTCTCTCCGATGGCAGTCTTGACAACGTCGTCGCGCACAAAGATCACCAAGGGCTCAATCAATCCCTGAAGTCCTCTTGGCGCCTGACCTGGACGGGCATTATAGGCTTTGGCTACTGAAGTGAATAAGAGGAAAATCAGGATGAGACTGACAAATAAAGAGACTACATTCTTGGTAATGGAAATATCCCACAGGCCTGCAGTTCGCACTTCGTCAATAGTGGCATCTTTGGCCAGTCCGGAAGTTTCATTCACCGCAACTATTCGACGGTCTTTAATGGCATAACCATTATATACATCGGCTCCGTGATGGAAATGAGAAGAAGCAAAAACTTCCAGTCCGCGGTCGGATGAATAAAGAATAACCGGAAGAGGAATAGAAACAGATGAATGACCTTCACCCCACAGGTGCCAGTCGTATGAATCCACAATGTGGTCGGTAATCATTTTACCCGGATCAAATTTGGCACCGGGTTCTCCTCCGCCTGCCACAGCATTCGATAAGGTGAAAGACAGAAACAGAGCGAGTATCGCTGTATACAACTTACTGGTATTCAATCTAAAAAACTTAGAAAGGTTGCACATTTGGGGTTCCGGGATTAGCTTTTAAAAACGACCGCAAAGGTAAGAACTTCACACTCATAAAAACCATAATTGTGTCAAATTTGACGAGGAAAGTTATCAGTTTTTACCAATTGTTACAGATCTCTGATTTCCAATATAATATAGCTACGCCTTTGACCCGGATGAATGGATGCCGGGAAATAACTTTTCAACAAAAAAGTTTGGGATCAGGCAACAATCAGCGATGTGGCTACCGGGCCGACAACCTTTTATAGATAAGCGCGATTTCGAAAACAGAATAAAGCAGGTAAAGCACAAAAAAATGAACAATGAAGCCCACCGCCGACTCCATGTTCAATACGGCATATCCCACCATCACTATCATGTAAAGAAACAGCTTCAATCCGGTGGTAGCCATGAATTGTCTGACGAAGTACTGATTGCCTTTCTGACCGGCCTTTTCAAGTGCGGAATGGGCGATCCACGCAACCGCGACCATAAATAGCTGAATTTTCCAGAATCCCGCGAAAGCGAACCGGACCGGAAGTTGATCATTGGCAAAAAACAGAATTGCATACACTGCAATCGAATACGCCAGGAGTCGCAACAGAAAACCGGTCATCAGGCAGATTTACTTTTTATTGGTGATAAAACTCTTGACAAAATAATACATCACCAGAACCACAGAAAGCAGACTGAGAATAAGGGTAAAAATCGGAGTATCAAGACTTAGCCACTCGTCGAGTTTAGTGCCCGCCCAGGTGCAAACGAAAATCACCACCGCCATCTGAAAACCCATGGCGGAATAGCGTGCATAATCGCTAAGCTGTTTTTTCTTTGACCTGAATTTCGGGCTGTTTGTCGGCATTGTTCAGATCTTTGATCATAGGGCCCATGTTGCAATTTCCGGTGAAGCTGGCTCCTACTTCCACCACCAGTTTACCTGTGACAATATCACCGTTGATTTTGGCGGTTGACTTCAGAAACAACATCTCGGCAACCGAGGTTTTGCCTTTAACCGATCCTGAAATGTCGGCGTTCTGGCAAACCACATCACCATTGATCTGACCGGTTGAACCTACTACCACCTTAGATTTGGAAGTTACCGAACCCATAATGGTTCCGTCAATACGCAAATCTCCGGAAGACCGGATTTCACCCTGAATAGTGGTGCCTTGTCCTATGATGTTAATAGAACCAATAGAGTCGCCTCCTTTGGCCTGACCGTTTTTGTTTTTGAGATTGTCGAACATGATTTCCCCCCGGTTAGAATTTGGTGATGCAAAATTAAGTGATTTTTTTTGAATAAACGAAATTAGATTTGACAATGGACATTAGTCATTAGTCATTGGTCATTGGGGGGTTGCGAAAGAGCTATGGGGTACAGTTTGGTATCACTAAAACTGCAGCTACTGAAGGTTTGACTGAGGAGACGGGGTCAGTTATTGAGATAATTCTCTCCGTAGAAAAACTCATACTCATCCACGTCTTTGGATTGCATGAGCAGAAGCAGATTATCCGGTGTGATGACCACGGAACGGACCGTTGGCAGATCGATGCCCTGAAATGCTTCCTCATCGCTTAAAAGGCCATCCAGATAGGCAAGAGCATCTTCCTTATCAGTAAACTGGCGGATCATTAAAAACTGGTATTCCGTACCTAAAAATGAATTGGAAATCTGCAATTTCTTCACACTGTAAAACTTGGTGTTATAATTGGAAACCGCCACTTTTAACTCATTGGATCCCACTACATTGTTGTTCGGGAAAACCATGATGACGTATTGTAATGTATCGGCATTCACCCGATAAGGCGTTTTGGGTTTGGCCGGCTGAACCACTTCAGGAGTGGCAGCAGCGCCCGATTTCAATGTATCCTTTGGCTGCTGATACATGGAAGGATTGATTTTAGCGAGTATCTCTTTGGCTTTTGTGGCTACGGTATCGGCGGGATACTTTGCCACAACACCCTTCAGAGAAACTTCGAACTCGGCCACCGGTCTGAGACGACCAATAGCCAGCGCTTTCAGCAATTCAAATTTTGGAGCCAGTTCACTTCCCGGGAAGAGGGAATCGGCCATCTCTTTACGCTCAATCACATCGGCATACTGCTTGTTGAGATAAGCGCGGTAAGTGTTTTCGTAGAACACTTTCTGAATGGCCACCTTCTTTTGCTGATCCTTGAAGTAATCAGGGTTCAGAATGATTTTAGCATACTCCGTATCGGGATAATCCTTCAGTATGATATTCTTGTAGTAATCCGATTTTTCCTCGTTACCGAGTGTCAGATAAACCCGGTACAGGTTGTAATAAGTGGGGATTTTGTACTGATTGTCGGGATAACGCTGCATTAGTGTTTCAAAGCTGCTGCCTGCTGCCTTATTATCGCGCAGCTGTTCCTTGTAAATCAATCCGACATTGTAATATGCTTCAACAATCTTAGCGTCAGAACGGGCTTTTTGCTCTGCAGTGGCCGGAATGGAATCCAGATATGCTTTCTTCTTTTTCGCATTCAGCGCCTGAAGCACCGAATCCCGCACCGCCTGTCCGAGCAGTGCTGCACTGTCGAGCGCTGCCAGCTCTTCATCTCCTCCCGGAGCAGATTCAATGAAGGTAGCGCGGTTGGAGCGGCGCCAGTTGTCTTCGAGTTTTCGGTTGCCCCAGATGCGGATGAATTCATTAAATCCAAAGCTGACTGCCGACTGATTGGAAAAATACCAGCCTCCGCCCTGCTGTCCGCCCGGAGCGGGTCTTCCTCCCTGCTGGGCATTGAAGAATGGGTCGCCCTCATTCTCTGTTTTCGACTCCTGTTCTTCCTTTTCCCTTTCCCGCTTTTCCTGCTCGGCTTTCTCGCGTTCTTCGTTTTCCTTTTTGATCAGTCCATCCACAAACGCCTCTCTTTCGGAAGGAGATTTGGCAGCCAGGGTCTGAAGACTGTCTTCCGCCATGATCACCTTGAGATTCTGAATCAGCTTGGTGAGATTCTCATGCGTATTGATGATGGTGGGATAATCCGGGTGGTCCTTGGTAAGAAACGCCACAGTGCTGTCGTAATAAGTCTGCGCCAGCAAATACTCAGGCTGCTTGAAGTAAATATCTGCCAGCTTGAGATAGGAGATCGCCTTCTGGTTGTCGTTTGAAACGCTGCTGGCAGTCGATTTTTTCAGCAACTCAATGGCTTCGGGCGTGTTGTTTTCCTTCAGGGCCACCTCAGCAAGAGCATAATAAATCTGGTCGTGGTACTCAAGATTCTTTTCATCTGAAAGCATTCGGGTCAGGATGCGTTTGATATCCTTACCGTCGGGACTGTTCACATCAATGCAGAGGGCGCGGTTGATGCGAGCGTTGAAGTCCATTTCATATGCCGGCTTCGACTTGATCACAATATTGTATTTGTCGACAGCCCGGTTGTATTCTCCTAATTTCTGATAGATCTGTCCGGTGATAAAATGATACCTCACCCGGTCAGACCGCTTTTTTGACGTCACAGCAGCCACTTCAAGCTTCTCGACTGCCTGTTCATAATCATTCATCAGTAAAAAGTAATCGGCATAAACCGCATGAAAGAAGGGCTTCAGCCTGACAGGCATTTTAGGATCATCGCGGAGTGTGGAAAGCAGAAACTCGGCATCCGGGGTTTTGCCGAGCCTCAAATAACATTGCACCAGCCAGAGCAGGGCTTCATATTTAACCGGATCATTTCTGTACTGGGCAGAAATATACTGGAAACTCTCTATTGCCGTCCAGGTCTCATGCTTGTAAAACTGTGCCAGTCCGATAATCAGGTAGCTCTGGGGTATCCATCGGTTTCTTTCTGTCCCCTCAATATCCATGGAGTGACGCTGGATGACCAGGGAGACCTTCTTAATGGCCTCGTCCATGGTGGGGTTGACCGCTTTGGCTGAGTTCTTGTCGCCGTACTTAAAAATAGACAGGATGCGGTCGTACTGATCTTTCTGACCGTCGAACAATTGTTTAGCCCCTTCCTTTACTTTCTCGCGGGCATTGAAATAACCGTTATAATGAGCGAGCGTCTTATGGTATGACCGGCTCAGGAAGTTGTTTTTCTTAACCGAACAGGAAGAAACAGGCAGTAACAGCATCAATGCTATTACGGGCACAATCAAAGACTTGAGTGAAGAAGTATGATAAAATTTCAAAACGGGGCCAATCTATGAATTACAACACCTCATAACTGCAAAAACCTGAATTTATTTTGCTGCGAATTTACGACCCTGAGGCCTGAAAATCACAGCCAGTGGCTTTATTTTGCGATATTTGCAGGACATCGCTTAATCGAGGCAAACTTAGCTATTGTTTTTGGTTTCTCCAATTACCGGATTCCGACTTTGAACAAGCCCAAAAAGAAAATATACCGCCGGCTTCGGAACAAATACCGCCTGGTGATCATGAATGACGAGACCTTTGAAGAAAAGGTGTCGGTCACTTTGTCGCCGCTGAACGTATTTGTATTCGCAGGGACCATTATTATCAGTCTGATCACCTTTACCATTTACATCATTGCATTTACTCCTTTGCGGGAATATATACCCGGTTATGCGGATGTGAATATGCAGCGTAAACTGGTGGCGCTCACGTATAAAACCGACTCCCTCTCCCGAAGCGTTCAGGCACGTGATATGTATCTGGCCAACTTAAGAAGTGTGATTGACGGTTCGGTAGGTAAGGATACCGCAGGTACCGGCAGACCCGATTTCACACGGTACGATACCATACAGATCCCTCCTGCCTCAGCGGTTGATTCTGCTCTCAGGGCTCAGATAGAATCAGAGGACAGGTTCTCCCTTTCTCCGGCCGGCGGCGCTCCCATCAGCAGCATCAGCAGTTTCTACTTTTTCACTCCGCTGAAGGGCACGCTTATCAGTCAGTTCAATCCTAAAACCAAGCACTTTGGCATCGATCTGGTGGCAGCTCCCAACGAAGTCATCAAAAGCACGCTCGACGGTACGGTGGTTATTTCCGACTGGACCTCAGAAACCGGATACGTTATTGCCGTTCAGCACTCCAACAACCTGTTTTCCGTTTACAAGCACAACAGCGCCCTGCTTAAAAGTACAGGCGATTTTGTGAAGGCCGGTGAAGTGATTGCCATCATCGGCAACAGCGGCGAGCTCACAACCGGACCGCATCTTCATTTTGAACTCTGGTACAACGGCACTCCCGTTAATCCTGTTGATTATATCGCTTTTTAATGACTGAAAAGAAGAAAAAATCCATTGCCATTCTGGGCTCTACCGGTTCCATAGGTACGCAAACACTTGACGTGATAGCGGGTCA
>Ga0315904_10002267_pt1 | contig 29917 bp, 25 predicted proteins | sample LakEriMetagenome_6_FD_203529 | JGI IMG/M metagenome (GOLD analysis project Ga0315904, IMG submission 203529) | Freshwater fungal communities from buoy surface, Lake Erie, Ohio, United States - Buoy 12 MA120 | ecosystem: Environmental > Aquatic > Freshwater > Lake | place: USA: Lake Erie, Ohio...
TTTCAGATGGCCGACTCGCGTCACTCGATATCAGCGCTGATCCCCGAAGCCGATGCCCAGAAGGCCACACGGGCCCTGCACGAAGAGTTTGGGCTGGGGTGGGAGAAATGAGTGCCAAAAGTGATGCCGAAGAGCTAGCCGAGCCGGAGCTGCCCGCTCGGCCCCATCTGCCTGAGCCGCCCCAAGTGTCGTATCAGCGTCCCCGCTCCCTCGAAGATCCTGCTGAGCGCTACCTAAAGCGCCGTGGGATCGGGGGAGAAGATGCGGGTAACATGGGAAAGGCCATGGGAATTGGCACGGCTCTCGTGGGCTCGATCATCGGCGGTGTGCTGGTCGGCTGGCTGGTAGACAAGTATCTGATTAAGTCCGCCACTCCCTACGGGCTGATTGTCGGCTTTCTGCTAGGGACGATCTCAGGGTTTGCGAACTTAATTAAGCTTGCAAATGCCCTGAATAAATGATCTATGTTATCCCCCCGCCGGGCGGGGGCTAGGGGGGAATATGGACGAGACGCGAGAGTATGTGCAGAAAACTCTGCGGGCCGCTGGGATACTGGCGGCGTGTGCAAGTCTCTGTCTGGCGAACTTCGGTTTGCCCTGGGCGATTGTGCCCCTGTTGGCGGGATTGGCGCTGGCTGTGGTACTCTTGCTCGGCTGGTGGGGGTTTATCCAGGCGCTGGTTCAGGCCGCCAAAAAGACGGTCGGAGCGAGTGCGGGTGAAAAAAGTCGGAGAAAGACGCGGACAGTTGCACTGTTTCTGCTGTTTGCTCTGGTAAAATACCCGCTGGTCGGAGCGCTGATCTGGTGGCTTACCCGGGTATGGGCCACGAGAGAGCTGGCGGCGTTCGTGATAGGATTTCTTCTGCTACATGCAGCGATAGCCCTGAGAGCGGTGGGAAAGATTCTCACCGAACAGGGCACGACGGATAAAAAATGAGCTTGGCGATACAACTGAAGCGAATAGGGGCGAGCCTGATCACTCTGGCTCTGACGACGGCACTTGCCTGGGCGCAGGAGCACGGCGGTGAGGTAGGGGGCGAGCACGGCGCAGCAGGCGCACACGGCGCGGCCCACGAAGCGGTCAATCCGCTGGCGGAACATCCGGCATCTTACTACAGCTTCATGGCGATGGGAGTCGGGCTGGCAATTGTCTTCTTCTTCGGCATGCGTGCCAAGAACCTCTCTGCGCGCAATCCCAGCCGAGGACAGCTGCTGGCGGAGCAGGCTGTGGCCTCGATGCAGCACTTTTGCCGCGGCGCGATTGGGCCAGGTGGCGAGAAGTTTACCGCTTTTGTGGGGACGATCTTTGCCTTTGTGCTCTGCTCCAACCTCTGTGGCGTGCTGCCGTTCTATCTGCAAAAAAGCCACGAGCCGGGTGGCCCTGCAGGATCGTTCACGCCCGCTCCGAGCTCCAACCTCTCTCTCACACTGGCGCTGGGCTTCATCGTCTTTGTGATCTTCAATGTGGTGGGAATCAAGGCCAACGGGATCAAAAACTACCTGGCGCACTTCGCCGGTCCCATCCCGTTTCTGGCTCCCCTGCTGTTCCCGATTGAGATCATCGGGGTTCTGGTGCGTCCCATCTCGCTTGGGATGCGACTTTTTGGAAATATCTTCGGGGAAGAGACCGTTATTGCGGTACTCGTGACGATGTCAGCGGCCACGTTTGTGATCCCGCTACACGCCCCGATGCTGGCCTTCGGTGTGTTCGGTGCGATTGTGCAGGCGGGGGTCTTTGCGATCCTGACCTGCTCCTATATCGCACTGGCCATCGGCGATCATGGCGATAGCCATGGTCACGACGAGCATGGTCATGGGCACGACGTACATGGCCATCAGGACGCGGCGCACGCACACTAAACTCGCGTTGCGCGGCAATTTTTTGGAGGAAAATTAAAATGCTGTATCTTGGTCTTCTGGGTCTGGGTGTTGCGATTGGTCTGCCAATCGCCGTTATCGGTGCGGGTCTTGGTCAGGGAAAAGCGGCTGCGGCTGCTCTGGAGGGCGTTGCACGTCAGCCAGAGATGGCTTCCAAGCTCCAGACCATGATGATTATCGCCCTGGCGATTATCGAGTCCCTTGTTATCTACGCCCTGCTGATGTTCTTCATGCTCCAGGGTAAGCTCCCGGCACTCACTGCCGACCAGCTCATGTCGGTGAAGTAGGCTCTACCGACACTCTCTGACGGTGGGGCACGAGCTGCCCCGCCAGGAAAAGACTAGAATACTCATGGCAAATATCCTGAGCGACCTAAACATTGACCCGACGTTGATTGTTGTCAACATCGTGGGCTTTGGTGCGCTCTACGCGATCGCCAAGAAGCTCGTCTTCGATCCCATTGGAACCCTTCTCACCAGTCGCGAGACCGAGATCGCTAGCACCTACGACCGGCTTGATGCCGACCAGCGGGAGATGCAGCGGCTCAAGAGCGACTACGAGTCTCGGCTTGAGTCCATCGAGTCTGAGGCCCGCGAGAAGATCTCCAGCGCGATCAAAGAGGCTCAGGCCACGCGCGATAAGATCGTCAGCGATGCCACGGCACAAGCCCGTGAGATCGTCAGCAAAGCCGAAGCCGATGCTGAGCGCGAGCGTGAGCAGGCAATGATCACACTGCGCCAGCAGATCGTAGATCTCGCTCTGGGCGCGACGACCAAAGTGGTCGGCGAGAGCCTGGATGCGGATCGTCATGGCAAGCTGATTGACGAGTACATCGCCAAGGGCGTGGCGGAGGCGTAATGCGCGAAGAGTCTGTCTCCCGTCGCTACGCGGCGGCACTGTTCAACCAGGCCAAGGCAACCAACACGCTGAAGGAAACCTCAGCGGATCTGGCGCATGTCGCAGAGGCTCTTGTGGGCAATGCGGCGCTGGCACGCATGATTGGGCACCCTCTGGCGACGGTGAGTCGCAAGAAAATGGTACTCGATGCCGCTTTCTCCAAAGCCATCTCACCGGCGACCCTCGGGTTTCTGAGCTTGCTGGCCGATAAGCGGCGCACGGACTTGCTCGCCGATGCTAAGACAGAGTTTGACGCCCTTGTTCGGGCACATAACAATGTCGTCTCCGCATCGGCGACCACGGCAGTCCCTCTCAGCGCGGCGCAGCTTGCGGCACTGGAGAAGGCGCTAGAAGCACGCACAGGCAAGGACATCGAGCTGACTACCAGCGTGGATCCGAGCCTGATGGGGGGCATTCTGGTGCGTATTGGCGACACGGTGCTGGATGGCACGGTTAAGGGGAAGCTGGAGCGACTACGCGAGCAGCTTCTTACCAAAAAGTAAAACGGAAAAATTATGGCAGTAAGACCCGATGAAGTCACCAGCATCCTAGAGCGAGAGCTGGCAAGTTATCAGAGCGGGGTCGAGGAAGTCGGCGTCGGTACCGTCCTTCAGGTCGGTGATGGCGTTGCTCGTATCTACGGCCTGAGTGATGTCGCGGTGGCGGAGCTTTTGGAGTTCCCCGGCGGCGTCATGGGAATGGCGCTCAACCTGGAAGAGGACAATGTCGGCGCGATTATTCTTGGCAATGCCGAGGGAATCCGCGAGGGCGACACCGTCAAGCGTACCGGGCGCATTATCGAAGTGCCGGTGGGCGAAGGGCTTGTAGGCCGTGTGGTCAATGCGCTCGGTCAGCCCATTGACGACGGTGGGCCTATCGTCGCCGCTGAGCAACGCCTTCTGGAGATCAAAGCTCCCGGCGTTGTGGACCGTCAGCCCGTTAAAGAGCCAATGTACACGGGGATCAAGTCTATTGACTCGATGCTCGCCATTGGCCGTGGACAGCGTGAGCTGATCATTGGCGACCGCCAGACGGGTAAGACCGCGATTGCAATTGACACGATCATCAACCAGAAGGGGCAGGACGTGTTCTGTTTCTACGTGGCGATCGGTCAAAAAGCCTCGACGGTTCGTATGGTCGTTGAGGCGCTTCGTGCCAATGGCGCGATGGAGTACACCACGGTGATCGCCGCCACGGCGTCCGATCCCGCGTCCCTCCAGTACCTCTCGCCCTACGCCGGCTGTGCGATGGCGGAGTACTTCCGAGACTCAGGCCGCCACGCCTTGATCATCTACGATGATCTGTCCAAACAAGCCGTTGCCTACCGCCAGGTATCGCTACTGCTGCGCCGCCCGCCAGGACGCGAAGCCTACCCGGGCGACGTTTTCTACCTGCACTCTCGCCTGCTAGAGCGCGCAGCCAAGCTCTCCGCCGAGCGCGGTGGTGGCTCGCTGACCGCTCTGCCGATCATCGAGACGCAGGCTGGAGACGTTTCCGCCTATATTCCGACCAACGTGATCTCGATCACCGACGGCCAGATCTTCCTTCAGACCGACCTCTTCAACTCGGGTGTTCGCCCGGCCATTGACGTGGGTGTCTCGGTGAGCCGCGTGGGTGGCTCGGCGCAGATCAAGGCGATGAAGGACAAGAAAGTCGGTGGGCGCATCAAGCTGGAGCTGGCACAGTACCGCGAGGTGCAGGCCTTCGCCCAGTTCGCCTCGGATCTTGACAAAGCGACCCAGCACCAGCTCTCCCGTGGCCAGCGCCTCGTGGAGCTGCTCAAGCAAGACCAGTACGCCCCGATGCGTGTGGAGTGGCAGATCATCTCGATCTACTCCGCGACGTCGGGCGCTCTGGACGACCTGCCGGTAGAGTCCGTTCGCAAGTTCGAGAAAGAGTTCCTGGCCTACGTCGCGGATAAGTACCCTGATGTCCCGGTGAAGATCGCCGAGACCAAGACGTTCTCTGAGGACATCGAAGAGAACCTGAAACGCGCTCTGGGTGAGTTCAAGGCTACTTTCCAGCCATAAGGCCCTCCCCCCGCCCCTCCTCCCCATCCTGGGAGGAGGGGTTTTTTATCTCTTCGTTATCAGGGCAAACCCTGCCCAGTACCGGGGATGCTGCCACTGGGGGATTTTCTGAAGAGCTTTGCTTGCGTCTTGAAGCGCAATAGCAGGGCTCTTTTTTGCTTTGAGGGCGGTATAGAAAAAGTCCATAAAGCGGGCCGTTGCTTCGTCGCTTACCGACCACTGGGTCACCACAACCTGCTGGGCTCCTGCGGCGAGAAACGCCCAGCTTAGCCCCATCATGCCCTCACCCGGTTGTTTTTCACCCTGGCCCGTGTTGCACGCAGAGAGCACGACCAGCTCGGCGCTTAGCGTCAGCGACAGAATCTCGCGTGCCGTGAGAAAGCCATCGTCGGAGCTTTCCAGGGAGGGATTCGCCAGCACGAGGCACGAGAGCATCGGAGCGGCATTGTTGAGAAAGGCGTGGCTCGCCAGATGCAGTAGCGAGAACTTACCTGCCTCTTTGATAAAGCTTGTCTCCTGCGCGGCATTTCCTCGACGGACGACGGCTCCGGGAAAGTGCCTGGCAATCGCCTTCGCCTCGCTGTCGGCTCCGGGAAGTGTGACGAGTGCGCTGGCACGTTTTGCCGCCTCTTCCAGCTCGAAAAGCAAGTCCCGGTCAGGTGTCTTAATGGGGCGATCTGGGGTTTTAATCGGGCGGTCGGGTGTGATGATCGGGCAGAGAGTGAAGCGTCCCTGCGTGCCCAGCTCTGGGTTGGCGTAGACTAAGATCTTCGGTGAGGTGACGGTGCTATCGCCTCGCCAGAGCGTGGCAGAGTGTGCCAGAGAGATGGTTTTTTGGGGGCAGAGCAAGGTAAAAGGGACGTCCCAGAGAGCACCCTCCGGGCAGATCACCAGGCGTGTCTTGCCGACAAGTGGCTTGGAGAGTGGGGCGATCAGGCTCTGGATAAGCGAGCGTGCGGCACTCTTGGTGTTTTTACTCTCGCTCTGACAAGCGCTCTGGAGGGCGGCGATCTGACGAGTGAGAGAAGATGGGTTTGTTGGGAGAGTATGCACCGAGAGGCCACTTTTTGTCACCACAAACGCCAGCGGCTTCTCCGTGAGCGCGTACTCGATCACGGCTGTGTTGGTGGGTAGCTGCGCGGCTAGAGCCTTGCTGGCCCGTGGCGGGTGAGGGCGCAGGCGGGCCAGAGTCGGGTGGCGTAGCGTGAGCTGGTCTTCCCGAAGTGCTTGCGTCACTTCCACTTTTTCTAGCTGCTCGCTCAGCTCGGCAAAGCGTTTCTTGCTCCCGGGCTCGTTCTTGACTCCCTCTGCAATAAGCTGCTGGTTGAGAAAAGCGGCTTGTTCTTGTAGGAGCCCCCACTGCGCCTGCTCGGCCACCGTCAGTGCGCCAAGCCAGGTGCTCTGTGTCCCCTTTACCTGCTCCGCTAGTGCGCGGCCCTTGGTCTTCTGCACGAGCAAAAACGCCTCTTCGTCGCGGCCAAGTTGGTGGAGGAGCGCGATCGTTCGGGAGTAGGTTGGCAGGCTTGCCGCGAGCGTGTCGGTCTTTGCCTCGGGGAGAGACTCAAGGCTGGCCCGGCGCTGTTCGACCAGAGCGATAGATTTTTGAAACGCCGTCAGCGCCTCTTGAGGCTTCCCCAGAGCGAGTTGCGCCTGCCCGAGGGTGTCCCAAGTAAGCTGCTGGCTACTCGGATTTCGAAACTGCTGGTGCACGGGGAGCGCTTGCTGACACAGGGTAATGGCCTTTGCATATTGCTTCAGAAAGAGCGCACTCGCTCCCAAGTTGCTCAGAGCATTGGCCTCCCCCGAGGCAATCCCGAGCTGCTGGTAGAGAGCCTGCGCCCGCTCGTAGACCTGCTGGGCTTTGTCGAACTTTCCCCAGGAGTTGTAGAGAACGCCTAGCCCGTTCCAAGCATCGGCCTCGCCCGCCCGGTCTTTAATCTCCTGGTAGAGTGCCAGAGCTTTCTCGAAGTGCTCTAGGGCTCGCTCAGGCTTGTCCTGCATGGCATAGACATTTCCCAGGTTGCTTAGCGCCGTCGCCTCACCGCGTTTGTCGCCTGAGGCACGCCGAAGCGCGAGCACTTGTTGGTAGAGTGACAGTGCTTTACTCGGCTGGGAGAGCGCGGCGTAGACACTGGCGATCCCGGCCCGCGTGGTCGCCTCAACGGCTTTGTTGCCGAGTGGCTCCTGAAGCGCGAGGGCTTTTTGGAAGCGCTGGAGGGCGGGGATGTACTCCCCAATGGCTTTCTCACAGACCCCGATATTGTAGAGCGAGCTGGCCTCGCTGGCCGGGTCTTTGAGGCTCTGGCGGATCGCGAGGGCTTTCTCGTACTGCTGGCGTGCGGCGGGAAACTGCCCCGTGAGGCGGTAGATCGTCCCGATATTACTGAGTGTATTGGCCTCACCGCGCTTATTGCCATTGACCTGATGCAGTGGCAAAGACTGCTCGTAGTGCTCCCTTGCCTTGGTGTACTCACCGGTGGTGCCGTAGACATTGCCGATATTGGTAAGCGCATCGGCCTCACGAAGGCGATCTCCCAGCTCTCTTCGAATCGCCAAGGCACGGTTTAAAAACTCTAACGCTTCGTCGGGCTTTCCTAAAAAACGGGCGAGGCTCCCAAGATCGTTGAGCGCATTGCCCTCACCTGCACGGTCTTTGGCTTGCTGGAAGAGCGCGAGTGCCTGCTGGGCGTAGCCTTGGGCTTTTGGGTACTGCCGAAGCGCGAGATAGAGCCCCCCGAGGCTATAGAGCGCCCGCGCTTGGGTGCGAACATTCTGATTCTTCTGCGCCAGCGCCAGTGCTTCTTCATAGAGCTGTTGTGCTTTCTCCCACTGGCTAGCGCGGACGGCGGCATCACCAAGTTTAATCTTCTCTTCTTCTTCGCTCATTTTTTTGTCTTCAGTGCCTCAAGTAGCTCTTGGGTGTAGGAAGCGTAGGGGGATTCTAGCTCGGTGAAAAGCGCGAGAGCTTCTTCGTAGAGCACCTGTGCGACCCCAAAGTTCCCCAGAGCTTCGGTAGCCTCACCTTCGTTGTTGAGTGCTTTTGCCAAGAGATCAAGATCGCCACTCTTTCGTGCGGCAACGCTGGCTCGCTGGTAGTGCTGGACGGACCGGGGAAAGTCCTCCCAGAGATAGGCCACGTAGCCTGCATTGTTCTCCACGCGAGCGATCCCACGAAGATTATTCTGCTGCTCGTAGAGGTGCAGGGCACGGGCGAAGTGGGCGTGGGCTTTGTTAGGGTCGCCTGTGAGATCCTCCCCCTCAATCAGGCCAAGATTATTGTGGACAAAGGCGGCATCTGTGCTTTTGTGGGCCTCAAAAAAAGCCAGTGCCTCAGTGAAGTAGCGCCGCGCGGTCTCTTTCTCGCCTTGGTAGAGCGCGACTTGGCCTAGGAGGTTCTGTGCCCGTGCAATCCCGACGGAGTCTATGAGCGACTGCGCCAGTGCCAGCGACTCTAAAGAAGCTCTTTGGGCTTGCTCACCCTCCTGAAGATCTAGGCAGAGGCCCGCCCACTCGCCTAGCGCCTCCACTCTCTGTGTGCCTTGTAGCCCCGGCAGAACCAGCGCGAGTGGCTCTTTTGCGCCCCGTGCCAAGCCGCGCCGTGTGAGCAGGCCCGACAGCGCTAGGGCACACTCGCCACGGGCTTCTATGGGGAGGCTCGCATTGTCCACGATGGCTTGTAGGTTCCGCTGCTCTCGCTCCAGGTGCGCGAGTGCCTCGGCTTCCAACACGGTGCGAAACTGCTGCCGCACTTGCTTTGCCCACGTCGCGAAGTGCTGGGCATGGGCGAGTGTGGTTTGCGTTTCCAGTGCTTCTTGCTCCTTAAGCCGCTCCGTGGCGTACTCTCCAACCGTCTCCAGAAAACGGTAGCGCACCCGCTGGCTCCGTGGCTCGGTCTCGGCCTGAAGGAGCGAGTGACGGCGCAGGGCATGGATGCTCTCCAGAACATCAACCTCAGGGGTGGCGCAGATGGCCTCGGCATCGTCGAGGTAGAAGCCCCCCGCAAAGACGGAGAGCTGAGCGAAGACACTCTGCTCTTGAGTGCTCAGAAGTGCGCACGACGAGTCGAGAGCGGCCCGGAGTGTGCGCTGGCGGGGCAGGAGATCGTGTGCGGTGCTCTGGAGTAGGCGAAAACGCTCTCTGAGGCGCAAGAGCAGCTCGCGCGGCGTGAGCGTGGCGACCCGTGCGGCGGCCAGCTCGACGGCCAAGGGAATTCCCTCAAGGCGCTTACAGAGCGCTTGCAGATCACGGGCGTTCTCCGCAGTGGCGGTAAAAGCGGCGTGCTTGCTCTTGCCTAAGGTCACAAAAAGCTCGTGCGACTCTTCGGGCGAGAGGGGCGCAACCTCCACCAAGGTCTCTGCCTGAAGATCCAGTGCCCGGCGCGCCGTGACCAAGAGCTGGAGCTCGGGAAGCGCCGTGAGAAGCTGGTAGACAAGCTCGGGAGCCTCGCGGCACTGCTCCGCACTATCGAGCACGAGCAAGAGCTGCTTTCCCCGAAGCGAGGCGACAAGCTGTTTCTGAAGCGTCGTGGCAGAGGGCGCGGTGATTCCCAGCACCGCCGCCAGCCGAGAGAGCAGAGCCTCCTCCTCGGTTGCGCCCTCTAAATCCACCCAGAGGGTGCCGTCGGGAAAGTGCGGACGCAGACGCGCTGCGACTTCGCAGGCGATACGCGTCTTGCCGATCCCGCCCATTCCTAAGAGCGTGACAAGGCGGCGCTTCTCGGTCGTGAGTGCGTGCGTACAGGTGTCTATATAGGCCGTGCGGCCCACAAACGCACTGAGCGGCTCTGGCAAGTTGTCCCAGGAGACTTTCTGCGGCTCGGAAAGCGCGGCAAAGAGTGCCTGTGTCTGCGCATCCGGGCTGCCCAGCCGTGCGCCCAGAAGAAGTGCCCGTAGCTCGTGGTAGCACTGCACCGCGTGTGCAAGACTGCCAAGGCGCTGGTGACACTGCATCAGGCCCCGAACCACGCTCTCTCGCAAGGGATCAAGGCTCCGGGCACGCTCTAGGAGGGCGAGTGCCTCACTTGGCGGAAGCTTTGTTGCCGCTCGCTCCAGCGCAAGCAAGTAGCCCTGCTCCCGCTGCGCCCGCTCCGCCTCCAGCCAGGGCACCTCGCCCGTTGTGAGAAGCGCCCCGCCATAGTGCGACACGGCCTTGTCCCAGCACTGCGCCGCTAGTGCGGCATCAAAGGCGAGTACATCGCACTTCGCCCCCTGGAGATTCAGTGAGAGCGTGAGCTTGCTAGGCGACTCCAGCCGCGCCGACTCACTCCCCAGCGCGACTCGCAGATCCGTTAAGTTGCGTCGTAGGTTATAGAGCCCCTGCTCACGGTCACTCTCGGGCCAGAGCACTCCTGCCAGCCAGAGCCGCTCGATAGGCTGGCCTGCTCGCAGTGCCAAGAGCATCAGCAGGCTCTCACAGGTACGCGAGCGTAGGCGTGGCGCGGGAGTTCCGTCCACCTCCAGCAAGAACGAGCCCAGTAGCCCAAGACGTAGCACAGTTCCTAACTTCATTTTTCTCAAGATAAATTCCTGCGCTCTCGGCAACGGAACCGGCAACGGTGGGGTGAGAAGCTAGGGGCAGTTCTCTTCCCTTTTGTTTAGGAGTTTCGATCATGATAAAGCCTTTGTTTTTCGTCCCCGCTCTCGCAGCCACACTAGCTCTCGCTTGCGCTCGTCCTAGCCACGCCGCCCAGTTCTGGCTGGATGATCTTGGGCCGCTGGATGTCCGCCTTGATGTGTACGGCCTTTCTCCCACGGCCACAGCGTTTGGCACCTACTCCTATACCGCAGCCTTCCAGCCACTCAATCAGCCGCTACAAGTGCTGAGCGGCTGGTTTGGTCCATCCTACTACGTGGGGGGAGTCAATGCCTCAGGAATCATGACGGGAATGTATCTGTGGTCCGATGTGGACACGCAAAAGAACTGGGGCTTTAGGCTCACTCCTGGTTCCACCTACAAAATGCTTAAAACTCCCACGGGCGTGGCCTTCAACTCGGTCTCTAACCTGACTGGATTGGGGATTAACTCAAGTAATCGCATTGTTGGCAGCTGTACTATCAATGGCATCAACCGTGCCTATATCAACCGTATCCAGCTTGACTTTAACCTGCGCAAGATCGAGACCACCACCCTGCTCAGCACTCCTGTAGGCTACAACAGCGCCGCCAATGGCATCGGAGAGGGTAACACTATTGCTGGCAGTTTCTCCTTGCCGGGCGGTTTAGGCATGGCGACACGCTGGAACCCGGATGGCTCCTTGCAGGTCGTGGCCCCTAGTGGCTCGTCTAGTTCTTGGGCCAGTTGTGCCGCCCCCAATGGGTGTGTCGCAGGAGTGGCCTTTTATAGCGATGGTTGGCATCTCTTTCGCACCAACAGCGCTGGAGTGCCCCAGGATTTGGGCTATGACAGTCGGTCTCCTCAGGTAAAAGGGATTAACTCCTCCGGGGCTATAGTTGGCACTGCTAACTCGCTTCGCTCAAATTACCCGCTCTACATCTCACCAGGTGGAAATAAGTACAACCTTAACTCCACCTATATCAATGCGGGCTTGATCACACAGATTGTGAACGCCTACCATATAGACGACTCCGGCAACATTCTAGCCACTGCTATTAGTGTCTGGGGCGAGCGCCGTGTCGTGCGCCTCACTGTCATCAATGCCGAGTAATCGCTGAGAGGAACACAATCATGCAGAACAAAGAGTTTAAGGCGAGTGTCACTACGCCCTCGGGAACACCGCTAGGCGGCTGGGTTAACCTGACGGTCGAGCCTTCGGGGAAGTACCAGATTCATTTCCACATGCACAGCAGTAGTATCGCCGGATCGTTTAAGTACCACCTTCGTGCCTATCTCTCTGCTCCGGGTACTCCCACCTTTGTCTTCGCTCATCAGGGAGCGGTTTCGGGGGTTCGTGACGAAGATCTGCTCATTGAAAACGTGACGCATCCGCTCTTGGGCCATTACTTTTCTGTCCTCCAAACTCAGGGAAGCTTCCAAGTACACAAAGACTACAACTGGAGTGGTGCCTTGGGGGTTGGTCAGAAGATTTTGGAGGGCGTTGCTGGTGTTCCCAGTAAAGTTGCTGGTGCCGTGCTCTCCACCGTGGAGGCCGTCCAGAACGTTGTCGCAGGCTTGGGGCCTGGAGCTACCTTTGGCGTTCTTGGAGGCGGAGCTTTCTTTGTCGTGGGAGGGATGCTCGGAATTCCCGCAGGAAGCCTAGTGATTCCCAGCTTGGTTGCCGGAGCGGGTACAGGCGCGGTAGCCAGTAGCCAGATAAAGAGCCGGGGGCTCCGTACTGAGGAAGTGCAGCTTTGCCGCCGCGTTTTTGGCGACACGATCCCCACAGAGAAAATTGTACTCACAAACCTACACAGTTTCTCAAAACGAGCGATCGCGCTTCCTGGCATAGATGGTCGAATCTACTTGAATCTTGGTGATGGTTTTGATACTCCAGCCACGTACTTGGGAACCAAGAGATACCCCGGCCAGACTTTCATTCACGAACTTACCCATGCCCTCCAGATCACGCGATCCCTCTCTTCTCTGACCTATCTTGGTGATGGGGCGCTCACTCAGACCAGTGACACCGTTGGTGGTAGCCTCTATGAACCTGGTCCGGGCGGGCTGGCATGGGCTGACTACAACATGGAGCAGCAAGCAAGCATTGTAGAGCGCTGGTACGCCGGTCAGATGGGTTCGACCGCAGGTGCCTTCCCCCCGATGGATGTTAACCACCCTTATCATCGCTACATTCAGGACGATGTTCTAGGTGGACCTTCCGCGCCTGAGGCACTCTTAGTCTCTGTTCTTTCGGGAGCAACGTCTTCCACTGAGCCGTCTCCTGTCGGGCTTGAGATCCTAGAACAAGCTTGGGATCCGGTGCGCGATGAAGTCAAGACGAGCTCCGCATTTCGCTCCGAAGACTTCTTTCACCGGCTGGCAAACGAGTCTTGGAGCAGAGTACGTCCCGATTTGATAAACGAGATGACTCAGTTTCTGAGTCGTGACAGAGCGATCAACGGAGACTTCGCATCAAATGTTCGCATCACCGCCGCAAACAGTGGACAGACGAGAATTACGGAGACCGATGGTAGACAAGTTCTTACTCTGCTTATAAAGGACAATACGATCCGCTTGAATACCCGTCGGAAAGATAACCCTGTGCAGAATTTTTCTGCTTCTTTCGATATCGAAGTGGCGATCTCTCTTCAGGTGCCTAGCAATGTTAGCGACATCGTTTCTTTTAGCGATAGCTCGGCTTTGAAGATTGTCAATGGACGACTTACCTCGCAAGAAATTGTAGGAGGCATTGATCCTTTTAAAAATGTGAGCAGTTTCTTCAATAGTAGAGAGCTCTGGCAGCAAGTCGAGACGATATTCAATCGCGGTCAAAAAATAGGAAACTCTATCCCTGCCGCTCTTCTTCCCGTAAACCGCGCTCTGGCAGGTCTGCGATCTAGGGGCTACCAGATTCTACAAAGCACTCGCTCGCTGGTGGGATATGAAGACAGCTCTCTGGCGACTTTTCTCGCCTACAAAGCCGACTATGGTGTAACGACTGTCGGTACGGGAATCGCGCGGGGAGTCATTCGATGGAGCAAGTCCCTTGGCAAGCCCCAAGGCAGAACCGTTTATCGTCGCCTTTCTGCTTTAGCCCGCACCCAGTTCGTCAATACACCACTCAGCTCTCCCTTCCGACTGAGCGCGGAGGTTCAAGCCAGCCCCAAAATGGGACCGCTTGGAGTTGGAGTGGTAATGAAAAAATTAACTCGACCTCTCTATGGCAAGATCGTCGAAGCGGGCGATACCTATGAGTTTCACTATGAGATCTTTGATCTGCCCAACGCGTTTCCTTTGCAGTTATTTGCTGTCAGTCTTCACCCTAAAGTCGAGTGGGTAGGGATTAACCCACAGCCACTTCCCCCAAAAGTCGCTCTCTTCACCCGGGAAGGCTGGGATGGTGTTGTGCGGATTCATAAACTGAGCCGCCCCAATCCCATTCAGCTTGGCCCCCGCTCTCTACAGACTCTACAGCCTTCCGCCCTACTCATGCGGGGAACTTTCTCCCCAAGCTGTAGCATCGAGCTGGTACAGCAGGCAGGGGCCAAGCCCAAGCGCCCCCCCTTTGGCCCCGGCCAGCTACGGCCACCCCTCCCCCCCCTCATTCTTAAGATTCGACGCGATCCCGAAGGTCAGGGAGCCGTTGAACGTCTCGATTTCCGCATGACGACCATAGACCAGCCAACAGGACCAATAATTCGCTAACCCTGGAGCGAGAATGCCCCTTCAGATTCCCCAACGGGGCACGCAAGTCATTGAGCTTCATTAGTCCGCTTTCGGCAACGGAACCGGCAACGGTAGTGTGAGAAAGTGAGCCTATGAGCATCTATCCACAAAGTACAAAGCCTCACGGCTTGCTAAGATTCCTGGCTACTTATCTGGCGTTTTTACTTGCCCTTCCGCTCCTTACAGGGTGTGGTGGGACAGGAGCAGGGAAGCCAGTACCTGTTATCGTCGTCGTAGGAGACAGAACGGTTTTGGATGTCGTCACGGAGCTTCGTCGAGCAAAGCTTACCGTGAGCGAAGACAAGTCGCAGCTGGCATCGGCAGGACTGATCGTGATAGCCCAAGATGCCGTCACGGGGCCGATGCCTCAGCATCGTGAGCTCATTCAAGAGATCGCGGCAACGGGAAATCGTAATCTGTTGTGGATTATGACAAACTCTGTGAACTTAGAGGATCCTGAAATACTGAAACTCGAAGATAAGGAAGCTAGAGATCTCCTCTACAAATACGATCTCCCTGGAAATGCGACACAATTTGCCATTGATTCTGCGTCATTTCCTGTTGATCCAAAGCTGTCTTATCTAAAAGGATGGGCATCTATAACATCTTTCGTCATAGGTATTAAGAAATAAAAATTTCTTGTCAGCTTCTACAGTACTTCTCCTTCCATAAAAATATGAGTAAAGGTTTTCAACAATGAAAAGCATCCGAAGATCTGCACTGCTTCTCCCACTGGGAATCCTAGGGCTTATCTCGTCCATGGCCTGTGGTGGCGGTGGCGGGAGCGATTCGCCCACCCCAACACCCACCCCGACTCCAGCGGCGGCAGTTCTCGCCGAGAGAAAGTCCCCGGACTATGATGTCGTCAGCTTGGCTGACTCCACCAGCCTCTTTCTCCTACCGGGAACCTTTGCCACACTGAAGGAAATCGAACCTAAAACAGACTTCCGCGACGTACTCGGCGCCGTCAATAGCCGTCTGTTCGACAAATCCTACAAACCTATCTTCACCGATCTGGCGGTCTGGGGCAAGATTATCGCAAGTGGTCTTATCTTTGAGCCACGATTTGGGCTGGCAACTGCGGACTTCTTGCTCAAGGCTCCCAAGTACCTCAACACCCTCCCTGATGATGCTAAGCCCCCCACTATTGTCACCGGTTTCGAGAAGCCCGTCGGGGTGACTTTTGATAAAAATGGCGCGGTTTATGTCTGTGAAGCCTATAACTTCGGAGGGCCGGGACGGGTCAAGATCTATGCGAGTTTAGATGCCCTGATCGCAAATCCGGCGGCTCCTCTTTTTACTCTGGGTAACAACTCCAGCTACGGTGCTCCTCAATATATCAAGTTCCCGGAAGCTCTCGCCGTAGACAATGAGGGCAATCTCTTTGTCGCCGATACCCTGATGCACCGTGTTGTGATGTTCAAGCCGCCGTTCTTCAATGGAATGGACGCGTCGGTGGTGCTGGGCCAAGATGGCTGGTACAAAGATCAGGCAAACCACGGGGCCAGCACGGATAGCAAAGGCCTCAACAACCCACGGGGCTTGGCGCTCGACAAAGACGGCAACCTCTATGTCGCCGATGATTACAACCAGCGGGTTCTGCGCTTCAAGCGCTCCACGGGAGCCGCTCTGCCTTTCACCAACTTCCAGGCTGCCGACGTGGTGATTGGGCAGTCAGGGAGCTTTACCAGCGCTACCATTGGAAATGGAGCAAGCCAGTTCAACTTTCCCAAAGGGATTGCTTTTGATGCCTCCCAGAACCTGCTGGTAGCGGACTTCTACAATAACCGTGTCCAGAAGTTCTCTCCGCCCTACACCGGAGCAGCAACATCGCTCACCGTGCCCGGCGGCACTTTTGCCAACCCCATTGACCTTGCCTGCTCTCCACTGTTTGAAAATCAGATACTGGTCACCGACCACGGCAGTGTCAGTGTTATCGGGCTAGATGGCCAGTCCGCCACAGCCTCGGTCAAGCGCTACGGAAACCTCAACCCTGAGCCGCTCGGCGTGGCCTTTAGCCCCCTCTACGATGTGGTGATCGCCGACTATAATGGCAACCGCCTGGTCATCTACAAGCGCTGAGAAGGAGTAGGAAAGTAAAAATGAAACACAAGCACTTCATAGCTCTCTTCTCTGCTCTGGCACTGGGTGGCTGTAGCGGAGGAGGCGGAGTAACGGTTGCGGAGCGTCCGGCTCCTGATACGGGCACTCTGGTCTTCGTTCGTGATGGCAACCGCCTGATGACGATCCGCCCCGACGGAACGCAGGAGCAGGAAATCCCGCTCACCAACGCACCCAGTCGGCTCTATGACCCCGTCTGGAATACCGAGAGAACGCAGCTCGCTTTCTCCGGTGGCCCCGATAGCTTTGAGACAGAACTCTATCTGGTAAACCGGCGCGGGGGGGAGCCACAGCGCCTCACGGATCACCCCGGCTACGATGGCACGCCGTGCTGGGACGCCGAGGGAGAGAGCCTCTCCTGGGTGACAACCAAGGGAAAACGAGGACGACAACAGGTCGGGGAGGAGGTCTGGTTACTGCCTCTGATACAAGGGGCTGTCCAGCAGCTCACCAGCGACGCGATTATCGCCCAGACACCAACACGCTCGCCTAAGAACGAGCTGATCTACACCAATAACAAAGGTGAGCTGCGCCTCTGGAATGGAAATAGCACCTCAAGGGCGCTCGGGGCAATGGGGAACCAGGCTGCTTGGTCACCGGACGGCACTCGGATCGCCTTTATCCAGAACGGAGATGTCTGGACAATGCGCATCAGCGATGGGACGGTTGCCCAGGTGACCAACACTCCCGCACAGGAAGAGGCAACGCCCTCCTGGTCGCCTGATAGCACCCAGCTCAGCTTCGCCGCCAAGGGCAATCTCTCTATTGTCGCTGCCACGGGAGGAGCGCCCCAAGTGCTCCTCTCCACAGGCCGCGATAGCTTCCCCAACTGGACGAGAAAATAGGCTCTACTTGGGTGAGTTTCTCTCTTGCCACGCCTTAAGGTAGCGAGCGGCTTTCTCGTTCTGAGCGTTCCAGCGGGGCTCGTCTTTGCTATCGGCGAGGGTGAGAAGTCCCAGCGCGATTCCCTTGAGCACTTTCGCCGTGTTAGGATAGTCCACTTTCTCCCAGTGATCGCCCACACCGTGGTAGTCAGGGTAGACATAGGCAACACACACCGTGTGGGCAGGGATGCCTAAGTCGGCGAGGGCTTGGTTGTCGGAGCGGCCAAAGAAGGCATCGCTGTTTTGGGGGTGCTTACTAATGTCTACTCCGACTGCCTTGCCCGCCGCTGCAAAGATCGGGCCGATATCGGAGAAGTCAAAGCCGGTCATGGAAGCGCCGCTCACCCGTGGGCCTTCTCTATCGTCGGTGCGGCCAATCTGCTCCAAATTAAGATGCGCGATTGTTTTTTCTAGCGGGAAGACCGGGTTCTTGCCGTAGTAGCGTGAGCCCAATAGACCGCGCTCCTCGCCGAAAAACGTCATGAAGACAATGCTGCGCTTGGGCCGCACCTTCAGTGTGCTCAGCGCCTGCGCCAGCTCGATCACCCCCACGGTGCCGCTGCCATCGTCGTTGGCCCCGTTAAAGATCTTATCGTCGCCGGGAGCGTTCGGGTTCATTCCGATATGGTCGTAGTGCGCCGTGACGATAATATAGCTGTCTTTGAGCTTCGGATCGGAGCCGCGTAGTACTCCGATCACGTTGGAAACTGGCTTTTCTTCGTCGGAGCCGCGTGCCTTGAGAGTCGTGGTCTGGAAGTAGCTACTTCCCGCCTCCGTCTTGATGCCCGGCTCTAGGCCCGCCTTACGAAACTGCGCGGCAATAAACTCGGCGGCAATCGTCAGCCCGGGTGAGGGTGTCGCCCGGCCCTCCAGCGCATCCGACGCTAGAAACGAGAGGTTGCCTTTGAGCGAGTCGGGCGAGATGCGCTCCAGCGCGGCGCGTCGGTCGGAGTTGAGCTCGGGCTTCCAGTTTTGAGTAATGGGCTTCTGGGGAAGAGGGGCGAAAAAGACGAGGGCAGGGAGTAGAAACATGACTCAGGGTTCGGCAACGGCACGCAAGATTCCTTTGACCACGCAATTTCGTCGTGGCTGTCCACGATTATATCCCCGGTAACGTGAGAGAATGGGGGCATGAAAAGACAACTTCAACTTCAGCAGCTACCGCGTGGTCTCAGCCAGCTCAAGATAGACCGGCATGTCATCGAGCCCTCTCATGTACGGGGCATCCAAATGGAGATCGTGGATGAGCGCAAAGAGAAGGCGATACGTACCAACTTTCCCAAGCTTACCTTTAAGACAAAGCCTAAGCTGAATGAGTCGGCTTTTTGCACCGCGATCCACACTATTTTGAAAGAGAACACAACCGGCTATATTCTCCATCTTCGAAAAAATGGCAATCTGACACACAATCTTGTCTGGCAGTGGGCGCAAACTCCCTCCGATAAGAACGATAGCTGGACGGAGTCGACTCGGATGCATGTGGCCAGTGTCAGCAAGCTCCTTACGGCTATTGGGATGGTCAAGGCGCTAGATAGCAAGAATATCTCCTACGATACTCCTATTAGTAACTATCTTCCAGAATATTGGAATAAAGGCAATAAGATCAACCAGATCACCTTTCGCCACTTACTGACAAATAAGTCTGGCTTCAGTACGGGAAGCTCTGAGTCGAACTACACATTTATGAAGAACCGTGTGGCAATGGGAGTCGCCTTTGTGGGGGGCTACGATTATGAGAACATGAACTTTGGGCTCTGCCGGATATTAATGCCCATCTTGCTGGGAGACATGCCTAAGAGCGCCAACTTCATGCCGAGCAATTCCAGTCTTAACGACAAGATTTGGGATGCGGTCTCGCTCCAGCACTACACCAACTACATGCAGGATAAAGTCTTCGAGCCTGCTGGGGTCAACAACGCGGGCTATGAGCCACTCTCTGGAAAAAACAATGCCCTCGCCTACGACTTTCCTCACAAGAACAAGAAGGGGTGGAACTCCGGTGACCTCGCGAGCATGGCGGGAGGCGCGGCTTGGCGGCTCTCGATCAAAGAAGTGCTGGACGTCCTGCACCATGCACGGCGTAGAAACACCATCTTGCCTAGCTCTAAGTTCGAGTACCTCTTAGAGAACAAATTTGGTATTGACCAGCAGATCGACACTGCCGCCGGTAAGCTCTATAATAAAAACGGCGGTTGGACTACCGCGGGCCAAAAGGAGCAGTGTGTTGTCTATATCCTGCCCGATAACCAAGAGCTTGCGGTCTTTGTGAACTCTCCTATCGGCAGCGAGGACTACTCTCTCCGTGGCCTCGTGAAAGATGCTTTTGTGGGCTGCCTGAGCGAGTAAATCTGTTATAATAAGCGCATGGATGAGCAGCAACGGCGCTTTTTTGAGACATTCGGCTACATTGGTCTCCCCGGTCTTCTTTCGGACTGTATCGGGGAGATCATCGATGGGTTTGAGGCGATCTGGGTAGAAAACGGTGGTGGTCACGCGGGTCGCCCCCACGAAGGCACGGCCCGCTCGTGTATCGCGCAGTTTCTGGATCATCACGAGCGGCTCTGCGCCCTGCTCGACGATCCACGCATTCTGGGAATCGCCAAGGCGCTCTGCGGCGACGACTTCAACTACATGGGCAGTGATGGCAACTACTATGTCGGGGATACCGGCTGGCACTCCGACGGCTGGCACCGGCAGCTTCGTCATATCAAGATCGCCTTCTACCTCGACCCGCTCACCCGCGACACCGGCTGCCTGCGCGTGATCCCCGGAAGCCATCGGATCGGGGAGGGCTATACAGAGGACCTGCACGTCAGCCTCCGCCAGAGCCGCGACTTGTGGGGTATCACCGGCCCGGAAGTGCCCGCGATTGCCCTAGAAACTCAGCCCGGCGATGTGCTGGTCTTCAACCACAACACCAAGCACGCCGCATTTGGCGGCGGCACCCGGCGGCGCATGTTCACCATGAATCTCTGCGAGCGCTACCCCGACGAAAAATTACAAGAGCTGCGCGACTACCTCAGCGGTGGTGCCCGCTTCTGGGTGGAGAGCGCCTACCACGAGACTCTAATCGCCACCGCCACGCCCGAGCGCCTGCGGCACCTGGAGCAAGTGCGCGCCAACGACGGCCACCTCGCCGAGCTCGCCCGCGCGGCTCGCGAGAAGATGAATGAGCCTTCGCGGGGGTGACCTTGGTTCCCGCCCGATAGACTATTTCTCAATCGCCGCACGCTTGGTCTGCACGGCCTTGAGCTTTTCGTTGTCAAACTTAGGCTGGCGGTTAAACGTGTAGACCCCGTTCTCCTCCGGGTAGATGTCGGTGAGCTGGGTGTAGCAGTAGCCGAACATCTTGGGATCATTGAGCAGCACATCGCAGAGACCCTCGAAGCGGGCGTAGAACTCGTCGAGGCTCTTGACGCGCTCGCCGTAGCCCCAGCTCTCTTTGTTGTCGAAGGCCGCCGGGTTCCACCAGATGCCGCCAAACTCGGAGCAGAAGTAGGGCTGACCGCCGTAGGGGATATTGGTTGGCTTGCCGTCCCAGCCGTTGTTGATGTAGGGCTTGCCGTCGGCGAGGCCTGCCATGTTCGCGGCGAATTTTTCCGGGTTCTGCTCGTAGTCGTGGGAGTCGTAGAGATCGGACTCGCGCACTCTATGGGCATACCCCGACGTGTCCAAAACGGGGCGCGTGGCATCGGCGAGCTTGGTGGCCAGCCACATCGCGCGGGTCACGTCGTCGAGCGGACGGATCTGGTCGGAGTTCTCCTGGAAGGTCTCGTTCAGGGGGCACCAGCCGACGATGCTGGGGTGCGAGTAGTCCCGCTCGAGAGCCTCCAGCCACTGCGCGATGTAGCTGGCATCGGGCTGCTGGTGGTTGGTGGAGGGCCCAAAGCCGCTACAGCCCCAGTCGCCAAACTCGCCCCAGACTAAGTAGCCGAGCTTGTCGGCCCAGTAGAAGAAGCGCTCCTCAAAGACTTTTTGGTGCAGCCGCGCCCCGTTAAAGCCCGCCGCAATGCTGCGCTCAATATCCAAGCGAAGCTCGTCGTCGCTAGGCGCCGTCATCACCGACTCGGGCCAGTAGCCCTGATCCAGCACGGTGCGCTGGAAGACAATCTCGCCATTGAGCTTAAACGCCATCCCCGAGAGAGCGACACTTCTCAAACCGGCGTAGCTCTCGACGGTATCGAGCACCGTCTCGCCTTGCACGAGGGTCAGCGTGACACCGTAGAGGTGCGGATCAGTCGTGCTCCAGACACGCTTACGGTTCTCGGGAACGTCTAAGATAAGCCGCGCTGCAAAGTCCAGATCGGCGCGCACGGTTGCGCTGGAGACCACGCCGCTCGCATCGGTGAGCGTCGCGGTGACGGTCAGTCCTTCAAGATTCGGCCCCGGCCCGTGGGCGGTCAGCGGCACGACCAGCTCGAAGCGGGAGCTGGCCAGGTCCGGCGTGATGCGCGGGCGCTTCATGGCGATGTCGCTCACCGGCTCTAGCCAGACGGTCTGCCAGATGCCCGTGGTTCGGGTGTAGAAGCAGGCATACGGCGCGAACTTATTGGCCTGCTTGCCGCGTGCCTGAGGCACCCCGTGCTTGTCGCGAGCCCGCACCACAAGGGTCACGGTCTGCCCAGCGCACTTGCCCAGATTCGCAGAGAAGGGCGTGAAGCCCCCCCGGTGGCGTGCTACTTCCACGCCATCGGCCCAGACCGTCGTGTCGTAGTCCACCGCGCCAAAGTGCAACAGCACCACTTTGTCCGCCCAGCTTGCCGGTACCGCGACCTCTTTTCGATACCAGACGGCGTTCAAAAAATCCACGTGCTCCAGCCCAGAGAGCTTGGACTCGGGGCAAAACGGAACGGTGATCGTCCCCGCTAGCGCCCGGTCTTTCACCCCACGCTCGATGCCAGAGTCGCCGTAGTCCGCCTCGAACTGCCACGTCCCATTTAAATTCAGCCAGTCTGCCCGCACAAACTGTGGGCGGGGATACTCAGGTCTTGGAATGCTCATGGCAGACAGAGTACCCGAAACTCACGCCGCCGGGAATGGCCCAATCGCACATCAGCCTTCGTGAAACGCACTTAGCCAGGATGGAAATCATCCGGCTAGCGTGGACGGTGAACGTCCCGCTATGGGGCGCTTCGCGCCGCCTCCCTCGTTCCTCGCTCGGTAAAAGCCCCACTCTTAGCTCGGGGAGCTGTCTGGCTTTCTCAGCGCAAAGCGGGTGGAGCTATTGTCTTCGTAATACTCTCCGAAATCATCTACCCAGTCGAAGTAGTGGTGATGGAGCTCTTCTTCGGAGCCCGCAGCGATGAGCGTGGAGCGCAGGGGAGTCCCTTCAAAGTCTCGCTCGACAACCCGAATTTGTAGGTCGGCCTGTGGAAAATGATCCCACCGCGCGCATTGCGAGAAGAGAGTCCCGTAGGAAGTATGGCTCACGAGGGAGAGTATCTTGGCCTTTTGCTCGTCAGTGAACTCGGCAAACTCGTCGTGCTCTGCCAAAATGCGCTCCGCCGTTTCGATCCCGACATCAATACAGCCAACCATCCGTGCTCCAAAAACGCGACGTGCGGTTTGCTGGCGCTCCCCTTCCTCCTCGGGGAGCCAGAGGTCACTGTGTTGGTAAACCTCGCGGTAGAACACGTCACGCTTAGACATCTATTTCTCCTTACTGAATCTCGTTTACGAATCGTGTGCCGCCGGTTTGAAACCGGCGTCTGCAGTGGCACTGCGTGCCGCGAAGCCCGTGCCGGGCTAGGAATCCGTTCGGTAGCCCGGCACGGGCTTTGCAGCCGTAGGCTACTGCTGACGCCTAATTCTATTGGGCGAACCAACAAGTTTGGCAAGCCGTTTGTAGATGGGGCCGCCGGGGATATACCAGCTGGCGATCTTGCGGACTACGGGGTGCGGGTCGTGGGTGTGGGCGTGCTGGAGGGCGGGGAGGACGGCGGGGTGGCGCAGAACACTGGGGCCAAGGAGTCCGGCGGCCATCTGGCGCACCCAGCGGCTCTCGTCCTCAATCAGCATCTTAGCGGCGACGGGGATCACGTCGTCTTCGCCGGGGCGGCAGGTGCCTTCCTTGCAGCGGTCGCAGGCCAGCGCGTGCAGAGCCCATGCGCGGACTTTCTCGTGGGGATGGTCGAGGTTGGCGAGCAGGTCGGGGATGGCCTCGGTGTCGAGGTGATGGTCCAGGATCACGCAGTAGCCGACCCGTACCGTGGGGTCGGGGTGATGCAAGCCCTCCCGCAGCGCCGTGCTCGCCAGCGCTCCCGCCACCATCAGGGAGCGCTGGGCGGCCTTGGCACGGTGCTTCACCCCAAGCTCCTCAACCCACTGACGATGCGTATCCGTCATGGCTCTACTGAATGGTCCCCATGTACTTTTCGTAGTTCTGGATGTAGTCGTCGAGATTTTCTTCCAGCATCTTGCGGTACTGCTCGCAGAAGTACTCCAGTGTCTCCTCGCGGCCTTTTGCCATCTCGGTGCGCGACGTGTAGCTGGTGGCGGTTACCCAGGCATTGAAGCGGGCGGCAGCGTAGAGCATCGAAGCGCTCACCTTGCCGTGGCTAACTTCTCGGGAAATCTGCTCGTTGGAGAGCTTGATGTGGGCATCTGCCCGCTTAAAAAATGTCTCGTCCGCTCTGTTTGCCATGGCTCCATTTTAGCATGATCAGGAGCTAGGAATAAAGAGCATGTCGCTGAGCTGATGTTTTTCTCGCTGCCAGCCGCCCTTCAAGAACTCAAAACGGTAGCCACGCTCGGTTAAGAAGCGGGTGATATTCTCATAAATTTCCCCTTCTCGGACTTCGGCAAGAATGACGGGTCTTGCTTCCCGTAGGATGCGATCCGCCCCAAAGAGGACACGATCCTCTGCCCCTTCGACATCAATTTTTATGAACTTAGGGCTAGGAAAGCCCTGCTTATAGACAAAGTCATCGAGAGTGATGGCATCTACTTTGATAAGAGTCGCATCATCGGGGGTAGATTTTGTGGCAATATGCCCCACAAGAGAGTACTCAAAGGTCGCAAATGTCAGCTCACCGGTAGAGTCACTGATGGCTTTTTGAATGGGAGTTGCGACAGAGAGGCTATTGTCTTGAATATTGTTACTCAGGGCCATGAAGTTAGCGGGATCGGGCTCGAAAGAAAAAACAGCCCCGTTTGATTGTACTAACTTTGACATCACCAAGGTGAAGTATCCCGCATTGGCTCCAATATCATAAACCGTATCACCCGGTTTAATTAGGCGCTGCATAGATCGCACGATATGTGTCTCATAGCTACCAAGAGCAAAGGAGAGTCTCTCCAACTTAGGCATGGAAAAAGACATGCCTTGAAGGAAGCCCCCAAGCACTCTGGTGCGATAGAGCACTGGCTTTTTTGAGGCCGTTGATTGCATTGTGGTGGGATGGCAGACACTTCGCAGCACGAGCGCCTTGATTTTTTTGTTATAGGTATTCATGGGTTTTGGATGAAGGCTAGGCAAGAATCAAACCAAAAGCCCTAAACACGGCAAATAAAATTTAGAGTGCAGAAGTAGAGAGTAGACTTAGATGCCTATGCCTTGAGAATGTTCTCGATAGGCTCTGGCCGGTGGAGCAAGTAGCCCTGCGCGAAGTCTATGCCGATCTCACGTAAGCGGGCGAGGGTTTCGGGGCGGTCTACAAACTCGGCGATGGTCTTGACACCAACCACTTGAGCCACTTCCACAAAGCAGCGCACGGTGGCATCGTTGAGGCGATCTTCGGTGAGGTTGCGGATGAACTGGCCGTCTATTTTGAGCACGTCTACCGCGAGGTTCTTGAGATATCCAAACGAAGAAGCGCCTGCCCCAAAGTCATCGAGAGCGATACGGACTCCGAGTACACGGACTTGCGCAATAAAGACCGCCGCATCGGTCATGTGAGTCACGGCAGCGGTCTCGGTGAGCTCCAGGCACAGGCGCTGGCAGATCTCAGGGCCCGCTTTGGTGAGGATCTCAAGCGCTTGCCGATGAAAGACGCGGTCTCCGATAGATTGGCCTGAGAGGTTGACGCACAGCGTGTCCACGGGTGAGAGGTCTGGCAGAGACGAGAGCCGCTCAATGGCATGGCGTAGCACCCACTGATCAATGCGCGATGCTAAATAGAAACGCTCGACGGCGGGCAGAAAGACGCTGGGGGCCACCAAGCTGCCATCGTGCTCAACCATGCGCAGGAGCACCTCGGCGTACACGCTTTGTGCCTTGGTAGCTGGCGGCGTCTCTAACGGCACGATGCGCTGGATGTAGAGCTGGAAGCGATCCTCGTCCAGTGCCTGCTCCAGCCGCGTGGCCCACTGCATCTCGCCCTGGCGTATCCGAATCGCCTGGTCGCTGTCGAGCCAGACGTGCACCCGGTTGCGTCCGGCGTCTTTCGCGGCGTAGCAGGAGCTGTCTGCGGCTTGCACAATGGCGGATGTGTTGCTCCAGCGATTGTCTACCGGCACGAGGCCGATACTGGTGCCGATCCGAAACCGCCGCTCATCGTGGATAAAGCGGTAGTCGTTCATGCGCTCGCAGATCTGCTGCGCCACACGGCCCGCCTGCTCCGAGGTGCAGTGCTCTAAAAGCACACCAAACTCATCGCCCCCGAGCCGTGCCAGTGTGTCTTGGGAGCGCACCGACTCTTTCAGGAGCTTGGCTACTTGCTGCAGGAGCTGATCTCCTGCGGAGTGTCCGCAGGCATCATTGACAAGCTTAAACTGGTCCAGATCAATGAACAAGAGTGTGTGTTTACTCTGATCGTCGTGCGCCTGGCGCAGGGTTCGTCTCAGGAGCATATCAAACTCCGCGCGGTTGACCAGCCCCGTGAGCGTGTCGTGGGTCGCGCGGTAGCTCATCTCCCCGCTCAGGCGGCGCTGCTCCGTCACATCGTGAAAGACCAACACCCCCCCGAGGATCTCGCCGCTCTCGTTACGGATTGGGGCGGCGGAGTCCTCGATGCCAAACTCATCGCCGTGCCGCGAGATCAAGAGCGTGTGGTTGGCAAGCCCCACGACTTTTCCCTGCTGAAGCGCCACAGTGACGGGGTTCTCGGTCGCCTGACGCGTCTTCTCACTGATAATCTGAAAGACTTGTTCTAGGGGCCGTCCCTTAGCCTCCTCAACCAGCCAGCCCGTCATGCGCTCCGCGACCGGATTGAGCCAGGTGACATGCCCGGTGGCATCGGTGGTGATTACCGCATCGCCAATGGACTGGAGCGTCACACGGAGCCGCTCGTGCTGCTCGGCGAGCTCATCGGTTAGGCGACGGTACTCCGTAATATCTTGGAAGGCACCGATGAGCCGAACGGGTTTATCGTCCTCAAACTCCACGGAGCCCACACCACGCACCCAGCGGAGCTCGCCGTCGCGGCGTAGGATCTGAAGCTCCAAATCGTAGCCCGGCCCCCCTGCCATTCCTCTTGCGACCGCCGCTTCAATGATCGGTCTAGAGTCTGGTGTGTAGAAAGCGATGGCCTCTGCTACCGTGGGGGTGAAGCCTGGCTCTACCCCATGAATGCGGCGCACTTCATCGGTCCAGAGAAGATTTCCCGTGCCCAGGTCCACCTCCCAGCCTCCGACGCCTGCGACGCGCCCTGTGCGCTCCAACAAATTCTGGGCTCGCTTGAGCGCCGAGACATCCACGACGCTGACGAGAAAGCCTAAGACCTCGCCTGTCTCCGGGTGAATATCAGGAATATAGTTGGTGAGCGTGTGGTACTGCTCCCCGTTGGTCTTGGTGATCGGGCGCTCAAACTGCTGCGGCTCACCGGCGAGCGCCCCTTGAATCTCGGTTTTATGAAGCTCAAAGAGGCGCTCTCCGAGAGAGTCCTCGGGCTTTTTGTCAAACCACTCCCGGTAGCCTTTATTGGCAAAGCGGCAGATAAGCTCTTTATCCCAGTAGGCAATCAGCTCTGGGATAGCATCGGTGACGGACCGGACAAACTGCTGACTCTGTGCAAGCTGCTGTGCCGCCGCCTCCGCCTCACGGCGTGTCCCCAGAAGCTCCGCCTCAAACAGACTTCGGTTCTGCGTGCCAAAAAGGGTCCAGTAGTAGGCCGTCGCTCCCTCGAATGTGCTCTTACGGGCATTAACCAGCACAGGGAGTACGTTGTTTTCGAAGTTACGCAGCTGGAGAACCGCCTCGCTGAGGCTCCCTTCGCGGAGCAAGAGTGGCCAGAGATGGGTCTGTAGAAAGATGCGGCTCGCGGGAGGAAAGAGCACCTCCATCGGCTGGCCGTGCCAGGTGTCGTCGGTTCCCCCAATAATGGCCCGTAGAGCTCCGTTCACTAGGAGCACGGAGCCCTTTTCATCCGTGATAAGCGCCGCGCAGGGCAGCTCATTGAGAAGGATCATGCTCTGAGATACTCATGCACGACCGGGCCTGGGGTGCTCATGTGGGCACAGTGTCCCAAGATATCGAGCACTTTCAGCGTGCTCTGGGATAAGTGTGCATGAACCTGTTTCTCTGATCCTTGGACATGCACATTGTTTTGCGTAAGAATACTTATCATCTGCCTTAAAGCTTATTTTACACTCTCAGGAGTAAGTCGCCATCGCCGGGCGGTACTGTGTGGACTTTGGAGACTTTCCCCGTGGCGGCGCTTTTGTGGGGCGCATCGAGCTGTATCTCAAAAGACTTGGCATCGGGCAGGACGCAGACGACGCGGCCTTTGTCAAAATCTCTATACCAGCCCAGCGGGTGCGATTTTTCTGCCATCCCCAGCGGCGTGCCGCGCTCTAAGGGCTTGCCCAGTGATTTATTCCAGAAATCATACCAGCGGTGGCGGTGATCGGGAGTGGGCAGCTCATTGGGATCGGAGAAGAGGCAGTAGCCATCGGAGAGACAGAGCGTGAGGGTGGAGACAAGGCGCATGAGTGCTCTATCATCGCGGCTCTTGTGGTACCAGCTCTCCACGCAGTTGATCCGTGGTTGCCTCAGGCTTCGCTCCGCCCAGCTCAGGGTCTGTGCAATCCGCCGCCAGTCGTCGGGGGTCTTGGTGCGGTAGCACTCCATAAAGTAGCCATTGACAAAAGGTGCCGTACGCGGTGTCTGCCGGTCGTTAGCGTTGGCAAGAATTAAAGCGCTCGGCCCGATTGCCTCCCGAATGGCTTTGACCAGTGCCAGCCGCTCGTCGTCGTCTTGCCACCAGTCCAGCATCACGCCATCCAGTGCGCCACTGGCAACCGCCGCCTTGGCCTGCGCCGCGACTTGCGCCCGAAACGCGGGGTTGGCAAAGTCAAGCAGAAAGTAGCCGCCCTCTTCCCAGCCCGGCGCTCGCTTGCCGTCTTTGCCGCGCTTCCACCAAGCATGATCCTCGGGAAGATAGCTCGTGTGGGCATCTCGGTAGCGAATCTCCGCGATCAGCACCGTGTTCGGGTTGCGCGTGAGAAGCTCCGCCCGGCGCCTCTTGGCAACTTCGATGCTCTCGGGCGTAAAGCCATCGGCCAGGCCCGTGGGCTGCTTGCTCCAGCGCAGGCCAAAGAACTCGATGCCATGAAAGACCAGATCGTGCCGGGCAAGCATCGCCTCGGCGGCAATCCCTCTGGGCTCGTCCGCGGGATTCCACGCCTGAAACACCGAGGGAAATCCCCGCTCCGCAATCCGTCGCGCCAGAGGCTTCTCGCTCATAGAGCATTGTAGCCCGTTGCGTAACAAATTTCCCGTATGGGGGATCTTTTTTGTGCGGTTTGGGGCGCGAGTGGACACCGCTTTCGCCTATTCTGGCGGAAAAAATAGCTTTATCGGGAACGGATAGGGCTCTCAGCCCGTTGGGTTTGGCGTGGAGCTAGACCGACTCTCGGAATCAAAAACGCGTGATGAAGCCGCTCAAGCTGTTGCCAAGGCGCTTGCAGGATGCTTTGTCGGTTCTGCGGTGCCCTCCTCGTTTGTGGGAGGACGGCGTGCAGGGCTTAAGCAGCTGCGGGTCTTCAATGCCCAGAGCTACGCCACGACACGAAATGCAGTGGGAGAGCACTCAGGGGTCTCGAAGCTCTCGCCCTATATCCGCCACGGCTGTATCACGCTGACGGAGGCTAGAGCCCATGTCGTTGCGCAGCTTGGCGCAGGCCACTCTGTGAAGTGGATTCAGGAGCTTGCCTGGAGGCAGTTCTGGCAGCTTCTCTACGCCCGTGACGGGGAGAAGATCTACGAGAACTACGAGGAGGCGAAAGTGCCTCTGGGGCACGATAGCTCTCTGCCACGTGACATTGCCGACGCACAAACAGGACTACACTGTATGGATAGCTCGCTGGAGCAGCTCTACACAACGGGCTACCTGTACAACCACGCCCGAATGTGGGTTGCCTCGTATCTGATCCACCACCGCAAGCTCGACTGGCGTGTGGGAGCGCGGCTTTTCCACACCTTTCTGCTCGACGGTGACCCCGCCGCAAACACCCTCTCCTGGCAGTGGATCGCCTCGACGTTTTCCAGCAAGCCGTACTTTTTCAACCGGGAGAATGTCGAGAAGTTTAGCCGGGAGAGGGTCTCTGGCGAGACGCTCTGCACAGGCTGCCCCGCAGCCAAAACCAAGAGCTGTCCCTTCGATGCCTCCTACGAGGCTCTGGAGACGCGGCTCTTCGGGACGCAGCAGCGACGGGAGCCGAGGAGATACCAGCGATGATTCTCTGGTTGCATGAGGAGCACCTCTCCGAAGAAAACCCGGCACTCCGAGCGTATCCCGAGGCTCCTGTGGCCTTTGTCTTTGACCAGCCTGCTCTCGTGCAGGAGCCTCTCGCCTTTACCCGGCTCTTCTTTCTCTACGAGTGCGTTGGTGATGTCTTTGCCACGCGCTCCGGGCCAACGAGCCTACGCCTTGGCACGGTTCCCGAT
>Ga0315904_10002268_pt1 | contig 29909 bp, 35 predicted proteins | sample LakEriMetagenome_6_FD_203529 | JGI IMG/M metagenome (GOLD analysis project Ga0315904, IMG submission 203529) | Freshwater fungal communities from buoy surface, Lake Erie, Ohio, United States - Buoy 12 MA120 | ecosystem: Environmental > Aquatic > Freshwater > Lake | place: USA: Lake Erie, Ohio...
CGAGTCTGCGATTCGTGATGCGGATATGTCCAAGGAGATGGTTGAGTTCACCCGCAACAACATCATGATGCAGGCAGGAACGTCTATGCTGGCTCAGGCTAACCAGTCGTCCCAGTCTGTACTCTCGATCCTGCGTGGTTAGTAGATCACGACGTTTTGTCTGTGGACAGCCCGGCCAGAAATGGCCGGGCTTTTTTATTTAAAAAAGCCTTTAGTTATTCCTACCATGGGTCGAATTAGTATATGAGGGTGCTTAGAATCAAGAAAAAATAAGCACTATGACAGGATGTCAGCCAGCTTAAGCTGGTTCTTTCACGGAGGATAAATACTATGGGTATGGTTGTAAACTTTAACGCGGCTGCTCTAAATGCACAGCGTAACTTGGGCATGACGAGCAAGGGACTGAATCAGTCCATTCAGCGTTTATCGAGCGGACTTCAAGTCAACAGTGCCGCCGACTCGCCCGCTGGTCTGGTGATCTCGCAGCAGATGCGCTCCAAGGCCGATGGCATGAGCCAGGCGATCAAGAACAGCAACGACGGCGTCAATCTGATCAAGACTGCGGAAGGCGCTCTGAACGAGGTGCATAGCCTCCTTCGCCAGATGCGCACTCTCTCGGTTCACGCTGCCAACGAAGGTATTAATAGTGCCAACGATCTGGCTGCAGATCAGGCCGCCATCGCCGCCGCTGCGGACTCGATTGACCGAATCGCTGCCAGCACTCGCTTCAACGGCAAGGTGCTGCTCGATGGTTCCTACACCGCTCAGACCCTTCAGATCGGTGAGGAGTCCACGGACACCCTCACGATTAACATTGCGGATCTGACTGCGGTCGGTCTTGGTGTTGACTCGGGCACTCTGGACGTGACGGTTGCCGGTGGTGGTGCAACGGCAATAGGCCTCATTGATACCGCGATTCAGACTATCTCAACCGCGCGTGCTGAGCTGGGTGCCACCCAGAGGTACACGCTTGAGGCGACCCTGAACTCGCTGTCCGTTTCCGAGGAGAACATCCGATCTTCCGAGTCTGCGATTCGTGATGCGGATATGTCCAAGGAGATGGTTGAGTTCACCCGCAACAACATCATGATGCAGGCAGGAACGTCTATGCTGGCTCAGGCCAACCAGTCGTCCCAATCCGTACTCTCCCTCTTGAAGGGCTAGTCTCGGTATCCTGACCTGATCTCAGCCTCTCCTTAAGAAGGCACGGTTGGTGGATCGTCGAGAGATCTACGAAAAGCCACCGTGCCGATTTTTTAATCTTCTAAGGCGACTAGGGTCTCAATTGCACCCACGGAAAGATGAAGCTCACGAGCGATCTGGGTGATATTTTTACCCGCACGGCGAAGCCGCAAGATCTCCCCAAACTGCTCTTTTTGTTCTTCGCTTGCGCGGGGGGGGATAGGGGACAAGGGAAGGGAAGGACTGGGAAAGATCGGCTGGGAGTAGATCTGAGCCCGTGTGTTTTCCAGAGCAAGCTCCACGGTGCGTAGCTCTTCTTCGGAGCGTGCGCGCTGAAGCAGAGACTCACTCTCCATTCGCTGTGTGTGGACATACAGCGAGACACACGTGACAACAAGCCCCGCAATGACGAGCAAAAGCCAAGAATCTAGCATAGAGCTTCCTTATGCCGTTATTTCGTCAGAGTGAGGAGCAGGTCTTGGTGACGTAGGAGCTTGTGACTCATCCGCAGCATCGCACGTGCGTGGATCTGCGAGACGCGCTGCTCCGTGACCCCTAAAATCTGACCGATCTCTTTGAAGGTCATCTCCTGAAAGTAATACAGAGAGACGATCTGTTTCTCACGGTCGGGGAGCGCGGCGATGGCCCCGGTAAGACGGTCCTTGGCCTCCATCCGCTCGGTATCCCGGTAAGGATCGTCGTCTTCACTTCCCAGCGCGATCTCGGCCAGCGGCGAGCTGTCCATTCCTGCCACGAGATCATCCAAAGAGACTAGGGACGTCCGCGCCACATCAGAGAGCATTCCATCGAGCTCTTCCTCGGAGACCCCCATAAAATCGGCGACTTCGGCATTGGTAGGAGGGCGACCTAGCTGAGCCTCCATCCGGCCAAAGACCTGGCGCAGCTGCGACTCACTGGTACGGAGCGAGCGTGGCACCCAGTCGAGGCGACGGAGTGCATCCAGAACTGCTCCTCGGATTCGTGGGGACGCAAAGGCCTCAAATGAGGTCTGGAGTGTCGGATCGTAGCGATCGATGGCATCAATGAGCCCAAGCACGGCGTAGCTGAGCAAGTCATCTTTGTTCACACAGCCCCAGGCGGTGATCTGCAGGCGGTCCACGGTGCGTCGCGCCAGAGGAGCATAGGTGCGGATAATCTCCTCCCGAAGCTTGGGAGCGCGTGCTTTAATGTACTCAGCCCAGAGCTTTTTTTTCTTGCGCTCTTCCAGGCTTTTTGCTTCTTCTGTAACAGAGGGCTGCTTGAGGGCAGGCCGTTTCAAGATCATGATCATAGTGTGTATTGAATCTCTAGGTGATCGTCCTTGGGCTAGTTTGTGAGTGTGGTGTCGTTCGACTCCGTGGGGACGAGAATGCGCTCCATCAGGCCAATTCCCAGGTTGCCCATGATCCAGGTTCCTAGCCAGGCAAGGGCACCACGGACGGTGGCCTCTAAGAGATCAGCAATGGGTGCCGCTCGCCAGCCAACCAGCAGAGCAACCAGCCATGCGAGAAAAAGCAGGCCCCGGCGCACTCCCAGTAGGGCGGGGCTCCAGGTGTCTTTGGGGGAGGGAGGTGCCTCTACTGGCTTTTCTGTTTCGGCACGCTGCTCTTTGGGCCCGTCAACAAGCGGCTTGGCCTCCTGAGCGTTTTCGTTCATGCGTTGGTCTCCTCCTCCGTCACAAGAGCATTGAGGCGCTCTCGGCACTGGCTCCAGCGCTCCGTCTCAAGTAGTGTGGCGCTCGCGGCGAGGGCGGCCCCTACTTTTTGCGAGCGACCCCGTGGATGCAGCCAGTTCTCGAGGCGCGTGATGCACACTGGGATATGGCGGCACCACTCATCGTCGGCGAGGCGTAGCGTGAGCTGTCCCGGCTGTCCGATCTTGAGGGACTCCGTGGCGGGCAGTAAGAGCGAGACTCCCCCCGCACTGATGTCCAGAGTTCGTCCACAGACACGCTCACCGCTGGGAAGCTGGAAAAGTGCCTCCAGAGAGCGCGGCTCGCGCTGCTCCTGGCGGCGCTGTTTCTGCGTCCAGGACTTGAGCCCGACGACGACAAGCATGGCGGGAGTTGTCCAGACCCACTCACGGATGGTCGCCTCAAACTCCCAGCAAGAGCCTGCCCGGTACATCGTCAGCTGGAGAGGAGTTCCCGGAGTGCAGAGCGCCGAATGTCGGACACTATCTCCCCCGACCGTCAGGTAGAGAGCTTGGCCCTGCATCTGGGCGGCACGACAGGCGAGTGTACTTCCCTCCACTGTCACCTCTACCCGTGTCCCCGGTCCGAGAACGGGCAGCTCAAGCGATAGGCTCTCTGAGAAAGAGCGTGGCATCTACAGAGACTCCTTCAGAGCGTTTTGAAGAGCTTCTTGGCGCTGGTAGGCCGCGACCACCGTGGAGACCGTCTCCCCGATACTGCGCAGAGCCACACTGGTGCGACCCCAGGGTGCGCTCTTGAGCAGGGGGCGCTGGTTGCACACGGACTGAGAGACCGTCGAGTCCTGAGGAACATAGCCCCAGTAGGGAATCTCTTGCCCGAGAAAGCGTATCGCGACAGCATTGAGACGCTCGGCGGCCTCTTGTGCCCGCTCCGCCGAGGGAGCCTGGTTGATCACGAGCCCAACACTTCCCTTCAGTGGCTCTTGATAGAGAACCTTGAAGAGAGCATAGGTATCGGTGATCGCGGTGGGCTCCGGGGTTGAGACGATAACGGTTGCGGTGGCACGGCGTATCACATCAACGGTTGCAGGGCCCAGTCCAGGGTGCGTATCGGCAACAATAAGATTGCAGGAAGGCTCCGTGGCGACAATTCCCCGCATGACATAGTCGAGCTGCTCGGTGAGAGAGTACTCATGAAACGACTCGCCACAGGCATTGGGCAAGAGCAGCAGCCCCTCGTAGTCAAGAAGCGCCTCCGCGACAGAGCACTCGCCAAAGAGCACATGACCCAGGTGCTTCTGAGGCGCAATTCCCAGTGCAATATCGAGATTTCCTAGGCCCCAGTCTAGGTCCATCACCGCGCACTTCTTGCCCTGGCTGTGCCAGTCGAGCGCTAGGTTCACGGAGAAAAATGTCTTACCCACGCCGCCTTTACCGCTGGCAATCACCACAAGGGGTGGCAGAGGAGTCTCTTGTTTAGGAGGCTTGACTGGAGGAGGCATAAGAATATCATCTGCGCTCTGGAAGAGCCGGAAGATACTCTCTTCTTTGCTGGAAGGGCCACGCCGCAGTCCGGCGGCTTGATCTTCTAAACCAAACAATGCCATCTTGCTACTCCTCACTCAGTAAAATACGCTCAGCCAGATCATCTGGGCTTGCAAGGGCTAGATCCTCGGGGACACGCTGACCGGTGGTGACATAGGAGAGGGGAATACCGGACTCCATGACGATTCTTAACGTAACCCGCAGTGAGGCGGTCTCATCAAGCTTAGTTAAGAGAATATGAGTGGGGCGTAGCAACGAAAAACCTTCCAGTGAGCGGCGCAGGGTAGCCGGGCTCGCACCACTATCCAGACAGAGATGCACCTCATCGGCGCCCAGTGTCTCTAGTAGCTCTATCTGCTCGGAGATCTGCTTGGTGTTGAAGGCGGAGCGGCCAATAGAGTCTACAAAGATCAAATCGTAGCTGGCGTAGCGCTCTAAGGCTCCTTTGATGTCTTCCGTGGCGTAGACACGGGTAAGAGGCACCTCTAGCAAGCGGGCATAGGCCTCCAGCTGCTCCAGAGCACCGATCCGGTAGGTATCAATCGTGATAAAGGCGATACGCTTATGCTCGTGCCGTGAGGCCGCGGCGGCGAGCTTGGCCAGAGTCGTGGTTTTTCCCACACCCGTGGGGCCGATCAGACCAATCACGGTGGGACGGCCTTTCTTGAGCTGGATTGAGCTGGTGCGAAGCTCACGGTGTAGCTCGGCCAGAAAGGTCTCTGGATCGTCACTACCCATCGTCTCAAGGTCAAACTTAGGCATGGGGCTCAGAGGCGAGCGAGAGAGCTGGCAGCGTAGCTGGGCAAGCTCCTGGCGTAGCTGGGAGAACTCCTCTTGCCAGCCTTCCATTGCCTTTGTGGTATCTGAGGCCAACGCAGCTCGCTTCAGCGGGGGCTGGCCCGCAGGTCGGACGTGGGGGGCAGAGGCTGCCGTTACGGGCGGCTCAAAGTGCTTTGTGCGCTCTGTTAAAGCGGAGACCGCAGAGCCACTGCTGCGCTCCTCGCTGCTCAGAGGCGCACTTTGAGGCGCAGAGCCACCGCCGCCCTGAGTACCATCTACCGCCGCCAGAACCTCGACGCGGGGGCGGCGCAGGACACCCGGAGTACGGATATTTCGTGTCTGTAAAATGACAGCATCTTCCCCGAGAGCTTGCTGAACTTTCGCAAGCGCCTCACGAGTGCTGTCTCCCTCAAACCGTTGGATTTTCATCGCTTAACATCACCATTCCCAAAGATTCGACCGCAATACCGGCAGTGATCTCGGCATAAGAGAGTACGATGAGCGTGGGCACGCTTCGCTCGATTAACGGGCGTATCGCACTTCTGAGCCGAGGGGCGCACATGAGCAAGGGCAGGTGACCTGCCGCCGCCATGCGCTCCGCCTGCCGACGGATCGCGGAACCCAGACGTTGCTGAGTAATTGGATCCAGTGTGATCTGCGTACCGACGTCGTTGCGTCGGAGGTTATCCATTAAAGTCTGCTCCACGGTGGGATGCAGGGTCATGCAGTACAGGCGACCATCGGCCTCCACATACTGATGTGTCAGTTGACGCGACAGTCGGAAGCGGACATGCTCTGCCAGGACTTCCGGATCGCGCGTGCTCGCTGCCGCGTCCGAAAGTGCCTCTAAGATCGAGGTGAGGTCTCGAATCGAGACCCGATCTCGCAGGAGAATCTGCAAGACCTTCTGCACCTGACCCAGGCTCATCAAGCCTGGCACTAGCTCGTCTACCACAGCCGGTGAGCTGCGGCGGACATTGTCCACCAGGGACTGCACATCTTGGCGGCTCAGGATTTCGGAGGCGTGCCGCCGAAGTTGCTCCATCAAGTGCGTTACCAGTATATTTATCGGGTCAACTACCGTATAACCAGAGACCTCCGCCATCTTTCTTTGATTGGCCGCGATCCAGACCGCCGGAACACCGAAGGCCGGGTCCTGTGTAGGCGTCCCTGGCAGAGGCTGAACCTCGCCGCCGCCTTCAAGCGCGAGGAACTGACCGGGCATCAGCTCGCTGCCACCGATCTCCTGGCCGCGCATGCGGAAGACGTACTGATTGCCGACACGCAGGCGAAGATTGTCGCGGACGCGGATGGGGGGGACAATCATCCCGAGCTCGGTAGCTATCTGCCGTCGCGCCGCGGTCACGCGGTCTAGTAAATCGCCGCCTTGTTTGGGGTCGGCGAGACAGAGAAGCGCGTAGCCCAGCTCGATCTCTAAGGGGTCCACCGTCAGGAGATCGTTGAGGTTCTCAGGAGCCTTGGGAGCGGCGGGCGGCGCAGGTGGCGGCGCATCGCGCTTGACCTGGAGGCGGTAGCCGTAGAAGGCCACAGCACCGGCGAGCAGGGCAAAGGGGATTTTAGGAAGCCCCGGAGCCATTCCCAGAAAGAACAGAGCGCCCGACGAGATATAGAGCGCGTGTGGGTGGGCCATGACCTGCTGGCTGAGCTCTTTACTCAGGTTCGACTCACTCGCGGTTCGGGTCACCAGAAGGCCCGAGGCGGCGGAGATTAAGAGTGCGGGGATCTGGGTGACAATTCCCTCACCCACCGTTAAAATCGTGTAGCTCTGGATGGCTGCCGTGATGTCCATCCCACGCTGGAGGATTCCTATGCCAAAGCCACCTAAGATATTGATGACAATCATCACCACGGAGGCAATGGCATCACCACGGACGAACTTACTGGCACCGTCCATGGCTCCGTAGAAGTCCGCCTCACGGGAGACATCTTGCCGGCGCTGGCGGGCCGTGACCTCATCAATAGCCCCCGAGTTGAGCTCTGCATCAATGGCCATCTGCTTACCCGGCATGGCGTCTAGGGTAAAGCGGGCGGCGACTTCGGCGACGCGGCCTGAACCGCTGGTGATAACCACGAACTGAATCACCACCAGAACGATAAAGACCACGATCCCCACAACAAAGTTGCCGCCGATCACAAACGTTCCAAAGGCTGCAATCACCGAGCCCGCGTGGCCTGTTCCTAAGATCAGACGGGTCGCGGAGACATTGAGCGCGAGCCGGAAAAGCGTGACGAGCAGCAGCAGAGACGGAAAGCTAGAGAACTCCAGAGACTTCTTGATGTAAAATGTCATCATCAAGACCCCGAGTGCCAGGGTGATATTGAGCGCTAGCAAGATATCCAGCCCCCAAGTAGGGAGTGGGACAACCAGCATCAGGATAATGCTGACGGCGGCAATGGCGGCGGCTCCCTCGGAGAAGATGCTGCGACCCAGGCGGGTGAGCCCTTCTTTCGAGAGAATAGACGGTTTGGACAGAATCGTGGCCACTTAGAGTTGTTCTCTTTCTGCGGAGGCGGCGGGAGTTGGGATAGGGCGCGGTCCTAGCTGGGCCTGACCGAGCCGCCAGAGCATGGCGAGCACTTCGGCAACGCCACGGTAGAGGTCGGCAGGGATCTCGTCGCCAATCTCGGCCTGTGCGAAGAGGGCACGGGCAAGGGGCGGGTTTTCGAGGACGGGAACATGGTTTTCTTTGGCGATCTCACGGATGCGCAGGGCGATCTTGTCCTGGCCCTTGGCGATCACGCGGGGAGCGCCCGGCTGGCCGGGCTTGTAGAGCAGTGCGACGGCAAAGTGGGTTGGGTTGGTGATGACCACGGTGGCTTTGGGCACTTCGGACATCATGCGGCGGCGGGAGAACTCGCGCTGGCGCTGGCGGATGCGCTGGCGAGTCTCTGGGCTACCCTCCGCATCCTTCATCTCGTCCTTGACCTCTTGCTTGGTCATCTTCATAGACTTCTCGTGCTGGTAGCGCTGCCAGGCGTAGTCTAAAACTGCGATCACAAGAAGAGTCTGCACCATCTTCATCCCGAGCTCGTGGGTCATCTTTCCCACCGTGGGGCCGATCTCGCGGGGATCGTTTTGGACTAATCGTAGGAAGCTTGCCGCGTTCTGGTTGATGTAGCTCCAGCCTGCCTGGCCTACCAGCGCGACTTTGGCAAGTCCTTTGCCAATCTCCATAAAGGCATGGGGGGAAAAGAGACGCTTCGTGCCTTGGAGAAGATCTACCCGGCTTGCCTTAGCATTGAGTAGTGTGGGGGTAAAGGTAAGCCCGACTTGGAGAATATTGATCCCAACCGCCAGGCCCATCGCGGTGAGCATCGGGACCATCGTGAGCTGCCCGACATTACGAAACAGATCGCCCGCTAGCTCTAGGAGCTTCTCGGGGCCGGTCTTGATCGTCAGCAGAGAAAAACTCTTAAGAAAGAATGTGGTGACGGCCTCTCCCATTTTGGGAAGCAGGGCGGGGGCTCCACTAAACAGGCTGAGCAATACCACGCTACTCACTAGATCGGAGCTACGGGCTACCTGACCTTCTTCACGGGCTTTTTTGCGACGTTTTGCTGTTGCTGGCTCTGTTTTATCTTCAGACATGGTGTTTTATCTCTAGCCCTTCAGAATCCGTAGCGCACTCAGCAGGACACTGCCAAAGTCCGCGAAGATCAGCGCGAGCGCATTGCCGATGGAGGGAAGCGCGGTCGAGAGTGTCAGAAGAGCGAGCAGGGCTTTCACTGGCATGCTCAGCATCAGCACGTTGAACTGTGGCAGTGTACGGTTGACAATGCTCAGGGCCATCTCGCTCATAAAGAGAGTGACACCTACCGGCGCGGCGATCTGAATCGAGAGCCAGATTGCCTTGACCAAGAAGCTAAACCAGTCGTCCACGCTTCCCACCCCAAGAACCAGGGCACCAGGTGGGCTGATCCTAAAGCTCTCCGCCGCCGCTTGGAGAACAATGGCGTGGCCGTTGACGGCCAAGAAAAGCATCCCGGCGAGAATGTACTTCAGGTTTCCCAGAGGCCCGCCTCCCGCTTGAAACACGGGGTTGAAGAGCTGGGCCATCTGAAAGCCTGCCTGAACATCGAGCCACTCGCCTGCCATCTGCACACAGGAAAACATCAAAGAAGCGATCCAGCCTAGCGCAAGCCCAATCATAAACTCTTTCACCAGCCCCGCTCCGAAGATCAAGATATTGCCCGGCTGTAGTGCGGGCATCAGGGGGGTCAGAATCAGGCTAAAGAGTGCCGCAAGCCCCACACGAACCGGGGTGGGGATGCTGTGGCTGGAGAGCAGAGGAGCGGAGAAGAGCACCCCACCCAGTCGTGCAAAGATCAGGAGCGCGGTAATAAAGCGCCCTTGGGTTATCTCCAGCCAGAAAGAAAGATCCATAGTCGTAGGTTACTTGTGCAGAATCGTCGGAAGCTCAAGAAAGATATTGCGACCGTAGTCCACAAGCTTGATCAGCATCCAGCCACCGCTCACCGCGAGGGCTCCTAAGAGGGCACCGACTTTAGGGACAAAAGACATGGATTGCTCTTGGATCTGGGTGGCTGCCTGGAAGATACTGATGGTGGAGCCAATCGCCAGGGTGGCTGCGATCAGGGGAGTGATCACCTCCATGGCGATTGCCAGACACTGCTGGATATAGGTATAGGCTTGTTCTTGGCTCATAATCGTTTGTCTTTCTGCTTAAAAGCTCAGTGCCAGTCCACGGGCCAGCAAGTGCCAGCCGTCTATGAGCACGAAGAGCAAGATCTTAAAGGGAAGGGCGATCTGCATCGGGGGAACCATCATCATTCCCATGCTCATCAGGATCATGCTCACAATTAAATCAATGACCAAAAACGGGAGCATGATGATAAAGCCCATCATAAAGGCTGTCTTAAGCTCACTGATCACAAAGGCGGGGATAATCACATAGGTGGGGACATCGCGCACCGTGCCAGGGGGGGGGATTCGGCTCATCTCCACAAAGAGCGCGAGGTCGGACTCACGGGTCTGGCGGAGCATGAAGCTGCGGATCGGGGGGACGGCTTTCTCAATGGCTTGGTCGGCGGAGAGCTGCTTGGCTAGGTAGGGCTGGAGAGCATTCGTATTCATGTCCGCAAGCGTCGGCTGCATCGTAAAGAAGGTCAGGCAGAGCGCCAGGCCCATCAGGACTTGGTTAGGCGGGAGCTGCTGGGTTCCAATGGCGGAGCGGGTAAGCCCAAGCACGATGACGATTCGCGTGAACGAGGTCATCATCATCATGATGCCTGGTGCGACAGCGAGAACCGTGAGCATCCCCAGCATCTGGAGCGACTGGCCCATCTCCTGGGGCTGGTTGGCATTGGGCAGCTTCACCTCGACCGGGATACCGGTCATCGGAGCGCCCGTACTTGCTGCTTTGGTCTGGGCAAAGGCCACTCCCAGAGAGCAGAGCAGAAGAAGAGCGCCCAAGAGCGCTCTTCCTATAGCTGTCCGCTGGGTTAGCGAGACCATCGTCCGTCTCCTGTTGCACTGTTCTCACCCGCGGCGCGGAAGAGGGAGCTGCCACGGCTGGCTCCCGCAAGCATGCGCTCTTCCTCATCGTCGTCCAGCTCGGCGATCGTGCGGTTGGGGCGGACCTGCTGAATACGGTACTCGCTGGCAACCGCGGGCTCCTCTTGAGCACGGAGCCTGTCCAAGATACCAGAAAAGCGGTCTTCGGTTACCACGGGACGCGGGGTGCGGATCGCGGGCTCCGGTGAGGACTTCACGTTCACGCGCGCTCCTCGGGTCTCCATCTCACGAATCGCCTCGGTCAGGGGAGCGGGGAGGGCGCTGGTCATCGTGCTTGTAGCGCTTCCCTTGGTCAGGTCGGTGACTAAGTTCAGGTTCTGCGGGGACGAGCCCACCAGAAGCACACGCTCGGCGTAGCACACGACATAGAGAACCTGCTGGGGGCTCAGGTGGAGCTTCTCGATCACTTGCAGGCGGGCATCGTTGCGGTCGCGGTCGGCGCTACCGGCTTTGGGAAGGCCGATGCCACGGCGGCGGAGCTTGCGCCAGCCCAAGGCGGAGAAGACCATCAGGCCAATCACACCTCCAAGCTTCATGCCTACGTCCTGAAGCATGGCTTTAGGATTGGTATTGGCTGTACTAACGGGAGCAACATAGCCCGCCAGCGCCTGCGCTTCGGGGTCCACAGGCTTCTTGGCATCGGGAGCGGGAGTGTCCGCCGCGACCGGGCTTGCTACCAGAGCAGGGCTTGCTACCAGAGCAGGGCTAGGAGCCTGAGCCGGCGTCGCGACAGCTACAGGGGGGGCGGCAACGGGGGCTGGCGTGGCCTGAGTGACAGTGGGAGCGGCTGCCGCAACCGGAGGCTTAGGAGCGGCTTGAGGCTTAGAAGCGGCTTGAGGCTTAGGAGCGGCTTGAGGCTTAGAAGCGGCTTGAGGCTTAGAAGCGGCTTGAGGCTTAGAAGTGGTCGCTTTCTGTGCGTTGGCTGCAGAGGCCGCGAGCAAGAAAGAGAGAGAAAGAGTGGCTAGAGAGAGAGATTTCATGAGAGGGAACCTTTCCTTAAACAGGCGAATGGACTATCTTTGGGTGGGCAGTGGTGTGCCCAGCTCGGTGATGCGCACTCCGAAGTGCTCACCAATAACGACGATCTCACCGCGGGCAATGCAGTGCCCATTGGCAAGGATATCAACGGGCTCACTGGCACTGCGCTGGAGCTCAATGAGAGCGCCAGGAGCCAGGAGCATGATCTGACGAACCGGCATTTGAACGCACCCAATCTCCGCACTGACTCTCAGGCGAACATCCAGGAGGTACTCCGGGGTATGCCCGAAGGGAGTTGCCCCGGTGCGGTGGGTGACCTCATGCTCTGTGAGGGGCTCTGCCGCAGCGATAGCGGCGATAGACTCGGCGGCTTCAAGCTCTGCACGAGGTTCTTGGGTGGCTGTAGTACTCATCCGTTTCCTTTCTGCTTTGGCCCGGAGACAACCTCCAGAACCACGTTCTGTCCCGCAAGTGCGGCTCGTGCTCGGAGGAGCACATTATTATCTAAAGTCAGATCAACCAAGTCCTCAGAGTGGCGATCGAGAGTGATCACATCTCCAAGCTGCAAGCTGGCCAAGGCATCAAGAGAGAACTCTGCCTGTCCCAGGATGGCGTGGATCTCTAGGGGGACATCCCCGAGGCGTGTACTGACATCTTCATAGGCGACTTTGTTTTCCGTCTGCTGGTAGGTAATTCCGAGCAGATCACGCACGCTAGTGACAGAGAGAGAGAGATAGAGCGCACTCTCGATCGTTCCACACCGGAGAGGGCACTCGACCCGCATCCAGAGTGTGCCTGTGGCCTCCTCCTCATCAGGATCGCCGGTTCCGTTCCCATCATTTAGCCGCAGAGTCGTCAGCTGGAAGGCGATACTGATCTGAATCAGCCACTCCGCCACCAGCTCCCGGAGCAGAGAGCGCTCCGAGGGCATCAGTTTCCTGTCTGCCTGGAGGCTCATCGGAGCCCCAAAGAGACGCTCGCAGAGGGCGGCGGCAAAGGGACGGGGCAGCGCTAGAGAGAGGCTCTGACCTTTTTCGGGGCCATAGACGGCATGGAAAATCTCCTCATCTCCCCGCCAGCGCTGATTCTGACTAACAATCAGTTGCTGAGGAGGAAGAAAGGCACAGGGCAGTCGTAGGATAGTGGTTAGCTCTCGCTGAAAATGAATGCCCCAGCGGGTGAGAACATTAAAAAAAGCACTTTGCTGCTCTTTATCCAACTGACCGACGCTGGGAAAGACGGCGACTACCACATCAGGAGTAGTATAGAGGCTCTTAAGAGCGGATCGCTCTTCTGAATTAAGGAGTTCCTGCGTCATGATCTTCTTTCTAAGGAGGCAATAAGCCTACTGCATGGCAAAGTTTTCAAGATAGACATTGCATAGATGAAGCTTAGGAATCAGCTTATCCATATCTTTCATAAGTTCTTCTTTGAGAGTATCTAAGCCATTTGGCTTACGAAGATCGCTAAAGCGCTTTTTCGAGATAAGACGAATAACGGCATCCCTAAGGATGGGCTCGTAGGTCTTCATCTCCGTGGGCTCGACCTTTTCTTCGTAGCCTACGGCAACCAAGACCTTGGCATAGCGAAGACTCTCTGTTGGGACATCGGCTAAGTTGATGACCATATCTCCGAGAGGATGAATGGTAAGGGGAATACGAACCTCGGGCTCTCTTTTTCCTGCATTTTCGAGAGCTGTCGTAGAAGTCTGTTTACTGCGTAGGAGCCAACCTGTACCGACGGCAGCTCCAACGGAGCCTAGCACCGATGTTGCTACGAGAATGATAAGAGTCTTACCAGCAAGTGCCATTTCTTTGTTTCCTGATCCTTTTAAGTGGTGCGCTTTCGCGCTCCTGTGAGGATTATCGCCATTGATGGGAACAAAGCTAATAGACACCTTGGCTAATTTTGAAGCGCCAGGTGGATAAGAAAAATAAGCAACCGGACTAGCGAGCAGTAATCCGGTTGCTTCAGGAAGGATTGGTTTTTGAGAGAGTGAGAGGTTAGCGGATGATCTGCATCAGCTCTTGGAGCATCTGATCCGATGTAGAGATCACACGGGAGTTGGCCTGATAGCCACGCTGGGTGACGATCATATCGGTGAACTCGCGGGTCAGATCTACGTTGGAGCCTTCAAGAAAGCCACTGCGGAGTGCGCCATGACTGCCATTGCCGGGGGCGTTGAAAACTGCTTCGCCCGAGTTGACTGAGGCGCGGAAGAGGGTATTGCCGACATTTTCAAGGCCATCAGTATTGGCAAATGTGGCGGTGGCGAGCTGGCCCAGAGACTTGGTCAAACCATTGCTAAAGACTCCAGCAATCTCCCCGTTCTCACGGATCGTCACCGAGGTGAGGGTTCCAGGAGCGAGCCCGTCTTGGGAGGCAAGCGAGGCGCTCGCGTTTTTGGCGACCTGGGTCATCCCTCCAACATTGAGATCGAAGTTCAGGCTACTGGTGGCTCCGCCCGCCCCAGTCAGGGAGAGAGTGAGGGGAAGCTTGCTGAGCTGAGGAGCGCCCGTGGCATCAAAAGTTAGGTTGGCGGAGCCGTTGACACTGACAGCACCATCGGGGCTACTGCCGCTGACGGTCCAGGTGTTGCTGGTGGCGGACTTCGTGAGGCTAAGGCTCAGCGAGCGCGCCGCACCCAGCGAGTCGTAGACCGTCGCGGTGATCGGCTGGCTCTGTCCGGCGGGGATTCGCGAGTCCAGGTTGCCGCCTAACGTGACATTGGATGTGGCGCGGGCCAGGCTTGCCGCTCCGACGGGAACTTTGACGGTGGAGGCAGGAGTGACGGTGCTACTGCCCGGAGCCGTGGCCAGAACCCGGAGCTTAGTGGCGAGCTGAACCAGGGAGCCATCGCTGTCAATTCCTAGGCTACCGTTGCGGGTCATGAAGATATTGGAGCCATCGGTGACACTCAGAAATCCATTGCCCTCTATAGCGACATCCAGATTGCGCCCTGTGTCTTGAAGCGTCCCTTGGGCGTAGTTGGTGTTCAGCGACGAAACTGTGACACCGGATCCCATGGTTGAGGGGTTCGTTCCCCCGCGCGTTGCCGTGGTGGGAGTGGCAGGATAGATCGTCTGATTGAGCAGATCAGAGAACTCTGCGGTGGAGCTTTTGAAGCCGATCGTATTCGCGTTGGCGATATTGTTACCGACGGCATCCATTCGTGTCTGGTGGGCGAGCATTCCGCTCACACCTGCTTGTAAGGCTGTAGTCATTGTTGTAAGTGATTTCCTTTTCTCTTCGCTACAATTTAGTATTCGACAAGGTTTTCAGAGTTTGAAAGACCGAATCTTTAGTGAATCGACTGAACATTGGTGTAGGGGATTTGCTCACCATTGATCATGAGGATAGGGACGTCATTTTTGAGGATAACTGCTGAGACCCGTCCTGTCTTGGTGGTGTCTGCACCTTCTGGCATGTAGTCAACATCATGGCCGACCATCTGGAGAGCCTGGGTGCGCTGCTGAGTATTAATCAGGGTGGTGAGCTGCTTTCCCATGTCCAAAGAAGACTCCAGAGTGGATATCTGGGCCATCTGCGCGATAAATTCTTCATTACTCATAGGGCTTAGGGGGTCCTGGTTGCGTAGCTGGGTGGTCAGGAGGGTGAGGAAGTCCTGTTTTCCTAGCGTGTTTTCGGTGGCTTTGGTGAGTGAGGCGGTGCTGGTTGTCTGGTTGTTAATGGCGTTGATAGACATAATTTTTTCTAGGCGTGGACATCAAGCCCGCCGACGGTCAGCGGGATACGGGCAACGACAGAGAGAGCCTCTGTCTCAGGCACTGCCGCATCCTGCAAAGAGCGGTGGGCAGGCGCGGCGAAAAAGCGCGAGGGCGAGCGCTGTCCGCTGGTATCTCCGGCAAGGGAGGCGGAAAACGAGGTCACCGAGAGGTTCTGGCGGCTCAGCTCATCGTGAAGCTGGGAGCGCTGATCTTGCAGGAGCAGCAGAGTCTCGCGGCTCTCTGCGACAATGCGGACAGAGATCCCGTCTAGCCCGTCTTCGACGATCACATTGAGCTCTCCTAGATGGGGCGGGTCAAGGCGCACCCGAAGCTCCTGGCGACCTTCGGTATTGACACGGCGAAGAATCGGCACAAGCTGCTGGGAGAGCTCGGGAAGCCGAACCGCCGCAGGAGTTTTGGGTGTGGTGTCTGCCTCTTGAGGCGCAGTGGAAGCGGTGGGGAAGGCACCTCCAACACTTGTGTTTGGACTCTCCACGGCTGGCACGGGAGCAAGTGTCGGTGCGGGTTTTGGGGAATCTACCGTGGGCGCAGCGGCATCCGAAAGGGCATCAATAGCAGCCTGGATTTCCTCAGGAAGCTCCTGCGTGGCAGTCAGCTCTAGGTCTGCGGGAAGCGCAAGAGAGCCCGAGGGAGCCGAAGCCAAAGTCGAGGCAGAAGTGGGAGCATCGAGATGAACCGCCATTTCGTCTTTGACAATCGGCGATACAGCTACAGGCAGGGGAGGGGAAGCAGGTGCAGAAATCATGAAATTTAGAAGTAAACTAGGGTCTAGGAGAGTATTTTCTTCCTCATCTGCTAGCTTCGTCTCTGTTTTATTAGCCTCAGGAGCTTCCATATTAGCCTCAACAACAAGTTGTGTTGCCTCAGAAGCTTCTTGACTAGCCTCAGTAAGTTTATTTGGCACCTCTGCACTCACGGACAAAGCATTTTGCTGGCGCTGTAAGGCAATTTGGAAGTCGCTCACTTGAGAGATGGCTGAGGACTCTTGACCCGTGGCCGTGGGGCGCACCGACGACTCGGTGAGGGGGGGGCCAAGGCTCTCTGGCGTTCCTGTGCTCATTGTCAGCGACTCCAAACCCATGTGAATTAAACCTGCTCTCTAAAGAATTTCTAACCCGCATCCTGGATAGCGCCCGCCTGGCGGAGCATTCCGGTAATCCGGCGAACATAGTCTTGTGTCTCCCGGAACGGTGGGATTCCCCCGTACCGAACGACCCGGCTGGGACCGGCATTAAAGGCGGCTAGCGCCTTCTCTAGTGTCCCAAAGCGATCCACGTACTCACGCAGGTGCTTCGAGCCTGCCATAATATTTTCCCGAGGGTCGAAGACATTGCGCACCCCAAACTGCTCTTCGTTTTCGGGCATGAGCTGCATCAGCCCTTTTGCTCCTGCGGAAGAGACTGTCCCCGGCTTGTACGACGACTCTGCCTGGATCACGGCTCCGATCAGTACCTCAGGAAGACCCGTCTGCGCCGCCGCCTCCCGAATGATCGGAAGATAGCGCTCGCGCCGCGCTGCCTCGTCGGGGTCTAGCTTAATCGCCTCTGCGGAGACATCTTGCCGGACTCGGCTGGCCAAGGGCATGGTCACCGGAGCGAGCTTGCTGGGCTCTACATCGCTGCTTGAGGAGAGCACCTGTGGGGAGATCCCCATCTTGGCCGATACATCCGGTGGCAACGACTTCCGCAGGGGCTGGATGCCATCATTGTTCTGGATCAGCTGACTTTGCAGCTGTGTCCCAAACTCTTCTTTCGACACACTAGACGGCGAGGACAAGCCCGAATTTGCGTTCCACCGCGCTATTTTTTCCGACGAAGATAGCTCCGGCTCGATCAGAGCACGAATCTGTTGGATACGGTTTTCAATGCGTGCAATGGCTTCGATCATGACAGTTTTCCTTGTTGTTATCTTACGCACGGCCCAGACGAAGTACCGCGACTTCATCGAGCCAGGCTTGCTCTTCGGCAGCCGCTTCTTGCTGGTGCTGCTGGTATTTCTTCGATTTTAGTTTCTCAAGCACCTCGCACTGTTGGCGGCAGAGCTTGAGTGCATCACGGCGCGTGTCACGCCGCTCCAGGGCGAGGCGGACTTGTTGGCGCTGGGCTTCCAGGCTCTCTTCAAGAATGTCCGCGTACTGACAGCTTGCCGTAATCAGAGCGATATCGGGTGTGCGCTGCTCCTGGAGATGGGCGTAGTAGACCCGGTGCTGCTCGCGCTCTTGGAGAATCTGGGTGAGAGCGTGCTCTGCGTGGGCGACACCGCGCTCGGCTTCAGAAAGAGCGGCCTGTGCCTGCTGCTTGGCCATGTTGCGCACCCGCAGGAGTGTCTCCAGGCGAAAACGAAAGCGCCTCATGCCACGACCTCATGCAGCCACTTCTCCATGGCCTCCCAATCCGTTGGCTCATCGGGAGGCTGGCGTAGGAAGGCCAGCACTTTTTCGCGGCAAGCGATGGCTTGATCGAGCTTGGCATTGGTGCCCTCCACATAGGCTCCCAGGAGGATCAAGTCCTCGGACTCCTGGTAGGTGGCCATCAGCTCTCGCAGGCGATTGGCGGATACTTTATGGGCTTTGGAGGCCACTTCGCTCATCAGGCGGCTGACGGAGTCCAGAACATCAATGGCAGGGTAGTGACCGCGTGCTGCCAGCTCGCGCCGGAGCACGATATGACCATCGAGGATACTTCGGGCTGCATCGGCGATAGGCTCGTTCATGTCGTCGCCATCTACCAAAACCGTATAGAGCCCTGTGATCGCGCCTTTCTCGGCGGTGCCCGCGCGCTCCAAAAGCCGGGGGAGCATCGCCAGAACGGAGGGCGTGTAGCCACGGGTGGTCGGCGGCTCTCCGATGGCCAGCCCAATCTCGCGCTGTGCCCAGGCAAAGCGGGTAAGAGAGTCCATCATGAGAAGCACTTGTTGGCCTTGGTCGCGGAAGTACTCGGCGATCGCAGTGGCGGCGAGTGCGCCTTTAAGACGAACCACCGCGGGCTGGTCCGAGGTCGCGACAATCACCACGGAGCGGGCAAGCCCTGCGGGGCCCAGATCGCGCTCGATAAACTCACGGACCTCACGACCACGCTCTCCGATCAGGGCGACCACGTTGATATCTGCCTCGGAGTTTCGGGCGATAGAGCCCAGCAGGGTACTCTTGCCAACACCGCTTCCGGCGAAGATTCCGACGCGCTGGCCACGACCGATGGTGAGCAGAGAGTCAATGGTGCGCACCCCAAATCCCAAGGGCTCCTCGATGCGCTGGCGCTGCATGGCAGCAGGCGGGCGGTTGTCGAGTGGGTAGTGCTGGTCGCTGGCGAGTGGGCCCAGACCGTCCATTGGGCGGCCCAGGGGGTCTATCACGCGGCCTAAGAGGCCATGTCCCACCGGGATTGTCAGTGCGCGGCGGCTATTGACCACGCGGCTCCCCTGACCGATCCGGCCCGTCTCCGCAAGCGGCATGAGCAGGAGGCGCTCCTGTCGGAAACCGACAACCTCCGCAGGGACACGAATCTCCGAGCCGGGCGTTTCGATAGAGCACAGATCGCCCAGACACGCTGAAGGGCCTTCGGACTCCAGTACCAGCCCCACTACCTGGGTGATCTTGCCGCTGGTCTCGATGGGGTCAAAGTGCGAGAGCTGGTGGCGCTTGACACTCCAGTCCAGAAGAGGGGAGCTCAGAGTGGGTTTCATACAGCCCTCTCTTCTCTTAATGTCCGTGCGAGGCGGTGCATGGCCCCCTCAGTGGTTGCATCTACCACTCCCTGACGGCTCTCCACGCGGCACCCTCCACGGCGGAGAGTGGGATCTGGTGTGAGCTGGACATGGTCTGTGCTACGTGTCGTCAATGTCTCTAGCTGGAGCAGCGGTAAATCCTCAGGGTGAACGGCGACCGTGAGCTCATGGCCATGGGGCACATGGGAGATGGCAGCGCGAACAATGGCAGCAACACGCTCCGGCTCTAGTGTGAGCTGCTCATGTAAGATAGACTCAGCTGCTTTGATACAAATCTCGGTCATGGTGGGGACTTGCTTGTGGCAGAACTGGTTCCAGGCAGCGGGTAGCTCGGTGAGAAGGGCTTGTAGGGGCTCTAGCTGTGACTGACACTCGCTCTGAAGCTGTGCGCGGCCTTCGTTGAGACCCGCCTCCATTCCTTCGGCATGTGCCTTGGCGAGCACGCGCTCTGCCTCCAGCTCCAGCTCGCGCAGGGCGGACTCGCGTAGCTGCTGAACGGCAAGCCGCGCATCGGCGAGTAGCGACTCTGCCTCGCGCACGGCCTCCTGGTAGAGCGCCGCGGTGTCCGGCTTGGCAGTCGAGGCAGGGGGCTCGGGGCGTACTGCCGCGATCTCCCAGGTGCGAACCTCGTTGCCGATGCGGCGCGCGGAGCGGATCACATAGGGCTGGGCTAGCTCAGGCAAGCGCTTCTTCCTCAGTTTCTTGATTGGCCGTGGCCAGTGTCACTTCTCCCTTGTCGGCAAGCGACTTTGCCAGGTTGACCATTTTTTGCTGTGCAGCTTCGATATCGCGCAGACGAACGCTGCCCAGGTTCTCGACCTCTTCTCGAATACGCTCGGCAGCGCGCTCGGACATGTTGCCATAGATCAGCTCGATCTGGTCCTCGGGAAGCCCCTTGATCACCAGAGGGAGGGTGTTGGTATCCAGATCACGAAGGATGCGCTGGAGGACACGGTCCTCTTGCTCCATCAGGTTCTCGAACGTAAACCGGTAGCGCTGAACCTCGCGGGCCAGGTCGGGCGCCTCTTCTTCCAGTGATGTCAGAAAGAGGGTCTCCACTGAGCGGCGCATGCGGCTGAGGATATCGGCGACATGGCGGGGGCCGGCAGGGCTCTCTTTGGTGTCTATGATCCCCGTCTGGAGCTTGGCTGCGAGGGCGTGCTCTAGGTGCCTCAGCGCACGGGGTGAGGGAGTCTCTAGCTGGACAAGGCGCGTGGTGACGCTGGTCTGCACCTCAGTGGGGAGCGCCGTGAGCATCGCTGCTGCCTTGTCGAGAGGGAGCTGGCTCACTAAAACGGCGATCATCTGCGGGTGTTCTTCACTCACGAGCGAAGCGAGGGTCTCGGGGAGGGTCTCTTTGACAATGCGCTCCAGAGTGAGTGGAGGCGTTTCAGACTCCCGCTCATTGATCAGGATCGTGTTGGCGCGCTCTGAGCCGATGGTCTCCAGGATCTGGCGCGTGTACTCGGGCGTGGTGTGCAGGCCATTGACATAGTGGCGTAGGTCTTCCTCAGATTCCTCCAGGACGCGATCCCGCTCCTTGCCCGCCACGTGGCCCAGGTGGGACATGGTCTGGATCATGAGCTCCATCTCGGCCTCACTGAGGCAGCTTAAGATGCTGGCAGCCAGCTCCGCACCCACGGAGTGCAGGAGGATAGCCCCCTTGTAGAGAGGATCGTTCGTATTAAATCGCGGGCGAAGTTCATCCATTGTTGCTATAGCTTGCTTTCGAGCGTCTGGGTGTCAAGTATTCTAAGAGTGTTAGGGCCGGCTGATGGGCTTCTCGCGAAGCCAGTCCTGGAGCATGGCTGCGACATCCTCGGGCTGGTTGGTAGCGATTCGGCGGATGCGGCCAAGGGGCGTTGCGAGCTCATCTTCATCAAGAGGAATCTCCCCTAGCTCACCGGGCTCTCTCTCAATCGGTTGACCCTCTCCGTTCAGGCCGGCAGGGGCTCCTGCGATTCCACGGGCATTTTTTCTGCCGCCAGGAAGCGCAGGGTTGTCTTTATCCCCCAGGGTCGCATCCAGCTTTTGTTTCTTGGGGCGGCGGGGGCGCATCATGATCAGCGTAAAGATCGCCACGAGAACTAGGGCCGCCAGGGCCGCTCCATTTCGGATGAGTGCCATCTGTGTCTCTTGCTTGGTTGCCGCAAGAGAGTCCGCCTTCGCTTTTTCTTCATCGGCGCGGTTGAAAGGAAGCACGGTTAGAGAGATCTGATCGCCGCGTCCTCCTGCCGTGGTCGGGTTCAGATCCAGACCCGCTGCGGCTGCGAGCGTATTGCGTAGCTCCGTTTGCTTGATGGGGGCAATATTGGCTGCTTCATCCAACAAGATAGCCACAGAGAGGTGCTTAATCTTGCCCTGTGCCATGGTGCGCTTTTCGTTGGTTTTATCAACCGCATAGGTATTGGTATTATTGATGCGATTGTAGTCCCCGACCTGACCTTTATTGTTATCCACCAGGTTTGTCATGGTTCCTGGAGCCGTCGGGGCATCTTTTTCCTGCTTGGTGTAGACCTCGCTGCTCTTGGTCTCGTTGGTGGGCAGGTTGCCCCCATTGGGGCCGCTGGGCTTGTAGATCTCGCGGACAAGCTGGCTCTGATCCCAGTCCAGCTCGGTTCGCACTGTGATCTCCGCGCGATTGGGGCCAAGTGCACGGTCAGCAAGGCGCTGAAGATCGTCGGTAAGGCGACGGTCGTAGCGCTCCTGCATGTCTATCTGGTCTCTGCCAATATTCTCGCCTTCACCCGCACTGTTAAGGCTATTGCCTCTAGAGTCTAAGACCGTGACTTTCTCCGGAGTGAGACGCTCCACAGACGAGGCGACGAGGTGTGCGATACCTGTAACCTGCTTCGCACTGAGCTGATAGCCCTCTTGCATGTGGATAGTCACAGAGGCTTTGACATCTTCTGCTGTCTCTGAGAAGACAGGCTTGTCGGGCATTGCGATCTGCACGCTGGCATCGTCAACGCCTTCCAGGCTCTTTATCGTGCGATTGAGCTCACCCTCTGTTGCCCGCCGCTTGTTAATCTTTTGAACGGCATCGGTCATGCCAAAGTTGGTCTTATCAAAAAGCTCATTGCCAAGGTCTCCGTGTTGCTTAGGGAGATCCTGGGCAGCAAGATCTAAGCGTACCTCAGTAACCTGGTCCGCAGGGACATAGATCGTCTCACCCTTACGACCCGATTCCAACTTGAAGCTTATATTGCGCTCTTGTAGCTTGGTCTTGATGGCACTGGCATCTGACATAGAGAGCTTTGAGTAGAGCAATCCATAGTTAGGGCGACTGGATGTGACCGCAAGGGCGAGTATCCCGCCAAAGACCGCGATCAGAATAGCGCCAAGCCCGGCCTTTTGCAGGTTCGAGAGTGCGCTCCAGTTGTTTTTCAGAGAGTTAAGCATGGTAAATAAGAGAGTTCTAGAGAAAGACTAAAATTAATAAGCTAAAGAGAGATCTTTGCGTGGAGTGTTAAGAATATTGCCTCTAGAGTCGAGGATGATAACTTTTTTGGGAGTGAGACGCTCCACAGATGAGGCGACGAGATATTTGATGCCTATAACTTGCTTCGCATTGAGCTTATAGCCTTTTTGCATGTGTATCACGACGGAGGCTTTGGCATCTTCTGCGGGCTTCGAGTCGATAGGCTTAACGGGCATTGCGATCTGCACGCTGGCATCGTCAACGCCTTCCAGGCACTTTATCGTACGGCTGAGCTTGCCTTCCGTTGCTCGCTGCTTGTTAATCTTTTGAACGGCCTCGGTCATGCAACCGTTAGTTTTGTCGAAAATCTCGTCTCCAACATCTGCGTGTTGCTTAGGGAGATCTTGGGCAGCAAGATCTAAGCGTATCTCAGTAACCTGATTCGCCGGGATCTCGATGGTCTCACCCTTGTGATCCGAAATCAGCCGAAAGCGGATATTGCGCTCTTGTAGCTTGGCCTTGATGGCACTGGCATCTTGCATAGAGAGCTTTGAGTAGAGCACTCCGTAGGTAGGATTGCTAGACGTAACCGCAAGGGTGAGTATCCCGACATAGAACGCGGCCAGAGTCGCGCCAAGCCCGGCCTTGTGTAGGTTTGAGAGCGAGCTAAAGTTATTTTTCAGAGAGTTAAGCATCGTCGTAGGAGAGTTCTAGCGAAAGATTAAAATGAATAAATTTAAAGAGGGATCTGCATCAGATCTTGGTAGGCTTTGAGAGCGTGTGAGCGTACTTGGAGCGTAAGCGCCATCGCATCACTGGCTTCATTGAGGGCGAGCATCACCTGATGCACATCTACCGGCTCACCGAGCGCCAGGGCCTCAGTCAGCTCCTCGCTCTTTTGCTGCGACTGATTGACATTTTTAATAAAGCCCTCGACCACTTCCCCAAATGCGGGAGCTACCGCTCCGCCATTGAGGGCCGCGAAGCCTGAGTTGGTGGATATCTGGAGTGTGTCGTTCTCGGTTAGTGTCCGGTTTCCTAGGGTCTGAGGATCTTGTCCCGCTCCAACTCCTTGCACGGTCATCCCAGGGTTGTTCTGGAGGCCGTTAAAGGCCTGCATGGCCTTGGGGTCGTTGAGAAGCCCCGTCATTCCATTGGGAGGAAGGGGGCCATTGGCATTGCCTCCCGCTTGGGCACTGCCGGGATTGGCGATACTCTGAAAATTGGCAAGAATTTTTTGTGCATCGCCTGCACCACCGATATTCTGGGTGCGTGGGGCTGGCATAAAAGGGCTTGAGATAGGGTTAATAGGGTCTGGCATAACAGTTCCTCAGGACAGGGGCTTAGATCCGTCCTAGTTCAATCGCACGAGAGATCATGGTCTTGGTGGCGTTCGCGGCGCCTATATTGGCTTCATAGGCACGGGTCGCGGCGATCATGTCCACCATTTCCTCAACGATATCCACATTGGGCATGGCGACATTTCCTTGGGTATCAGCATCGCGGTGGCCGGGGAGATGGATACTACGAACTCCCTCTTTCTGTTCTAGGGTATCGGTTACTTTGACGCCACCGGGCTTGCCGTCTTCGCCGGTAATCGCCTCAAAGCGCACCATCTGGCGCAGGTAGGGGCCAGTCTTGCCATCGCTACGTCGTGTGGTTTCCGCATTGGCGATATTGCGCGAGACTGTATCCAGGCGGGCACGCTCGGCGCTGAGGCCACTTCCGCTGATTCTTAAACTAGAGATAGACATAGTAAAAATTCCTCACGGCACTACGCTAGCGCGGTGCCTCCGTAATGACGCTATGGAGAATATCGTGGCGCAGCCGAGCTGCCTGGGTGAGAGCCTCGTAGGCGAGCTGATTGACCGCAAGCTCCACCACTTGCTGATCAATGGAGAGTTGGTTCTCATCGGCGCGTCCTAGAGTCTGTTGACTGGGCTTGGTGGCAAGATCGAGATCAGGCTGCGAGGCAGCATCGGCGTGAAGTGGATCGGCTAGCATGGCATCGCGGATGCTACGGAGCTGCTCCTCAAACTCGACCGTCTTGGGGACAAAGCCGGGAGTCTCTGCGTTGGCGACAGCATCGACATACGCGCGGTGCCGTGCGGACATGCCATTGAGCGCTCCGCGAACCACAATATCGGTACGTGTTTCAAACACTGCTTCTACTCCTTTCCCTCCGTCAAGGGATGGCTTGTCTTATTGAGACACTGCCACTTTGAAGTATCGTAGGTTTAGGCATCTTGGAGCATAGCTTATGCGGCTAATAATTTTTAGCCACTTGTGCATAGACTGCACTCCAAATGGAGAATCACCCGCTATAATCTATGTATTGTAGGCAGATATAGACTGCTCTAACTTCAGGAGTTTCTCAGGATGGTTCAAATTTTACTGGCGGTCGAGGATCCTCTCCTTCGCAATCTTCTGGCAGAACGGCTGACACAAGAAAACGATTTTCAGATCTCCGGTGCGGTTGGAGATCCAGAGAGCTTGCTGGAAGTGGTGATGTTAGGTCAGCCCGAAGTGATTATTCTGGATCTACAGTGGAGCAATGCCAGTGGCCTAGCGCTTCTGGAGCGTGTGCTCCTCCAGAAGCCCGACTCCATGTTCTTGACCCTGGTGAGTGAAGAGGCGGAGGATGCTCAGGTAATGGCGGCGCAGAACGGTGCCCGAGGTGTCGTTACCAAGACGGAGGGTATTACCGTTCTTCCCCAAGCGATTCGGGCACTAGGGCGCGGTGAGGTCTGGTTTACCCGGCAGGTCTCGCGGCGAATCTTTCAGGAGTACCATCGCCTTGCCCGCCAGCTTCGGGAGCAAGAGCAGCCTCTCTCAGGCCTCTCTCCCAAAGAGCGTGAGGTGCTTGCCCATGTCGCGGAGGGACTCACCAACCGCGATATCGCCGAGCAGCTCCACATGAGTGTCCACACCGTGAAGCTCCATGTTCAGCGGATTCTGCAAAAGCTTGAGCTACCCAACCGAACTGAGGCTGCAGTCTTTGCGGTTCGGGAAGGGCTGGTGAGCTCCCTGCCAAAACGGGTTGCTCCCAAGGATACCGTATAAATACCAGGTCATACTGGTATTTTTAATGTCGGTATTTATGCTTTGATTATTTTTAAGTGACTTGAAAGTGCTGTTTTAACCGTTTAATTACTGTGTTTTAGAAATATTAGCGTCTCTATAGATGCGATCTCCTAACCGAAAACATGATAGGTATGCTTCTGGGCTCTGAACCCTTCAGAGACTAGAAGCGCCTTAGTGTACGGAGATCGCTAAGATGTTGGTAATCGTTGGGTTTATAATCGTCATTGGAAGTGTGCTTGGTGGCTATATCATGCACCATGGCCAGATCGGAGTCCTGATTCAGGTCTCTGAGTTTCTCATTATTGGGGGGGCTGCCCTAGGAGCGATGCTCATGGGGAACCCACTGCCTGCTGTGAAGGCTACGTTCCAGCGCTCGTTTGCGCTGGCGAAGGGCAATCCCTTCACCCAGAAGACATACGCGGAGCTTCTGACGTTTCTTTATGAGGTCTTTACCCTCGCCAAAAAAGATGGCTTGTTGGCTCTGGAGAAGCATGTCGAGAATCCTCAAGAGAGTGAGCTCTTCAAGAAGTACCCCGCTCTAGTGCGCAACCACCATGCCGTTTCGTTCTTTGCAGATACGGTCAAAGTGCTGCTCTCAGGGGCGATTGAGGCGCACCACTTAGGGGAGATGCTCGAAGTGGATATCGAGCAGCACGCGGAAGAGGCGCTGGTCGCTTCCCATGTTCTCGCGCGAACCTCGGATGCCATGCCTGGCTTTGGAATCGTCGCCGCCGTTCTTGGAGTCGTCGTGACCATGGGATCTATTGGCGGAGCCGCCGCGGAGATTGGGCAGAAAGTCGGTGCGGCTCTTGTGGGAACGTTCTTAGGAATCCTGCTGGCCTATGGCGTGCTGAGCCCACTATCCCAGGCTTGTGAGGGCCAAGCGAAGGCGGAGACAGCGTATCTGATCTGCCTAAAAGTTGCCCTGATCGCGTTCGCCAATGGTGAGCCTCCGATGACGGCTGTCGAGTTTGCCCGCCGCAGTATCGAGCCTGGTGTGCGCATCTCGTTTACCGAGCTAGAGCTACTGCTCAAAGAGCAAAAAGGCAAGTAAGGAGGCACTATGAGCGCAGATCCTTCCGAAGAACAGCTCCGCCCCATTATCCGGATCACCAGGAAGAAAGTAATCGTGGCGGGACACCACGGTGGTTCGTGGAAAGTGGCCTATGCTGACTTTGTGACCGCGATGATGGCCTTCTTTCTGGTGATGTGGATCGTCAGTATGGACCAGGCGATCAAAGAGGAGATTGCGGAGTACTTCAACAACCCGCCGTCTGCTAGCGTGCAGAGCAAAGCGGGAATCTCTAATTTGTCGATGGGGGGCAAGAGTCCGGTTTCTATTGGCGTTGGAGTCGGCCTCAATGCCAAGAACTGGCGTGACCTTGCGATGGAGCTCCAGCGTGAGAATATGGTCAAGGCCGATATGAACATTAAATCTCGAATTGCGAGCCAGTCGACGGTCTCAGGGCTGGCGAAACAAGTGGAGATTAAGCTGACATCGTATGGCATGCTGATCCAGCTTGTTGAAGCGGAGAACTCGCCTTTCTTTGCTAGTGGTTCTGCCGAGCTGCCTGCTCCTACGGTCGGGATTCTAAAGCTGATCGCTCAGGAGGTCGGCCAGCTTCCCAACCGGGTCTGGATCGAGGGGCACACCGATGCGGTTCCGTTTGGAACGGGCAATGGCTACTCTAACTGGGAGCTCTCGGCGGATCGTGCTAATGCGGCGCGTCGGGTGATGGAGGTCTCAGGGCTCCAGCAAAACCAGATAGAGCATATCCGAGGCTACGCAGCGAGCCAGCTTCGGGTTCCTACCAAACCTTTGGACCCCTCGAACCGTCGCGTGACCATTGTGGTGCTCTTTAGCTCCCTATCCGATGAAAAGGCGCCGGATGAGAAGCAAGCAGGTCAGGACAAGAAGGAAGCCACTCAGGCTGCGGCTATCCGCGAGCACGATGCCAAAAATAAGTCTATGGAGCTGACCATGGAGAAGCTCCACATCCAAGACATGCGCCCCTTGGAAGGCAACGGTCCCAACGACCCACTCGGGATTAAGACACAGGTCAGCGATATAATGGGAATCCCTTAAGCATCGGGAATCTACAGAGGCACTGAGAGTTTTCCGTACACTCAGACAGTAGAAGAGGGACGGGGTTTCGTGACAGCACGAGGCCCCGTCTCTGTTTTTTGTGGAGAGCTGTCCGGCGAGCTGCCCATTAAGCGGAAGACATCATCGGCGGCGGTGAGTGCAGCGAGGTTGTCCTGCTGAACTTCCTCGAGAGCATCTCGGCGCTGGATGACCAGGCTACGAGGAGCTTTGATTGCCAGACGAACCTGATCGCCACGGATGCCAATGACCGCAACCTCGATATCATCGCCGATTAAAATGGACTGACCCGCTTTACGCGCAACAACCAGCATCCGCTCGCCTCAGACTTTCTCTACCGGCTGTCGCATGGCCAAGGTATGGCGGCAGGTGTAGTTACTTCCGTGCTGGACAATCTGGGTGCCAACACGCTCTTCATGGTTTATTGCCAGCGGTCCTAGTAAGTTCGTACAAACTTTACCATGATCCGCGGCCACAGAGATCGTGGTGTAGAGGGTCAGATCCGACGGATCTTTGGCACGCAGAAGCTCGACTTGGCTATCGGGAATCTCGACCTCGTAGTCAGGGATATGACGAAATGGGTCGGTGACGATTAAGGCGACCGCAGGGTCCTGAAGCGACTGGAGCCAGTAGAAACCGGACATGTTATCGTGCTCTAGGAGGCAGTAGTCATGCCGATTATCGAGACCCAGAAGGGCTATCGGGAAGTGGATCACCGCTTCCTCAGGAAGACTCAGACGCCCAAAACGCGTCGTATCGAACTCTTTCACGCTCATCTCCGTTTTTATGCTCACTTCCGTTGAACTCACTTTACCGTAAATAATCAAGGAGGGACATCCCCCCGATCTTGCTGGCCATTGCCAGTGCCGCTTGCTGGCCGTTCTCCGCTAGTTTTACCGTGACGATTGCCTCGGCGAGGTCCACGTCGCGCAGATCAGACTGTCTGGTCTGCAGCAAGATAACTTCTTTGTCAATACCCTCTTGGGCCATCTCTAAGTAGTTCAGACGGGAGCCCATGTCGCCACGCAGGTTGATCACCCGGTTGCGATCTACATCAAGTTTGTCTATCCCTGCCTGAATCCCCGCACTATCTCCTGCACGGACCGCTTGCTCCAGCGACTTGAGGTTTGCAAAGAGATCACTTCCCGATTGGCTGCCAAGAAGCTGCTTACCCGTGACACTGATCTCGATGGGATTGCCATCGGTGACATCTATTTTGAGAGCGCTGCTGTTGCCCGCATAGGTGACCGGATCTCCGGTGAAGGGCTGAACATCGCTCTTGGTGCCGCTGTAGAGATAGCGCTGGTCTACCTTCATGTTCGCTTGCTGGAGTACGGTGCGCTGTGCTGCTTGAATCTGCGCAGCCAGCGCCGTGCGATCCGCATCGCTCCCGGTGGCGGTATTGGCGGCGCGAAGTGCGGCGTTGCGAGCGCTGAGGAGGGCATTGGAGATGTCACCAAGCGATGACTCCGTGGCCTTCATCAGAGGAAGGGCGCCCTTGATACTCGCCCCTTGTTGCTCACGCTCAACGAGTCGTGTCTGAATGGTGAGGAGCTCGACAGCCGCCGTGGGATTGTCTGAGGCACGCTCTAGCTTTAGGCCCGAGCTGACCTGGTTCTGGGCCTTGTTAAGGCGCATTTCTGTGTTTTGTAGGTTCGCCAGGCGCTGCTGGTGGGTCATCCAAGTGGTGATTCTCATGAGGGTTTTCTCTCCGTTAGTTTATTTAGACACCGGTGCGCTGAATCAAGGTGTCCAGCATCTGATCGTAGGTGGAAAGGAGGCGGGCGGAGGCGGCATAGATATGCTGCTGCGCGACCATGGTGGCCAGCTCTTCGTCTAAGTTCACGCCGCTCTCCGATGACTGCATGGTCTCTAGCTGGGTCAGGCTGGCCTGGGTCATCTCTAGGCGCTGCTTGGCAAAGCTGACACGGGTTCCGACTTCCCCGACGAGGGTCTGGTAAGCGGGAAGGATACTGGGCTGGCTACGGAGCTGGGAGATCGTCCCGGCAATGGCCCCATCGCCTGCGGTTCCATCGCCGATAGCTAGACGGTTCGAGTCTGCTTGAAGCACCGAACTCACGGACATCGTGCCGCCTGAGTCAAAGACAAAGATAGGGCCGCCTGACGCGCCCG
>Ga0315904_10002269_pt1 | contig 29902 bp, 22 predicted proteins | sample LakEriMetagenome_6_FD_203529 | JGI IMG/M metagenome (GOLD analysis project Ga0315904, IMG submission 203529) | Freshwater fungal communities from buoy surface, Lake Erie, Ohio, United States - Buoy 12 MA120 | ecosystem: Environmental > Aquatic > Freshwater > Lake | place: USA: Lake Erie, Ohio...
ATCGTGGACGTGTAGAGCTTGATATCCCGTTTCGAGTCGATGGCAAACTGCGTGATCAAGGTGCTGTCGAGGCCCCCGCTCAGGAAGGAACCCACCGGTACGTCGGACACCATTTGCCGAACGACGGCTGCCTGGATCTGAGACCGCAGTTCCTCGGTTGCCCGAGACCGGTCTGGAACCGATTTCGGGTAAAATTTGGGTTGCCAAAAAGGTGCCAACCGCGGCTCGGGACGGCCGATCGACCACCGCAGCGAGGTGCCCGGCGCAACTCGGTAAACGCCGCGGATGGCTGTGTGCTGGCCTGAGGAATGCCCAAACGCCAGATGCTCCTGTAGGGCGAGAAAGTTGACCTCTCGCTTTAAGGCACCGTAGGCGAAGAGCGCTTTCATCTCGCTCGCGAACAGAAGGGTCGTTGGAGTGGGACAAACATAGTAGATCGGCTTGATCCCCAAGGGGTCCCGCGCGACCAGCAAGGATTTTTGTTGCGTATCCCATAACGCCAGTGCGAACATTCCATTCATTTCTTGGAGGAATGATTCGCCGCGTTGCACCAACCCCTCGAGGAGAACCTCGGTATCCCCTCGCGTTCTCCAGCCCCCTGCCGGCGCGTCCAATCGGCGTTGGAGCTCTCGATAATTGTAGAGCTCGCCATTGTAGGAAAGGACGTAGCGACCGCACGACGAGGTCATCGGCTGCGAGGCCGACTGTGTCAAATCCAGAATCGATAAACGCACGTGCCCCAGGCCGGCAGGCACCTCTCGATCCTCAAAGACACCGGAGCCGTCTGGACCGCGGTGCTGCTGCACCCGATTCATCGCCTCCAGCAGCCCTGGCTTGCGATCTCCGAATAATCCCGCTATTCCGCACATCGAAGTTGTTCAGCGAATCGTCAACCGAACCCTAGGCTAGGTCTCGACGAACTCCGGTTTGGAATCCTGACCCTTCAACCAACGGTACAGATGAAGTGTCTGTTCCGCCACCGAATCCCAAGTGAATCCCTTCCGAATCAACTCGCGTCCTCGGTGTCCCATGTCGGACAATCTCTCCGCTGAGCTGGCTAGGATTTCATGCAAACCATGACTGGTCGAGCCGACGTCGGGCTCCACCTCGATCGCTGCGCCCGAGCGGATTGCCTCTGGAAAATTGCAACCGGGCGTGATCAATACCGGCGTGCCCGAGGCCATCGCTTCGAGGATAGACATGCTGAACCCCTCGGAGAATGAGGGTTGCACGAGGCATTCGGCGGCAGCCAACGCGCTCCGTTTCTCGATGCCGCGTAGCACCCCCAACAGCGTGACCGACCGTTCCAGATTTTTCTCTCGAATATAGTCTCGAATTTTTTGCTCGAACCCATCGTCTGGGCCAGCGATCGCCAGGTGCCAATCCGGGAATTGCGTGTGATGGAGGTGCCACGCTTCTAGCAGATGCATCAACCCTTTCTTTCGGTGAAGCCTGGCCATGAAGAGCAGGATTCGTTTCCCCTTCAGGTGTGGTTGCTTCTCGAACAGGAGAGCGGAATCCGGTAATTCCTCGAAATCTTGCCAATCCACTCCGTTGGGGATCACTGCGATCGGATTCCGCAGGCCAAACTTTCGGATCCCTTCCAATTCACGAACGCTGTTGACATGCAAACAAGCCGCATCCCGAAGGTCCTGAAACTGGAACCACCTTCCAACCAATTGCTTCTTCCAGCTGGAATTCCGCATCGCCCAAGGTTCGAGAGCCCCGTGTATGGAGATCACAACAGGTTTTCCAAACTTCTTTCCGATTCGCGAGGCATACGAATTCGGTAGCATCCAAAGGCTATGGTTGTGAACGATGTCTGCGTTTTGGATAACGTGCCGCATCCTCGATTTCAATCCCGGTGCGTACGACAACCCCCCAAGCCACAGCCCCTTGGCGCTCATCCAGACGGTTGGAGGCTGAAATATTTCGCCGATCGATTTCTTGCCCCGCCCATAACAATCCGCTCCGAAAACGACGACAGGATGCCCTTGTTTTCCGAGTGCCGCGGCCAAATCGCGCATGATCCAGGCCACGCCGTTGGATTCGGAGTACAGACCTCCCACTGCGAAAACCGGCTTCATCGTTCGTTGTGTTGGCGAAGACGCAACCTCAAACCCCCGCGCCTCCTCCAGTCCGACCCTAGGTGCTGTCAATCTAATGACCCCTGCGAGGCGACGCGGTTACCGAAGTCAGATCGCGGAGGGTCGATCCAAAACGTTCTGCCGTCAGGGCATGGGCGAGACGCAACGAAGCCTCTCCCATCGACTTCCGCTCACGATCCGTTGCCATGGCGATTCGTTGCAGCGCATCGACAAGCTGGGATTCGGATGTCGAATCGACCAACAGACCGTTTTCGCCGTCCATCACCAATTCACAGCTTGCTCCCACGCGATCACCAACGATGACGGGAAGACCGGCTGCGCACGCTTCATTGACAACCAGTCCCCACGGCTCCTCGTGCGCGGGATGGACAAAGCAGGAAGCCAAACCATAAACTGCGGGAAGTTGTTCGTACTGAAGGAACCCGATCCATCGCACGCGGTCGCGGATCCCTCGATCCGCCGCCTGTTGTTTCCAGGTTTTCTCCATCGGTCCGCTCCCAGAGATCACCAAGGACCAGTCCGCAATCTTATTCGAAAAAGACGCGAATGCGGAGAGAAGGCCATCGATATTCTTTCGGAGTAGAAATCGGGTATTTGCAAAAAAGTAACGCTCGGGCAACGCGAGTTCCCGGCGCACTTGGTCCGCTTCGGATCTCGCTCTCTCACTACCGCGCGCAAAGTAATCGTTGTCCACGACATCGTATCCGATCGCAATCCTATGGTCCGGAAAACCGAGTTGATTCAGGTAGCTGCGATGCCAGCGTCCACCGACGATTGCTGCATCAAATCTGCGAACTCGCCGTTTCTTGACCCATTCCTTGATGCGATTGCCCGATGGCTTGAAGGTTTCTGACATCAATATCGCAAGTCGATCGCGTTGCTTGCACCAACGAAGAGCGATCATCGCCTCGGGAACGGACCATCCGTTGATGGCAACGGCATCCGGTTGGATTCGCTCCAATTGGTTCCAGACCGCTCGCGTCAATTCGCTCCTGCGCAGCGATGCGTACTCGCGATCGGGGAAAAGAGTGGTTCGGTGGAATGAAAACTGCCCTTGGATCGGATCCCATGCATAGTGGTCACGGCCGGCAACTTCGATTCCGTAGACATCGGAAAAATATCCGCATGCCCCTCGCAACCGGGCGAGATGGTAGGGGCCAAACCGTTGCCAAAGTACCGCGATGGATAGGGGCATTGGTTCAGGTACGGAATGAGTCACTCGGTAATCGCATCGATCAAATCCAGACCGTACTCTCGGATAGACCGGGAGAAATCAGATTGCTGAACAGGGGAATTCTCTCGCAGTAAGGCGGCTTGAATTGCATCGGCGAGCGATAGTGAGTCCATCTCCGGCACGATCGATACTCGGGGATGGTTGACAAGTCCCGCGGCTTGTGTGGTGATGACCGGAAGTCCAGCGGCAATGGCTTCGTGGCATACGTTAGCGCTCCCTTCCGACAGCGTGGGGAGGACAAACATGTCCGCCCTTGCGTATTCGTCCGCTACCGCGTCCCGAGGAACCGACCCGGTCACTTCCATTCCGAGAGATCGCATATTTCGCGTTGCTTGCTCTGTCAGCAGATTGGGGCCGACCATTCGAAATCGAAATCGTTCGCGAGGCAACCGCTGGACCGCCTCGTAGAGGTACTGGACCCCTTTTCGCAATTGCAATGTTCCGACAAACAAAACCGTACATGCTTCGCCGCGTTTGATTCGCGATCCGATCGGCCGATTTCTGTTCGCGACTGGGTAAGGGACAACTCGGCATTTCTCGCGAGGGCCGTTCACCTCGGAGATACGATCCACGACGAATTGCGAACCGCAGATGATCCTGTCCGCCAGTTCCCACTCCCGTTCCTCGCGGGCAATCATTGACCCGCGAACATCGAGATCGCTCGGCATCGGTTCCCAGTCCGGCCATTTGTCCCGTTCGCATTTCAGCAATTCGGTATTCCAGCGCCAGGGAGCGGCGGTCTGATCCAGCACGCAGCGTTTGCCAGACCTCTTGGCTCGCTCAAAGATCTCGAGGGCCGCCCCGTTGTAAGCGTACACCGTATCGGCGTTATTCCATGTGCGGGAGGAAATCCCGCCACAGAACAAACGATTCTGTTTCACCCAGCGATCGGAGGCGGGAACATCTTTTCCCGACAACCTCTGCAGGAAGAGGTTTCTCAGTACGAACGAAAAGTGGCCGGTAATCCGACTCGGATCCACACCAGCTACGTTTCGGCCTATCACGGATCGGATCATCGGCATCGAACGCAGGATCGGAACCGACGCCAAGTATCGCCAGGGAAACGTTGTCGCTGCTGCATCAACATGCAAAGCTTCCAGGGCTTGATTTTCAAACATGCCACGCGCAACTGCGAAATGCCGTCGCGCGCCGAGCTGATACACAATAATCTTCATCACTGCCCGAGAATCGTCATGCGTTCCGTTCCTCGCCCCCGTGCTACTCGATGGGATGGGCGTCGAGCGGCCGCGGTACCGGGGAACGTGTCCGCTGAGTCATTGGCCTGCGAAGGGGTTGGTTCTTTCTCGTCCCACCGAAGGTGAGTCGCCAAAATACGAACGACATGACGCTCAGGTACAGGAACCGGTGGGCGAAGGCTGAGAAGCTCTGTGTCGGCAGATAAATCGCGAGGGCAGCAATCAGGAAATAGCCAACAAACCAGTACCCGCCCAGCGTGCGAAATCGATGCCAAACCATCGAGATTCCGCGTCCAAAGAGCCATAGCGCGAGGACATACAGCCAACCAAACTCCCAGTACAGATCGACGATCGCGTTGATCGCATAACCATTCGTCGGACGCCAACCGAGCACATTGACCCAAGCGTAATGAGAATTTTGGATTTCGGAAAACGACTTGCCGTACATAAAACGAGACACATCATCGTATTTCGTCGGCCAAATAACTCGCGGAATCGGTCGAATCCCAAAGGTCGTGATGAATCGTCGTCCCCAGTGGAATTCATCCAGTTCATAAATCGCAAGCACCGCCCCGGAGGATACGACGAAGTTGTCCGCAGTTGCGATCTTTGAGCCTGCCAGCGATTCCCAAAAACTCTCCAGGTTGAGCCCTTTCCCCGACCCGAAGTAGAGATTTCCTCGCTGGCTTCCCACGAATACCATCGCGCTGAGGAGAATCACTAACATCATTGCGATCTGCCGCAGTTTGGGGACCCGCCCGATGGCAATGAAGTACGACACGAAGAGAGTCGCCCCCGCGATGAACATGGGACCGCGCCGTCCGCCAAAAGTGGCTTGGAGCACTGTGGGGGAAATCATCAGCAACGCCGCGATCACCGAGGTAACCGTCAAGCGGGATCTCTGCAAACTGATGGCATAAAACACGACCGCCGCAACGCCTAGGTTTTGCGCCTCGCCCAGGTACCCCGTCACTGTCGACAATCCACCCCCTTTGGAGATGCTGTACGACTTGAGGAAACCGCCGTTCATGTAGATTCCATACCAATAACCAAACAAAGAAAAGAGGGCGAGCGACCAAGCCACGAGTCGAATCTTTTCGCGTTTGCGAGCATCGGATGAAATGTCGATCAGGCTCGAAGCACCACCCTGCGTCTTCACGCGAGGGGCGATCGATAGCGCACCGAGAAAGAAAAAAACCAAGCCGACGTACTGCACGGCCATCGCGAACGCAAGTCCGCGGTACTCGGGAAAGAAGTTGACTAATTCCGGGTGGAGCAATCGCTGGGCTGGCTCGAGAACCATGCCGAGAAAGAATAGCGGCGCGAGGATCACTGCCGGGTGGAGTGGATCCCCGGTCCGATTGTAGCCTAGGTAGGCGCAATACCCGAGGAACAGGGTCGCAAGCGACAGAAGCAACGTCGTTTCAACCGTTCCAAAAATCATGACGTTGCAACTGGAACTTGATCCTGAAGGATCGACGGAGCGACGGGACCATGCATGGGCAAGCGGCTATAGGCAGTATAAGTAGCCGCAGACACAGGATCGCGTTTCGACAAAAACCAAAAACACGCTACCAATGCCTTCACCGTATTGGCGATACGACCTGGCAGGGCCCGGAGGGTGATGCGATGCTTCAGCAGGAGAATCACGTCGGCTGGAAATCGCCACAGCAGGCTTGGAAACGGTACGTTGAGAATATCGAACAAAAACGTATTTCTGTGGCCCAGATAGGCGAGGCGAGAATGATCCCGTACCGGGCTGGGATTGTGCACGATGGGTGGCGTCTGCACGTACTTGACCGAATACCCTTTTTCCAGCATCCGAATGCAGAGGTCTCGCTCTTCTCCTTGATGAACGAGGAACTCGCGATATCCACCGATCTGCTTGGCAACATCCACCCTGATGGCATGTGCACAACCGACGAAGCTCCGCACACGAGCGCCGCTAGGCGTCTGCGCCATATAACGCTGCTTGGGGGCTCGTTTGGGTTCCAGGTATTGGAGTGCAATCGCTCCGGTTGAATCATCGTCAGCGAACGCATCCAGGGCGAGCCGCACGGTACTGGGATGACTGAAGTAGGCATCGTCGTCGATCGAAAACACGTACGGGGATCGGGCCTCTGCAAACCCCAGGTTCCTCAGAACGATATAACCTTTCCGATCCTGCATGCGGAACAATCGAACACTTGGGAATTCTTGGGCCACCATATCTGCCGTGCCATCCTCGGAGGCGTCGTCAAAAACTAGAACTTCGATGTTCAAATCTTGTAACAGACAGGATTCGAGCGCCTTGCGCAAATCCGTCTTGCGCTGACGCGTCGTGATAACCACGGTGGCCTCGGGCAAAGTCATTCCTTGTACAGATGAAAGCGAATCGTAAATTCTGTCACCGAGAATGCGGAATGCCTTCTGCGTTCGAATCCTGATGAGCGGCGTTCAGCCATGCCACCGTCCGCTCAAGCCCTTGTTGCAATCCCACTTTTGGTTCGAAACCCAAGCCTCGCAGGCGAGAGATATCGGCATACCATCGCGCGATATCCCCCGGAAACGACTCGCCTCGAACGGCGATTTCTACCTCGGGACATCCCATGACTTGCGCAACCATTTTCGCGAGTTGGATTGTCTGCACCGGGGAGCCCGTCGCAATGTTGTAATCCATGCCCGGGGAACCCTTGGTCGCCACCGTCATCAGCGCTTCGATGCAATCATCGATATACAGATAGTCTCGAACCTGATCTCCGTTGCCGAGGATTTCCATCCGGTTGGGGTTGTGCCGAATTTTATTCCAGAAATCGTAGATCGCGAATTTCCGGATGCCTGGTCCGTAGACATTGAAGATTCGCGCGATCCGCACGTCCAAATCGTAGCACTTGTGGTAGGCGACTGCATACCCTTCGCAGGCCATCTTGGCCGCACCATAAGGGGAGACGGGGTTCTTTGAGGCGCTTTCGCGTATGGGAAGCTGTGTCTGGGGGCCAAAGACGGCGGGTGAAGAAGGCAAAATTAAAATCCCGCCCTCGTTCCGGATGCTTTCCATCACTTCCAGAGTGGCCGTGACGTTGTTGGCGAAGTCATCGATCGGTTCTCGGACCGATCCAGCCACGCTTGTATGTCCAGCGAAGTGGAAAACCACCGTTTCCGAATCGATCAATCCCGCGAGTGCATCCGGTTCACGCAAATCGCACTCGATCTGGCGAATCCGCGATGGTTGGGGCGGATGGTCTGCAAGCGATCTGTAAATACCGATGACCGGTATGCCCGAATCGGCAAGATGGCGGAGCATTGCACTGCCGATGAATCCGCCCGCCCCGGTGACGATTGCTTTCTTCACGACATGGACCTCGTCGACATGTTGCAATAGGTTTGTTCGACGATATCCAGCATCTGTTTCATGGCAAATTTCGTTCGTACGTGCTCCCGGCCTGCTTCCGCCATTTTGCCGGCTGCATCTCTGTCTTCGTGCAATCGAGTGATCGCAGCGGCGATCGCCCCCGGATCTCTCGGCTTGATGATCATGCCGTTCACTCCCGGAACGATGGCTTCCTTGGCTCCACCGACATCCGTCGCCACGACAAATCTGGCGGCGCTCATGGCCTCGAGAATTGTCGTTGGAAGCCCTTCAGAATCAATCGAAGGGACGAGGAAAACGTCGATTTCATCGAGGAATCCCGCTACGTCGGGTACCCAACCCACAAACTTGACGCAATCGGAGAGTTGCAATCGATGAACCAACGATTCCAGCTCGCGTTTTTGCGGACCCTCTCCGGTGATGCACAACTGGCAGGCGATCCCTTTTTCTTTCAAAATCGGCATGGCGCGGATGGCGAACTCGTGCCCTTTCTCAGGTTCCATGCGGGCTGCAATCCCCAGCCGAAGATTCGTATCCCGTGTCCACGCCTGGCTGTCGGGAATACGTGCGAACTCGGAGGGTTCGATAGCGTTGTAAGCGACTTGAATCCGTTGCGGTGAAATTCCGAGCGTCTGACTTGCGAAATCGGCTGCGGCCTGGGACACGGCGAGGAACTGGCTTCGCGATTTATCGAGCGAACGCTTGGTAACGTATCGCCTCAGACGATTCAGAAGTCCTCGGCTCTGTTGCCAGTTGCGCCGATCGACAATGTGGGATACGTGGGGAATACGCGTACGCGCGGTGCTTTGCGCCGCGACAACATCCGACAGCCATAGCCAGGAATGAACGATATCTGGATTGTGAACGTGAATCAATTCCCGCAGTCGCTTGGCAACGGAAGCAATGGCGAACGGTTTTCGATAGTCTCCGTGAAAGCCGACGCGTATGGTCTCGCGTTCGTCAAACAACTCCTTTCGTTCATTGGCGGAATCGACGAGGACTGCGACCGTGACCGTATGGCCACGTTGTTCCAGCCCATTCCACGTTCGGATCGCAAGATTTTGCGTTCCTCCCAGTTTCAGGTTGTCGATAACGTGCAGGATCTTCATAAAAAGAGCGAGGTCGTGGAATTCCTCGACCTCGCTTGAATCTTCGTGGAGTACGTGTCGGGGAAGCGTGTCCCCGGGCGTCGCTCGACGCTAAACGATCACTTCGATGTTGGAAAGGGAATCTGCGGGAGCGGAATTCAACGTCCCGGTGTCGGTTCCGAGACCTCCGTCGAGGATGTCCACGACCCCATCGTTTCCGCCGTCGAGCGTGTCATCTCCTGCTTCGCCAAAGATACGGTCGACAGCAGCACCGCCGAGGATGACGTCTTTGCCGTTTCCGCCATAAAGGAAGTCGGTTCCGGATCCGCCGGTGATCGTGTCGTCACCATCGTTCCCGAAGATTCGAAGTCCATTGGCGACCCCCGATGCGTTGAGCACGTCGTTGAGGTTGGTGCCGGAGACCGTTTCAATTCCGCCCGGGATAATCCAATTGACCGGTCCGGCCGTCGCGGATCGGGGATCGACTCGGTCATTGCCCGATCCGGCGGTGACCAGCAGAACTCCCGAACCATCGATATCCGACGCGTCGGCGTAGAATCGATCGTCTCCATCTCCACCATCCATGGAGTCTTTGTCGGTGCTGCCTGCTTCACCACCGTAGAGGAAGTCGTTTCCACCCATTCCGATCAGGGTATCGTCACCCAGCCGGCCGTAGAGGACGTCATCCCCACCGAGCCCAGTCAGGACGTTGGATCCAGAGTTCCCTTCGAGGGTGTCATTAAACGGCGAGCCGGTCAGGTTCTCGACATCGAAAATCGTGTCCCCCGCGGCATCTCCACCGACCCCCGGGGAACCCGACAAATAGGCGATCACCCCAGCGGGGGAATTCGCGTAGGTGGCTGTGTCGTTCCCGGCATCCCCTTGCAAACGATCTGCACCGCCGCGGCCTTCGATCGTGTCATCTCCACCTCGGCCACTGATGTTGTTGGCGAAGGAGTTGCCGATGATGGTGTCGTTGAAGCTAGTCCCTTCGACATGCAGAATCACACCGGTAATGGTTGAATTTACACCGGTTCCCGTGATCGTGTTGCCGAGGATGTCGATCGTCAATCCGGTTTGGACTTCGCGGTAGGAGATACTGTCGTTGGTGGCGATGATCGTATCCATTCCTAGCCCTGGGCGGTACGTATCATTGCCCGAGGTGCCGTTCAGTGTATCGTCGCCGTCCCCACCGAAGAGGATGTCCCCTGCGGTACCGCCCGTGATCAAGTCATTGCCTCCCATCCCATAAAGTTGCAGTGAGGAAGACACTGCCGATGCGTTGATGACATCGGGACCTTCGGATCCGAACACCATCTCCAATTGCATCGCGTTGGTCAGAATGATGGTGGTTGCCGCGGACAGATACAGGTAATCCGATTCGGGTCCAGGACCGCCATTGGCATTGATCGAACCGGAGACATAGTCGTCCGGATCGCTGAATATGTTGTCCTGGCCCGCAGCACCACCGTCGAAAGAATCGAGTCCCGTTCCGCCGTACAATCGATCCAGTCCAAGTCCACCGTTGAGGGAATCGTCCCCACCTTGGCCGTAGAGAAAACCAAACTTGGCTCCGAGGTTATTGTTGAGGATAAGCGTGTCGTTTCCCTCGCCACCATAAATCACAACCCCAATGGTCGATGCCGTGGAGACCACAGGGATCGCGACCGGCGAACCATTCACTTGGAGTCCGAGGTTGCCCGAGTTGTCTCGTACCTCAATCGTTTCACCACTACTGGTTCCGGTGACCGTTGCGTACCCCCCCGAGAAGGAGAAGGTGACTCCGGCGAACACTCGCCGGTTTTCGAGTTTCTCGAAAGCGAGACGACGCTGGGATCGCTGGGCGAGAAGTTTACGATTTCTCTTGGTGTGAGTTTTCATTCGAGATCGAACCTGGGAAAGCTAGGAAAGGTTTTAGGGCGCCGACACGTCGAGGGTCAAAATAGCCAAGCCAACCTACTGTGTCAACAAAATAGTCCAACCGATCCGCCTTGGGGGCACGCCCTAACCTGCCGGAATCACCAGGGTCTCGTGGGTCGATCGCACGAAAGCAATTCTCCGACGCCCCTAAATCACCACTAAATCGTCACTTCTATGTTGGTGAGCAAATCAGCGGGACCTGAATTCAACGATCCGGTGTCCGTTCCAAGACCTCCGTCGAGGATGTCGACAACTCCATCGTTGCCGCCATCGAGGGTATCATCACCTGCTTCACCAAAAATAACGTCTACGGCAGCACCCCCCAGAATGACGTCGTTACCGTTTCCTCCGTAGAGGAAGTCGGCTCCCGAACCGCCGGTGATCGTATCATCGCCATCGTTACCGAAGATTCGAAGTCCGTTGGCAACCCCAGCGGCATTGAGAACGTCGTTGAAGTCGGTCCCCGATAGGGTCTCGATCCCGGCGGGGATGATCCAATTGACAGGTCCAGCGGTACCGGATCGTGGATCGACGCGGTCATTGCCAGCCCCAGCGATAACCAGCAGAACGCCTGCACCGTCGATATCTGATGCATCGGCGTAGAATTGGTCATCCCCATCACCACCATTCATGGTGTCTCGATCGTTGCTACCCACGTCACCGCCGTAGAGGATGTCATTTCCGCCTTGCCCGACCAAGAAGTCGTTTCCACCTTCGCCGAATAGGGTGTCATCGCCTCCGCCTCCAATGAGGGTGTCGTTGCCATTGCCACCGAACATAAGATCGTTGCCGGCACCCGTCGACTGTTCGATGATGTCGACTTTCATGATGTTTACCAACGCCGCGTCAACGCCACCGTCCGGGCCGCTGTCGAGCACGTACATTTCGAATCGGTCAAATGCCGATCCACCGACAAAATTGAGGGGAACGTTCGACGCACTCGCGGCGCCTGCTCCGAGTCCATGATAGGTTTGGTTGCCGACCTCGTTTGTTCCGTTGAACATCTTCACGTGAAGACTGGCCCCAGCAGAGCCCAAAAAGCGAAGCTCGAGTGTCATCGTTCCCGAGACCCCCAACTTTCCAGTGGGCATAGCAAATCGGATCACCTCGTCGTTGCCCGTGTTGTCTACACTCCGCGTTCCTAGGGAAAAATTGCCGCCATCATTCTGGCCACCCGAGAAAGAGAAGTTGGAGTTCACACCAAGCCCGTTGGTCGGTTGATTGGTGTTCAAGGCGATGTTGGCGGGAGTGGAAAAAGTCATCGGACCGCTGAGCGGATTCCCCTGGTAGGCAGCGCCGGTGACGGTGAAGCCGTCGACAACAAGTGACTTCACATTTGCATTCTGCATGACTGTCGTCTTGCCGACAGTATTGAGAGTGAGTTTGTTAACGTCATCCCCATAGATCGTGTCGTTGCCGTTCTCGCCATAGAGCGTGTCGTCACCGCCGCCACCGAAGAGGATGTCGTCACCAGCTCCACCCTTGAGGACATTGGATCCAGCGTTTCCCTCGAGGGTGTCATTGAATGGGGAACCAGTAAGATTTTCAACATCGAAAATCGTATCTCCTGCCGCATCGCCACCCACTCCCGGGGAACCCGATAGATACGCGATCACCCCGACGGGGGAATTTGTGTAGATTACCGTGTCGATCCCTGCATCCCCGCTCAAACGGTCTGCGCCGCCACGCCCTTCGATGATGTCGTCTCCCCCTCGACCGCTGATGTTGTTCGCGGCGGCGTTCCCGATGATTGTGTCATTGAAACTCGTTCCCTCGACATGGAGAATGACGCCGGAGATAACCGAGTTGACCCCGGCCCCCGTAATCGTGTTGCCCAGGATATCGATCGTCAATCCAGTTGGCACATCCCGATACGAGAGGGTGTCATTGGTCGCGATGATCTTGTCGTTACCAAGGCCAGGGCGATAGGTGTCATTGCCGGAAGTGCCGTTCAAAAGGTCGTTGCCTGCACCGCCGAGGATCAGGTCACCGGCTGTTCCACCCACGATCACGTCATCGCCGCCCATCCCATAAAGTTGAAGCGCAAAGGTTACCGCGGACGCAGTGATGCCATCCGCCTCCTCCGACCCGAATACCACTTCAATCTGCATCGCATTGGTTAGGACGACGTTCGTCGCTGCCGATAGGTACAGGTAATCCGATTCAGGTCCGGCGCCGCCATTGGCGTTGATGACCCCCGCAACATAATCATCGGGGTCGCTGAAGATATTGTCCTGGCCTGCGGCACCCCCGTCGTAGGAATCAAGTCCTGCTCCGCCATACAATCGATCCAGTCCAAGTCCGCCATTGAGGGAATCGTCCCCACCTTGCCCGTAGAGAAACCCAAGCTTGGCACCGAGATTGTTGTTCAGGACGAGCGTGTCATTTCCGTCGCCACCATAAATCACTACCCCAACGGTCGATGCTGTGGAGACCACCGGGATCGGGATGGGAGACCCATTGACATTCAGTCCCAGGTTGCCCGAGACGTCTCGGACTTCGATGGTCTCGCCGCTATTGGTTCCGGTGATGGTTGCGTATCCCCCAGAGAAGGAGAACGTGACGCCGGCGAACACGCGACGATTCTCCAGTTTCTCGAAAGCGAGACGACGTTGGGTGTGCTGGGCGATACGTTTGCGATCTTTTTTGGTTACGGAACTCATCATTTTAACGGGCTGGTTTAGAACTACAAAGGAAGAAGGGACGCTGGGGCATAGACGCAGTCTTATTCAACGTAGCCAGGAAAGGCAATGCAGTCAATAAAGCCATTAAAATCCTGGGAAATACGCACTTTTCCTACCGAAGGGAAGTTCATTGCGCTGCAGTAATCGTTCGGGGCCAGGATCGTGATTGCTCACGGAATCGCGTCGTAAATCGCCCGCATTTGTCGGGCGCTGTTGGGCCAGTGGAGTGCGAGTCCTTGGGTTCGCGCCGCCTGCGACATCCGCTGCCGAGTTGCATCGTCGCGTAGCAGATCGATCGCGGCGCTGGCCATCGCGTCCACGTCCCCTACCGGGAATTGCATCGCGCAATCCTCGTTCAAGTAGTCGGAGATACCTCCGAAATTCGTGAGAACGGGGACACCGCAGGCGAGCGATTCATTGACGGTCGTGACGCTGGTGCTGTCCAAAAGAGGGAGAACGAGCAGATCGGTTTGCTGCAGGATTTCGCGGTATTCCTCGTCAGGGATATTGCGTTTGAATACGATGCCGGGAACTTCGCTCAGATAATTGAATTTGGTATTCGCACCGATCACGTAAAATTCGACTTCGGGAAGGGTCGCTGTCACGCGTTGAACGATTTTCTCGAGGGACTCATAGTCCCGAAGGTGTTGCCCGACACAGGTGCACCGAAGCTTGCGGTCTTCGCGATGGCGCGCGGGCTGAAAATAGTCCGCGTCGACCGCATAAGGAACGAAGGAGACGCGTCCTCTCCCAACAATCTTCTCCATATGCTCCATCTGGATACGGGAGACGACGATCGCGTGCTCGAGCCTTGAGAAGTGCTTGGTGGATCGGAAGTAGATGGGGTATTTGAACGCGCAGTGATGAAAGCTGCCGATGATGCGATGGCCTCGCCAACGGTTGCATGCTCCGACAAAACGCAGCGACTTTTCCGCATACAAAAAATGATAGAGCGCATCGCGATGCTGCCCCATATGCATCCGGACAGCCAACTCCTGAATCGCATCATGACGACTGTATTCGTAGCTACCGCAAGTCCACGAAATCAACTTGGCGGGAACCCGAAACAGCGTGTCGCCGAGTCGCTTGAGCCGATGCGAAACCGTCACCGACTCGCCGAGGTAGTCGGCAAATCGATCGTATCCCGAGGTGCCAGCATGATTGCCGTAGCGATAGGCGACGAAAAATGTATTGGGGCGAACCAGTTGCGACTCGTTATGCATCGAGGACCGAGATCATCCCGAATTTCCTGGAATCGCCCAACGCGAGAGTCGTTTCGCCTGGACCAAAAGCCACTCGGAGACCTCAGGGCTAGCGAGATTCGCGATCACTCGAAAAGCGCGGCGTTCGAACACTCGATGGACGGATCCCGGTTCAATGGAACGAGCGACTTGGAAAGAAATTTTCCCTTCCCGCCATTGGGACCAGCGAATCAAATGCCTCGCGTCATGGGCAATCGTATTGGCGATCTGCTGCCTTCGATCGGTCGTGGCATGAACGATTTCTTCGGATCTGGCTAGCTTCGAAAGCACGGCTCGCTTTCCGATGAGAATCTTGACGATGTCCGCGCTGATGCTGTTGATTTGCCTCCGGTGAACAAACAGGGACTCATCGATGATCGACAATTGCAGTCCGTTCGCGAAAAGCCTCAAGTGCAGATCATACTCCTGGCAGCATCGGAGCGTTTCATCAAACCCTTTAACGGCGAGCAAGCTGTTCTTGCGGTGAATCGGCGCTGAAGTCTGTAGCGTGCTCTTTAAACACCATGCAAAGGGATCCGACCCGTCGTATCTCAGAGGATGAGGGGCGGGGGAAGAACTCGACTCCTTTTGCAAATCCCAACCGGATGCGACAAGGTATTCGTTTCCCCTCGCACTCGCGACTGGCACCATGACTTCGAGCTTGTTGGGGTACAGCAGATCGTCGGCATCCAGAAATTGAATGAACTCGCCTTGGGATATCTGGATGCCTCGATTTCGCGCGTGGTTGCCGCCGCGATTGGGGCCGGTCTCCCAGCGTATCTGGTTTCCGAACGATTGAATGATCTCGAGCGATCGATCGGTCGAACCGTCGTTGATGACGATGATCTCGCGATGCTCATAGGTTTGATCCAGTCCGCTTTGGATCGCCTCCGCAATGGTTCGCTCCGCGTTGAAGCAGGGAATAACGATACTGACGAGCGGCCTCATGGGTCTAATTGCGGAGGACCTTTTCCGCCTGCTGTCTCGGCAAGAACAGGAAATCGACTCCCGTGATGCGATGCGACGGTTTTCGCTGCATCGCGAGAACGCCGACGCAATGGAATCCCTGTGCCTCCAAAAACAGGATCAACTCTGCAAAAAGGGATTGATCTTGATAGGGGGTGACGAACATATGCTCGAGCAGGATTCCGCTGCAGTAGGGCAACGCCATTTTCCCTCCCTGCAAAACTCCGAGCTCGTTTCCTTGGGTGTCGATTTTCAGGAAGAACCGCTGAGGATCCGACCTGTCGCACAACAACTCGAGGTCCAGCGTGGATACTTCCACGGCGATGGAACGGACGGAGTCGGCATCGTAGTAACTGAACTCGCGCTGCAAAACGTCTCGATTCGATTTGAGCAGCGAGCTCATCGAGGGGTCCGCATGAACTTGCAAATCGAAGGTGCCGGTGACGTTGCCCAATCCCTTGCCCCGAATCTCCCCCACCATGCCCCGCGTGCTCGCCGCAATCCATGGATGAAGCTCGGGATTGGGTTCAAAGGCGAGAAACCGCGAAAAACCCAACGCTTGCATGGCCGGTTTCGTGAACTGCCCTTTGTGGGCGCCCACATCCACCAGCATGAGATCCTTGCAGTTGAGGTAGGACTTGATCGATGCCAGAACCTGAAGCGTCTCGAACGAGACCCCTTCGGTATCGCGAACCGATAATTCCTCCGCCAAACGGCCAATCGCCTCGAGCTTGGACGTATAACGCAACCGCTCGAACAGAGATCGCTTGATTCTTCCGAGCATGATCAGTAGCTGAAGCCGAGGAGGGGATCGCGGATCGACATTAGTCCTGGATCAATTCCCAGTTTGCATTGATCATCAGGACGCCATCGGTGGCGGGGGGCAATCGTCCCGTTCCGAAGAGATCCCGGGGCATAATGGAAATCGTGCCTGCAGGTTCGATGCGATCCGTTTGGTCTCGCCCGACAGCCAAGCCGAGGACGACCGAGTATTCGCTGGGGGTCAACCAGATCTCCGGAATCCTGCATCGCAATACGATTTCCCCCTTAGGTCGGATTGGGGAAGAAAACTGGTGCGACGTATGGCAAGTCGCAACGCGGCGGGAAAACTGGTCGTAGAAATGAATGCCGACCGCCACATCTCCTTCGATCTCCGGCTTGCTGATCCGGATCTCGAGCGTCATCTCCTGTCCGACCGGAATCGTCGCGGTGAGCTGCCCGGAATTGTCTCGGATCCGGAAGCTTTGGAAGGCACGACCTCGGTCGATCGTACGAAAAGGATGATTCGTCAAATCGATTTCACCACCCGACAATTCCCCGGCCGCGCGGTAATAACTTTTCAGAGCGTCATCCACCGTTCCATCCACCATCAATTTTCCGTTGGCCAGTGCGATTCCGCGCGTACACAGTCCTTCGACGGCCGCCATGTTGTGGCTGACAAACAAGATGGTGCGACCAGAGCGCGCGACGTTCCGCATCTTGCCGAGGCATTTGTCCTGAAACTCCTGGTCTCCCACCGCCAGGACTTCGTCGATGATGAGGATCTCCGGTTCTAGATTGGCAGCCACCGCGAACGCGAGGCGGACTTTCATCCCACTCGAATAACGCTTGATGGGTGTATCGATAAACTTCTCAACCCCGGAAAAAGCGACGATCTCGTCGAACTTGCGATCGATCTCTCGCTTCTTCATTCCGAGAATGGTCCCGTTCATGTACACGTTATCGCGTCCAGTGAGTTCGGGATGAAAACCGGTTCCGACTTCGAGGAGACTCGCGACGCGACCATGGATCACGGCGCGTCCCAGGGTCGGATGAGTGATGCGGGACAAGAGCTTGAGCAGCGTGCTCTTGCCTGCCCCGTTGCGCCCGATAATCCCAATGACTTCGCCGTCTGCTACAGAGAACGACACATCGCGAACCGCCCAGTGGATATCCTTGGAATCCAACCCCCCGGAGCCTTGCGAAGCTGCGGAAATCCTGGGGGTGGTCAGACTCCTCCAGTTCCGCACCGGGGAAGTAAGCCACGAAGCCGCCGTCGCCGCCAGCGTATCGTACTTCTGCTCAGCCAACCCAATCCGGTAGGCTTTCGAGATTCTTTCGACCGAGATAACGTTCGTCATGAAGCGATTTAGCCTAAGCTACATCGGCGAAATGCATTTCGCGTTTCCGGAAATAAACGAAGCCAGTGAACGCGATCACCAGGGCGCTGATCGTTCCGATCCCTATCAAGTCCCACGGCATCGGCCGTGAGCCGAGCAAGCCGGATCGAAACCCTTCGATCACTCCCACCATCGGGTTCAAGGCATACAGATGCTGCATGTTCAGATCGAATCCGAGCACCGGGTACGACTTCGGAATCAAGCTGGTCGGATAGACCACGGGGGCTGCATACATCAATAACTGAACCAGGAATGACGTTGCATGTTGAACGTCACGATACTGAACCGCGAGCGCGGTTAGCCATGCCCCGATGCCCGCCGCAGTAATCATCATCAGAAAGATCAGGTACGGGAGGATGAATACGCGAGCGTCCGGCATGATCCCAAACCAAATCAGCATAAGCACCAGCAAAACCATCGCGATCGCGAAGTCGATCAATTTCGCCGTCACCGCCGCCAGTGGCAGGAAGATCCGGGGGAAATAAACCTTGCTCAGCAGGGCGCTGTTGGAAATGAGGCTGTTCGAACCGTCGGTAATCGCATTCGCGAAATAGGTCCACGGTATCAAGGCTGCAAATGCAAAGACCGAATACGGAACCCCATCCGACTGAACCGACGCCAATCGGCCAAACACAATCGTGAACACGATCATGGAAAAGACCGGTTGGATAACCGCCCATCCGACCCCCATGACGCTCTGAGCGTAGCGTGACTTGATCCCTCGCCAGACAAGAAACCAATACAGATCCCGAAATTCGAGCAGTTCGCGCCAGTCCAAAACGCTCCATCGATTCTCCGGTTCGATGACCGTCACATGCTGTTTGGAGTCGTGCGCGTCGGTAACCATCATCGGTTTAGCGAAAGACTACCGATCGAGTGAGCGAGAACAGAATGGGCGAGATTGAAGTTGGGCAGAAAAGCGCAGACTTCGTTCTCCTCGGTGACATTACCTGCCAATTCAGCACAGCGGCCAGCAAGATAATTGAATCGATCGAACGCGTTCTGCACGCGAATCTTGAGAGAAGGGACGGTTGCTGCAGGTCGTGTCGCGAACGGGTGTCGTGGTTTCAAAGCAACCGTCGCAAGTCATCAACCAAGCGTAACGTCGGGCGGACCTGATTGTAGTTGGCCTCGCTGAGTTCGTCGAGCAATTCGGTTCCAATCATCCCAGTTGCGAAGACGTTCCCGAACGCACCGATCGGGCCCGTCAATTCCGATTGTGCGGATCGCGGGGAATACAACGGCTATTGGGATTTCGACGCCGCAGTTCAGCCAGGCCGACCAGTCACTCGCGAGCCTGCCACGCGGCGACGATTTGCTCGATGGTGTCTCGCAGCGAATGGGTGATCTCCCAGCCCGGATAGTGCCCACGCATTTTTCGGAGGTCGCTGTAATAGCAGATGTGATCTCCGATCCGATGATCGTCGACGTAGGTGTAGTGTTGCTTTCGTCCCGTGACGCTCTCGGCGATCGCAAAAGCCTCCAGGATCGAGCAGCTGTTGGCCTTGCCTCCACCCAGGTTGTACACCTCAGCCTGCCGAGGAGAATCGATAAATGCCGCCATGAAACGGGCCACATCCTCGGAGTGGATGTTGTCTCGAACCTGCTTGCCCTGGTAGCCGAAAACCCGGTACTCGCGTCCCTCGACGTTGCACTTGACGAGGTAGCTGAGAAACCCGTGCAATTCGACCCCCGCGTGGTTTGGACCGGTCAAACAACCGCCTCGGAGACAGCAGGTCGGCATTCCGAAATAGCGACCGTACTCCTGCACCGCGATGTCTGCAGCCAGCTTCGATGCCCCGAACAGCGAATGCTTGGACTGGTCGATGGAAAAGCTCTCGGCGATTCCGTGCTGGTAGTCGGGATCGTCGTACTCCCAACGCGTGGCAAGTTCTTTGAGTCGGATTGTGTTCGGCCTGTCGCCGTAGACTTTGTTGGTCGACATGTGAACGAACGGGGATTCTGGGCAAAACTGCCGCGAGGCTTCGAGCAGGTTGAATGTTCCGACCGCATTGGTGTCGAAATCGTCGAAGGGAATCGCCGCCGCGCGGTCGTGGCTCGGTTGCGCTGCCGTATGAACAATCGCATGCGGCTTGACCTGCCGAACCAGAGCGAGCACCCCTTCGCGATCGCGAATATCCAGCTCATGGTGCTTGAAACCGCGAAGGGTCGTGGCCAGCCTCGATTGATTCCAACGTGTATCCCCCGAGGGCCCAAAGAAAACCGCGCGCTGGTTGTTGTCCAAGCCATGGATCTCCCAACCTCTCGCTGCGAAATAGACACAAACTTCGGATCCGATCAGGCCGGACGAGCCGGTAACAAGAAGCTTAGGCACGATCAGAACCTTCCGTCTTGTGCATTCGCGAACCGAGGACTAGTTGGCAACATCGATCCAGCCTTGGTTTTGCTCGGCAAACACCGCGATTCCTTCGAGAATATCCTCCACGGTCGTCGTCGGCGTCCAATTCCAAGTCCGGTGGGCCAGCGAGGAATCGAGGACCACCCACGGCAAATCGTACTTTCGATGCGATCGATCACTCTCGACGTTCCGATCGCCCCAACGAGCTCGGCAAAAGTCACTCAATTGCCGCAATGATCGCGCCGAGGCAACCCCTCCCGACGCATTGATGATCGGGCTTCGATCATCATTCCGAGCAGTGACCTGTTTGGCCAGCAGCGGCACGAGATCTTGTGGATGGAGACAATCGCGCACCTGCGACCCCTGGCCATCGAACCCGAGATACTTGAGCGGTTTTCCCTCGCACCAGGAGTGGAGCCAGTACGCAAAGATTCCTTGATCCGCGCGACCGAACTGCCCAGCCCCCGCCAAAACTCCGCAGCGATTGATCCACACCGGAAACCCAAACGCATAACCGTATTCGAGGGCGAGTTGCTCCGAGGCCAGCTTCGTGCTGCCGTACAACGAGATCGGACTCGCGGTGCTAAACGACTCCGAGATTCCCAAGGGCGTGATTCCCAAGGGCGAGAGACCCTTCGCACCTTGAGTGCAATCTAGCCCGGTCGGCTGATAGGCGCCGTCTTTCACCTCGACTGGGAGGCTGGCAAGAGGCGCGATCGAGTAGACACGACTGGTGCTCAGCAACACAAACGCAGCCCGATGCCTTCGGCAATGCTCGAGCAAATTGACCGTACCCAGCAGATTGTTTTCTACCAATTGCCGACTGGAGCCTTCCGGGCCCAACCCTCCGAGCACGCTCGGATGCGCTGCGGCGTCGACGATCGCGTCCACCGGCCCACAGAGTTCGACATCGCTGGAGTTGCGAATGTCGCCATGAGAAATCGGTATCCCCATCGAACGGAGTGCATCGAGATTTCGCCAGCCGCCCCGCCGTGACAGATTGTCGATGCCGATAATTTGGCAATGCGAGTCTGCTTCCTTCCAGCGCGCGGCCAGCACGCTTCCCACAAACCCGCAAATCCCAGTGATCAAAACTTTCATCGATTCGTCCGTCGCCCGCCGTCCTCCAACCTCGGAACTCGACTCCGTCGGAGGCTCGGTGCGTCGTTACTGGGCACAATCCACGCAGGTGCTCGTGAACGGCAGGGCGTTGAGGCGAGCCTTGGCGATCGAGCGATTGCAGCCGGTGCAAACACCATAGGTTCCGCGTTCAATGCGCTCGAGAGCCAATCGCACTTCGTGGATATCGTGTGTGGTTAGGTCATTGAGCCCTTCGAGCACTTCATCGTTCTCGCGCAGGATGGCGTTTTCCTCCGAGTCCGCTTCCCCCGGCTGGCTCAGGCTGTTCTCCAGACGCTGGGCCCGTTCTTCCAACTCCTGGAGCTTGCGTTCGAGTTGGGATTTGATCTCAGCGTAATCTTTGTTCATGGCAGGGTCTCGTCGGTCGCGAATCAACACCAATGCTTTCGGGGAGGTGCAGGATCCTCACCGGACCTATGGTTGTAATGCAAGCGAGAAGGGCATGCAACTTAGTCGGCATTCGTCGGCACTTGGGCCCCGATACTGTAGCCGGACACCTGGGTTCGGGACCTTGCGGCATGCGTGGAACAAGCCGTTCCCGGACCGCCCTTTTCGGCGAACAATCCCGCGACCCGGCTTCCGATGGCCCTAAAAGGCAGCCAATCGCCAAAATTCCTACCTCATTCCAGCGATTCGGACCCGCGAAATTCAAGGAGGGTAAGGAGTCTCCGGACTTGCAGCCGACCTAGACGAGTGGTCATAATAAAGTAGTTCGGTATGCCGGCACCATCATCCCCTGCGGCATTCCGCGTCCCACACACGGGCAGACCTTACCAAACCAAGGATGGTTCCATCCCAAGGAATGGTCAGTCTGTCTCCCGCCACGAAACTCCATTTCCGGAATCGCACCATGCTCCATCTATTGGGTGGTACGGATCGACTATGTAGCGGCTTGTCGCGCCGCAGCTTTCTGTCGGTTGGCTCGCTCTGTTTCGGCATGGGGGGCTTCACTCTCGCGGATTTGCTTCGGGCCGAAGACGCAGCCGGCAAACGCCATTCGCACAAAGGCCTGATCAACATCTTCCTCGGAGGCGGACCACCCCACCAAGACATGTGGGAGATCAAGACCGAGGCCCCCTCCGAAATTCGAGGGGAGTTCAGCCCGATCGCAACCAACGTTCCTGGGATCCAGATCTGCGAGGTCTTTCCGCAGTTGGCGCAGCGGATGGACAAAGCGGTCGTGATCCGCTCCGTCGTCGGTTGCAAAGACCGCCACGAATCGAACCAATGCATGAGCGGTTGGTTCCCAGATGATTTGAAGGCTCTCGGCGGCCGCCCGTCGATCGGATCGGCCCTCGCGAAATTGCAAGGCTCAGTCGATCCCGCCGTGCCACCTTTCGTGGGCCTCGCAGCGCGAACGCAACACGTGCCCTGGTCCCACAGCGGTGATGCCGGATTTCTCGGTGCTGCCTACTCGCCGTTCAAACCTGACGGACCGGGGATGGAGAACATGAAACTGCACGACATCAGTCTCGATCGCCTGCGCGATCGTCGACGACTCCTTGCGAGCCTGGACACCATGCGTCGCGACATCGATACCAGCGGCATCATGGCTGGGATGGACGCGTTCGAACAACGGGCCCTCGATGTCCTGACCAGCAGCAAACTGCTCGATGCCCTCGACCTCAGCAAAGAAGATCCAAAGATCGTCGAGCGGTACGGCGATGGCAAACCGTACAAGTACCAGTACGACGGCGCCCCCACCTGCAATGACCATCTCCTGATCGCGCGAAGGTTGATCGAGGCGGGGGTTCGCGTCGTCAGCCTCAGTTACGGGCGTTGGGATTCGCACGGACAAAATTTCGATCTGGTGCGCGACCACGGTTCCAAGCTGGATCAATGCCTGAGCGCCTTGATCGATGACCTCGAAGTCCGCGGTATGCTCGACGACGTAACCATCGTCGTCTGGGGCGAGTTTGGGCGAACACCGAAGATCAACAATGGTGCTGGCCGGGATCACTGGGCTCAAGTCAGTTGCGCCTACCTCGCGGGTGGCGGGATGCGGACGGGCCAAGCGATCGGCTCGACCAATCGACTCGGCGAGTATGCTCAGGAGCGACCGGTCCACATGCAGGAAATCATCGCCACGCTCTACCACAACCTCGGAATCAACGTCGCCGCAACCACCATTGTTGACCCGACCGGACGCCCCCAGTTTCTGGTCGATCACGAACCTATCCGCGAACTGATTTGATGCGGATCCTACCTATGAATCGACGAGTCGAGGAAGCCGCCGCGCGTTGGCTCAGCATCGCGGCAATGATGATTTGCCTGCTGACGGGATCAACGACTTCCCCGGTGGCTCAAGCGGAAGAAATCCCCATCGCCTCAGCCAGCGGGACACTTCGATTTGAGCATGGGCGAGTCGCGCTCCATGGCCGAGACGCTCGCCATCAACTGCTGCTCAGCTCCGGCGGGGAATCAGGACCGATCCTCGATCGAACACGTGAAGCCCGCTTCGAGTGCGAGCCTCCCGGAATCGTCGCGATCGATCCTCAAGGCCTCCTCGCTCCGATCCAGTCCGGTCGGACCGTGATCAAAGCATCCCTCCCCGACGGAAGCGGCACCGCCACGATCGAGGTCGATGTCGAAGTTGGCGCTAACGATGCGCAGGTCAATTTCCCGAACCAAATCGTTCCGATCTTTACCAAGTTCGGATGCAATGGGGGTGGATGCCACGGCAAGATCGCGGGCCAGAACGGATTTCGGCTCTCTCTGCTCGGCTTCGAACCCCGCGAGGATTACGAGCACCTTGTACGCGAATCGCGCGGTCGACGCCTATTTCCAGCCGCCCCCGACTCCAGTTTGCTCCTCCAGAAATCGATCGGCTCAGTCCCTCACGGGGGCGGCCAACGGATGGAACTCGACTCGCACGAGTACCGAGTCCTTCGACGATGGATCGCCCAGGCCATGCCCTACGGCAACGAAACCGATCGCAAGGTAACTTCCATCACGGTCACGCCCAGCGTTCGTCAGATGGTCCGCAATTCCGAACAACAACTCGCGGTCACTGCGACCTATTCCGATGGAGCGACGGAAGACATCACCCGAACCGCACAGTACGAATCGAACAACCTCGATATGGCTGACGTAACCCAAGGAGGTCTCGTCAAAGTTCGGGACTTGGCAGGTGAGGTCTCGATCATGGCCCGCTACCAAGGGCAGGTCACGGTCTTCCGCGCAAGCATTCCGCTAGGCACCGCGGTCACGGAATTTCCCATCGCGCGCGGTGCGATCGACCAAGCCGTTTTCGCAAAACTGCAATCGCTCGGTATTCCTTCTTCACCCCTGTGCGATGACGCCACGTTCCTGCGCCGCGTCACGCTCGATATCGCAGGCCGACTGCCAACGCTCTCCGAGGTGGAGGCGTTTCGTCAGGAAGCCGCTGCTTCGGATCACCCCGATCCTGCGGCAGCGATGCAGCTCCGTCGCGAGGCGCTCGTCGATCGTCTTCTAGACAGCGGCGAGTATGCGGACCACTTCGCGAGCAAATGGTCCGCGATCCTTCGCAACAAGCATGTCAACGAAGAGACTCGCTACGGAGCCTACGCATTTCATGATTGGATTCGGCAGAGCATCTTTGAGAACAAGCCGATCGATCGCTTTGTACGCGAGCTTTTGACCGCGACCGGCGATGTCGAAAGCAATCCGGCGGTCGTGTGGTTCCGGCAAGTGAACAATACCGAATCGAGAATCGAAGACGCCGCGCAATTGTTCCTTGGCCAACGATTGCAATGCGCTCGCTGCCACCACCATCCCTACGAAAAATGGGGTCAGGGGGACTACTACCAGATGGCTGCCTTCTTCTCAACCGTCGAACGCAAGGACGGAACCGCTGCATCCGAACCTCGCTTTGTACCCCGAGCTGCAAAGGCCTCCGCTTCGAACCCAAAGTCAGGCCAAGCGGTTCCCCCAGCCGGTTTGGATGGCCCACCTTTGCACCTGAGCCAGGATGACGACCCCCGCACCGCGTTGGCGGATTGGATGACGGCTCCAGCGAACCCGTTCTTCGCGCGATCGATCGCCAATCGGTACTGGAAACATTTCCTAGGCCGTGGATTGGTCGAGCCCGAGGATGACATGCGAGTTACCAATCCACCTAGCAATCCGGAACTGCTCGACACCCTGGCGCAGCATCTCGTGCAATCGAGTTTCGATGCCCGGTCGCTGATCCGCGCGATCTGCACGTCGAGCACCTACCAACTTGCGTCCGCTGCCAACGAGTTGAATCTGAGCGACACGAACTGCTACTCGCGTTTCTACCCCAAACGCCTCACCGCGGAGGTGCTGCTCGATGCCGTGGATGATATCTCGGGGACCCGAACCCCCTTCGACCGCATGCCCGCCGGAACTCGTGCGGTGCAGTTGCCGGACACGTCGTTTGCATCCTACTTCCTGACTGTCTTCGGGCGTCCCGATTCTTCGACAGCTTGCGAATGCGAACGAATGACATCGGCCACGTTGGCCCAAAGTCTCCATCTGATCAATTCCAAGGAAATGCAATCCAAGCTGGGAGCAGACGGCAGCTATGCCGCGCAGTGGAGCAGCGCGGTCCCGAGCGATGGCGCCTTGAGCCCGGCAGAACACTTGCGGTCCACCGCACCTGCCCGTATTCGCGAACTCTATGTGCGGGCTCTCAGTCGCGAGCCGACCCCTTCGGAAGCAACGGTCGCTCTCGAATACCTCCTTCAAAAATCCAACCATGTGCGGGAAGCCTACGAGGACTTGATCTGGGGAGTGGTCAACAGCAAAGAATTCCTCTTCAATCATTGAGCCCCGCAACCATGCGTCTTTTGGTGACCCTCCTCTTCGGTTTGGTGTTGGCCGCGTGCCCGAATTCGGTCTCGCGTGCGGAAACACCAACGCTCGCGGTGCAGGAAATTTTTCCTCCCGTCGTCACCGCAGGACAATCGACCCAGGTGAAGATTGTTTCCGGGCGATTCACTCAAGATGTCGACTCCCTCTTTTTTTCGCATCCTGGTATCCAAGCTACCCTCGACACCGCTCCGAATCTCCCGTTCGACGACCAACCCCAAAGCAGCTTCGGCAGCTTTCAAGTCACCGTAAGTCCGGACGTTCCCGAGGGGATCTACGAGGTTTGGGCAGCAGGTAGGTATGGAGTCTCCAATCCGAGATCGATCGCGGTCGTCCATCGCCCTGTGATGGTGTTGGCCGAGACTCCCAATCCAAACCCGCTGCCCCGATTCAAACCAGGAATCGTGTATGTCGGACGCACGCTCGCCAACGCGAGATTGAATTTTGGACTCGAGACCGTTTCGCCGTCACCTCGCATCGCGGTGATCGCAAGCCAACTCGAATCCCTCGCGCTGCCAGCAATCCTCGTCAGGGACAGCGAAGGCAGGACACTTGCGCAGAAACGGGTCCATTCCGAATCCATGCTCGTCCTCGATCGGCAGGATTATCGGGCTCACGATTCGAGCGACTCCTTGGTTTATGGACTGTACGATTTTCTCTATCGAGGCGGACACGGTTTCGCATTCGCCGTCGAAGTTGAACCGGATCCATCGACCGCGTGGTTCTCGGCACCGGATACCAAGATTGCCGGTTTGGCCCGACGCGGGCTTCAAGACTGGCCGGTCGCTGCAGGCGCCCGTTCCTGCGAAACGTGCCCGCTGACCATGCCATCCCCCCCATGGAGTACCGTGGTCGAACTCGGCCCGGGTGTTGCACGCACGGCTCTCGAGTTCACTCCCGAGGAAAATGTACCCTACGAATGCGAAGTGCTGTCGTCGTCGCTGCAGGGTGCTACCGATCTCCGTGCCGTCATCGAACGCATCGCGGTCGCGGAGGACAAAACCACCGAGGAAATGGTGGCGGTCGCCGAGGATACGCCGACCCTCGGTTCACGCGGAGCCCGATGGATATCGAACGACCCACTCGCAACCATCCCTCCCGGGCCCGCCGCGAAAAAGGTTCGCATCACCCTGATCGATCTTCTCGATACGCCGTCGAAAAGAACCGGTCCCAAGGCGCTCGTGCGCGTCGGGCCATCTATCCCTCGTTTTCATGTCGCGGCGCATTGGACTCCCGATTCCAATCAAGGCCCGCAATCCCAGACGACCGGCGCATGCTTGCGACGCGGAGGACAAATCGGCATGCATGTCTTCGTCCGCCGAGCCGGTGGATTCACCGGCCCGGTAACGATCACACTCGAAGGGTTGCCACCGGGAATCACCTCGGATCCTGCCATCATCGCAGAAGGGCAAACGGAAACGGAACTGGTGTTGGTTGCGGACGAAAACGCAGCCGCATGGACCGGACCGCTTCGCGCCATCGCTCGCGGCACCATCAACGGTTCTGAAGTCACTCAGGGAGTTGAACCCGTCGCGATCTCGATGTCGGCCAGCAGCGATCGAGGATATCCCGAATCCCGAGTCACTTCGCAATGGATCCTCCGAGTTCTCGAACAAGAGACTGCACCGATTCAGATCCGCGCTGGAAGCGGTTCGATCATCGAAGTCCAGCAAGGGACGAATATCCCGATCCCCATCCGAGCCATCCGTCGCACCGGTGGCGAAGCCAAATGCATCCTGCGTCCCCAGAACGTGCCGCCCAAAGTAGCGTTCGGGGAATTTGAATTGGCCCCGGGTGCTGCGGAAGCCAATCCGGAGATCAAAGTGGCGGCCGATGCTCCCGCCGGCGAATACACGCTCTGGTACGTGGTCGAGATGACAGTCAAGCTGCCGTTGCATCCGGAATCCCATTCCCGCTGGGTCGCTTATCGCGATCGCTTGCAATCTCGGCTGGCGGATCCATCATGGAATGGGGATCGAGCCGCGTTGGAAAAGACCATCGCCGAGGTGCAAGGGCGCGCCGAGGCGTTGGCCAAAGAGACCGCACCTCGCGATTTCCCCACCTTTTTTTCCGCGGCGAGTTTTCGCGTGCGGATCCTACCCGCCCCACCGAAGTAGTCATTCGCGGCTCCCACCCTTAGTCGCGATGATGGTTTGATGGGTTATTCAGGTTGCCTCGTTGTTAAGGTTGCATCGATGATGATGTTCTCCCATCCGAGCCGCTGTTGGTTGCTCCTCGCTGCTGTATTTCCCCTCGGAATAGCGCAGGCACAAACCGCACCCCCCGCGCGCGATTTTGCCAACCATGTTCTCCCGATTTTGCGGGCCAATTGCCTCGCATGCCACAACGCGCAGAAATCCGAGGGTGGACTAAACCTTGAAACGCTCGCGCTCCTGACGAAAGGGGGTGACAGCGGATCGTCGATTGCCGTCGGCAAATCCGCGGAGAGCGAACTGATGAAACGGGTCGTCGCGACCGACGAGAGCGCGATGCCCCCTGCCGATAACACGGTCGGTGCCAAGCGCCTGACCGCAGAGGAGTCGGCGTTGCTAGCTGCCTGGATCGACGCTGGGGCGCTCGAGGGAACCTTGGCAACGGCCAACACCATGCAATGGAAACTGCTGCCCGAAGGCGTGCGACCGATCTACGCGATCGATGCCACCAGCGATGGCCAGTTCGTTGCGTTAGGGCGAGGCAACCTCGCCTCGGTGTATCGATGGCCAGGCTTGGATGGGGCCAAGGATATCTTTCCCTTGGTCGATCCCACGGTTCAAGCCGAATTGCAAACCAGTTCCCCGGTATCGCACCTCGACCTGGTGCAATCGATCGCCATCAGTCCCGATGGTTCACGCGTTGCATCGGGCGGTTTTCGCGATCTGAAGATTTGGCGCCGCGACAGCGGACCCTACGCCGATCCTCTGGTCGAAATGCTCCGCGGCAGTCGGCTTGTAGCTGGTTCGCCCGACGGCGCTCGCATCGCCAAGGCGACCCACACTCCCTCGATCGAGATCCTCAAAAGTGCGCCTGCCCAACTGACCCATCGGCTGGCATGCCCCGCACCCGCAACCGGTATCGCCTGGTCCGCAGATGGCCAACGCATGCTCGCCATCACGGCGGATACTTCGGTGCATCTGTTTGTTATGAATTTCGAGGAATCGACCGAAGTCCGGGAGGTGCGTCCCCTGTGGTCGGCAAAAATCGAGCAAGCGTTGACCGACCTAGTATGGGTCGATGCGCAATCGTTCGTCGGTCGGACTGCGGATCGAAAATTGCAGTGGTGGACCATCACTCCAGGGGCGGAGCCGAACCAAGCGACCTTTGCGAAAATCGAGCGATTGCAGGACTTCGCCGATACCGTTGGTGTGTGCCGATACGATGAAGCAGGGCAACCGCGATTGGCGATCGCAATTGCCGATGGTACGGTTCGCATCGTCAATGGTGTGGACGGAGCTGCTCTGCGCTCGATCGCGCATGGGGCTCCGATCACCGCGGTCGCTGCCTCCGCAGACAGTACCAAATTGGTCAGCACTGGAACCGATGGCGCGATCAAAGCATGGAATGCAGCCGATGGTGCGTTGCTATGGGAACAGCGGACCGATTACGAATGGGAACGGCGGATCGAGCTGGCCGAAACCCTGGCCGC
>Ga0315904_10002271_pt1 | contig 29896 bp, 27 predicted proteins | sample LakEriMetagenome_6_FD_203529 | JGI IMG/M metagenome (GOLD analysis project Ga0315904, IMG submission 203529) | Freshwater fungal communities from buoy surface, Lake Erie, Ohio, United States - Buoy 12 MA120 | ecosystem: Environmental > Aquatic > Freshwater > Lake | place: USA: Lake Erie, Ohio...
GCCAGTTCAAGCCGATCGCCATGAGCGACGACGAGCAGTACCTGCTCAAGCCGATGAACTGCCCGCACCACACGATGATCTACAAGGCCCGGCCGCACAGCTACAAGGACCTGCCCCTGCGGCTGGCCGAGTTCGGCACCGTGTACCGCTACGAGCAGTCCGGTGAGCTCGGCGGCATGACACGGGTGCGTGGCTTCACCCAGGACGACGCCCACATCTTCTGCACGCCCGAGCAGGTGGAGCAGGAGGTGGAGGGCTGCATCGACTTCACGCTCAAGGTCCTCTCCAGCCTGGCCTTCGACGACTTCCGCGTCCGGCTCGGCTTCCGCGATCCGACGAGCGACAAATACGTCGGCCCGCCCGAGCGCTGGGCCGAGGCCGAGGCGGCGATCGAGCGGGTGGCCCGGCGGATGAACCTGCCCGGCTGCGAGCCCGAGCCGGGGGAGGCCGCCTTCTACGGCCCGAAGATCGACTTCGTGATCCACGACTCGCTGGGCCGCGAGTGGCAGCTGGGCACCGTGCAGCTCGACTACAACCTGCCGAGCGCCGAGCGGTTCGACTGTGAATACATCGGCGCCGACAACGCCAAGCATCGCCCGGTGATGATCCACCGGGCGCCGCTGGGAAGCCTGGAGCGGTTCGTGGGCGTGCTCATCGAGCACTTTGCCGGCGCGTTCCCCTTGTGGCTGGCGCCCGAGCAGGTGCGGGTGATCCCGGTGAGTGAGAAGAGCGAGGCGTATGCGAAGCAGGTGCAGGGCCGGCTCGCGGCCGCGGGGCTGCGGACGGGCATCGACCTGGCGGCGGAGAAACTCGGCGCCAAGATCCGCACGGCGCAGCTCGAGCTCATCCCGATGATGGTCGTCTGCGGCCCGCGGGACGAGGCGGCCGGCACGGTGAGCCTGCGGGACCGCGTGGACGGCGACCTGGGAGCGATGAGCCTCGAGGCCGCGGTGGAGCGACTCCGCGACGAGAACGCCCGCCGCGCCGTGCGGCACAAGCCGAAGCCGCTGGCGGTGGCGTCGGCCCCCGCCGCCGCCGGTGGCGACTACTGACGGCCCACCCGGCTTTGGCCGCGGTGGATTTGCCTGCCGCGGCCGTGGCGATATCCTCCTTGGTCACACGCCTGGCGGCCCGGGGACCGGGGGATGGCGTGGAATCTCCGGGAGCAGGCAATGCCTTCGTCGATCGACTCGGCCGATACCGCGTGGATGATCGTGGCCACTGCGTTGGTGCTGTTCATGACCCTGCCGGGCCTGGCGCTGTTCTACGGCGGCCTCGTGCGTTCCAAGAACGTGCTCTCCGTGTTCGTGCAGTGCTTCGCGCTGGCGGGCCTGATGACGATCCTCTGGATCGGTTTCGGCTACAGCCTCGCCTTCGGCGACGGTGGCCGGTGGCAGACCGTCATCGGCAGCCTCGACAAGGCGCTGCTCGCGGGCGTCACGCCGGCGGCTGTCACCGGCACCATTCCGGAGTCGCTGTTCGTCGCCTTCCAGATGACGTTCGCGATCATCACTCCCGCCCTGATCGTGGGCGCCTTCGCCGAGCGGACGCGGTTTTTTGGCATGCTCCTGTTCTCGGCCGTGTGGTTCACGTTTTCCTACCTCCCGATCTGCCACATGGCCTGGGCTGGCCCGGGTGCGCTGTTCCACGGGTGGGGCGTCCTCGACTTCGCCGGCGGCACCGTGGTGCACGTCAACGCCGGGATCGCCGGCCTCGTGACCTGCCTGATGGTGGGTCGCCGCAGCGGGTATCCTCGTGAGGTAATGCGGCCGCACAACCTGCCGTTCGCGGTGATGGGCGCCGGCATGCTGTGGGTGGGCTGGTTCGGCTTCAACGCCGGCAGTGCGCTCAAGGCCGACGGCACGGCGGCCATGGCGCTGCTGGTGACCCACGTCGCCGCGGCCACCGCCACGGTCGTGTGGATGGCGATCGAACTCGGCACGCACGGCAAGGCTTCCGCGCTTGGCGTGGCCACCGGCGCGGTCGCCGGGCTGGTGGCGATCACGCCGGCCAGCGGCACGGTGGGCCCGCTGGGGGCCGTGGCGATCGGGGCGGCATCCGCGCTGGCCTGCTACGGCTTCGCGACGACGATCAAGCAGCGGTTCGGCTACGACGACACGCTCGACGTGTTTGGCGTGCATGGCGTCGGTGGCATCGTCGGCGCGCTGCTCACCGGCGTGTTCGCCGCCGCCGAGTGCGGCGGGGTGGGGCTGGCCGAAGGGGCGACGATCGGCGGCCAGGTGTGGGCGCAGGCAAAGAGCATCCTGGTGACCGCCGTCTGGAGCGGCTTCGTATCCGCGATCGCCTTCCTGATCGTCGATCGCTTCGTCGGCATGCGGGTTGCGGTCGAGGTCGAGCGCGGCGGTCTCGACCTCGCCGAGCATCATGAACAGGCCTACGAGATCGTGTGAACCGGGGTGAATTCCCGGCCAGAGCCATGCCGCGGTTCGCGATCCTCGAGCACACCGGCGCCCCCGACGATCCGGCGGGCATCCACTACGATCTCCTGATCGAGTCCGGCGCGGTGTGTCGCACCTGGCGGCTCGCCGCGGTCCCGCGGCCCGGCGGCCCGCCCGTGCCGGCGGTCGAACTGCCGGCTCACCGGCTTGCCTGGCTGGACCATGTGGCGGGCGATGTGTCCGGCGGTCGCGGCTTCGCGCGGCGTGTGGATCGGGGCCTCTATGAACCAGTCGCCGCCGCTGCCCTCGGCACCGACCCTGGTGTCGCGATCGATGTGAAGCTGCGGGGCGACCGCATCGCCGGCCGGTTCGTGCTCCGCGTCCATGATGCCGGCTGGCTGGGAAGCCTGTCGGCGAACAGCTCGGGGGCGGCGCCGCAGGAGCGGTGAATCCTCCGCGTTGGCCACGGTGGCTCCGTGCCGGCAGGCCGCGGGTATCATGGGGCATCCCCGGAGAGAGCCTCATGAAGCCCCGCGAAGTGCTCGCCCTGTGCCGCGAAAAGGAAGTCAAGGCGATCGACCTGCGGTTCACCGACTTTCTCGGAGCCTGGCAGCACTTCACGATTCCCGTCGCCAAACTCGAGGAGGACACCTTCGAGGACGGCCTCGGCTTCGACGGCTCGAGCATCCGCGGCTGGCAGGCGATCAACGAGAGCGACATGCTGCTCGTGCCGGTGCCGACCACCGCCTTCGTCGACCCGTTCGCGTCGATTCCCACGCTGGTCATGATCTGCATGGTCCAGGATCCGATCACGCGGGAGGACTATTCCCGCGATCCGCGGAACATCGCCCGCAAGGCGGTCAACTACCTGAAGAGCACCGGCATCGCCGACACCTGCTTCATCGGACCGGAGGCCGAGTTCTTCGTGTTTGACGACGTGCGGTTCGACCAGAACGCCCACGAGGGCTACTTCCACATCGACTCCGCGGAGGCCGAGTGGAACCGCGGCCGCGCAGAAGGCCCGAACCTCGGCTACAAGCTGCGGCACAAGGAGGGCTACTTTCCCTGCCCGCCCGCCGACCAGCTCATGGACCTGCGCAACGAGATGATGCAGACCATGATCCAGTGCGGCATCGACGTCGAAGCCCAGCACCACGAGGTGGCCACGGCGGGGCAGTGTGAGATCGACATGCGGTTCCAGGAACTCGTCCGCATGGCCGACCAGATGTGCCTCTACAAGTACATCGTGCGGAACGTGGCCCGGCGGCACGGCAAGACCGCGACCTTCATGCCCAAGCCGATCTACGGCGACAACGGCTCGGGCATGCACACCCACATCTCGCTGTGGAAGGAGGGCCAGCCGCTGTTCGCGGGCACGGGCTACGCCGGGCTCTCCGAGATGGGCCTGCATGCCATCGGCGGGATCCTGCGCCACGCCCCGGCGATCCTGGCGATCTCCAATCCCACGACCAACAGCTACAAGCGGCTCGTGCCGGGCTACGAGGCGCCGGTCAATCTGGCCTACTCGCAGCGGAACCGCTCCGCGAGCTGCCGGATCCCGATGTACTCGGCGAGCCCGAAGACGAAGCGGGTGGAGTTCCGCTGCCCGGATCCCACGTGCAACCCCTATCTGACGTTCGCCGCGATCCTGCTGGCGGCGATCGACGGCATCCAGAACAAACTCCATCCCGGCGAGCCCCTTGATCGCGACATCTACGACATGCCGCCGGAGGAACTGGCCGGCGTGCCCAAGGCCCCAGGCTCCCTCGATGAGGCCCTCGACGCCCTGGAACGAGACGGCGACTTCCTCCTCCGTGGCGACGTGTTCACCGACGACGTGCTCACCACCTGGCTGAAATGGAAGCGGGAGCGGGAGATCGCGCCCATGCGGCTCCGGCCGCATCCGTATGAGTTTTGCCTGTATTTTGACGCGTGAGCGGGGCCCCAGGTCCGGCGTGAGGGGCGTCCGCGGCGCTTCGGGTGGCTCGTGCGCCCGAGCGAGGCGGACGACGGTTTGACGCCCGCGTCCAGTCACGCTTGACGCCCTTGCCCCTGTGGTTCACCGTTACGGCATGGCCACCGCCCTGCCCCGCGTCGTCGTCGACCTCGAGAAACTTCGGCACATCAACTGCGGCCTTGGCCGGTTCTCGTTGCACCTCGCCGCGGAACTGCTCCAGGTCGCCCCGGGGCGGTTTCGGCCGGTGTTTTTCCTCCCGGCCGGCGCCGAGCGGCATCTGCCGCCGACGGGCTACGACCGGCTCGACGTCGCTTTCTGGAAAAAGGAGGGGTTGGCGCGGCTGGTGCGGCCCGTGGCCCGCCACCTCATGCCGTCGGCGGACGTCGCCCTGTGGCATGTTACGAATCAGATGTCGAAGTACCTGCCCCTCGATCCGCGGGTCTCGGTCGTGCTCACGATCCACGACCTGAGCTTCCTGCACGAGGCTCCGCGGGAGGGGCGGGGACGGGAGATCGACCGCAAGCTGGCCGCGATCCGGCGCAAGGCGCACCGGGCGGCGGCGATCGTCACCGACTCTGAATGGGTGGCCGACGACGTCCGGCGGCATGTGCCGCTCGGTGACCGACCGGTGCACGTGGTGCCACTAGGCATCGCGCCGCCGCCGGCCCCGGCCGAGTGCCGACCCGCCTGCGTGCCGGAGGGCGGCTTTCTGCTCACGGTCGGCAACAGCCTGCCTCACAAGAACTTCCACGTCCTCTTCGATCTTCTCGAGCAGTTGCCCGGCGAGCGGCTGGTGATCGCCGGCAAGAAGGCGACGCCCTACGGCCAGTTTCTCGATCGGGAGGTTGCCCGCCGCAGGCTGGGCGAACGGGTCGTGCTGACCGGCGAGGTTGCAGACGGCGATCGCCAGTGGCTGTACGAGCACTGCGAGGCGTTTCTGTTTCCCTCGCTCACCGAGGGCTTCGGGCTGCCGGTGCTGGAGGCCATGCAGTGCGGCCGGCCGGTGTTCCTCTCGCGGAGCACGAGCCTGCCGGAGATCGCCGGGCCGCACGGCTTCTACTTCGACTCCTACGCGGCCGACGCGATGGCCGCCGTACTCCGCGACGGCCTGCGGCGGTTCCGCGCGGATCCCGCGGCCGGAGACCGCTATCGCCGCCACGCAGCCGGGTTCTCCTGGCGGGCGACCGCGGAAGGCTATGCCCAGGTCTACGAGCAGGTGATGTGGCGAAAGTAGGGGTTTTGGCGACGCGAACTGGTATTCCGCCGCCCTGGGCATCCTGCTAATTTCCCCGCGATCGTGGTGATCCGCCGCTGCCGTCCCTTGGTGGTCGACCGGCGCGGCGCCTGCGGAGAAGCCGAGATGAAGAGCCTGTTGCGCCGCCTGGTCGCCCGTTCGTCCTCCAGCCCGCGGCCGGCGGCGCCGCCGCCGATCCGGGCCCATCTGTTCCCCCGCCGCCATCCCGAACTCTTCCACCAGCCGACCGCCACGGGCCGGACCGAGGGCACCGGGATGCTCTCACAACTCTGCCGCTACGGCACGCTCGACTCGCGGCCGTTTCGCGACTGGATCGCGCGGCTGCACGACACCTGGGACGCGCACCGCAAGAAGTGGGAGTTGGCCTACATCTGCCAGGCGCTTCAGGAACGGGGTCTGCTGGCCGCGGGCACGCGGGGTCTCGGCTTCGCGGTGGGCGCGGAGAAGCTGCCGTCGCTGCTGGCCGCGCACGGCTGCCAGATCACCGCCACCGACCTGCCGGCCGAGGACGAGCGGAACCGCGCCTGGGCCGCGACCGGTCAATGGGTCGGCAACCTCGAGGCCCTCAATGCCCATGGCCTCTGCCCGCAGAACGAGTTTCGCGAGCGGGTGGGGTATCGGCCGGTCGACATGAACCACATTCCCGACGACCTCCGCGGCTACGACTTCACCTGGTCGACCTGCTCCTTCGAGCACTGCGGCAGCATCGACCTGGGGCTGCGGTTCCTGGAACGGCAGATGGATTGTCTGCGGCCGGGGGGGGTGGCGGTGCACACGACGGAGTTCAATCTCTCGTCGAACGACGACACGCTCACCGAGGGGCCGTGCGTGATCTTCCGGCTTCGCGACATCGAGGATGTCTGCCGGCGGCTCACCGCCCAGGGGCATCATGTCGAGCCGCTCGATCTCGATCCCGGCAGCGACGAACTCGATCGGTTTGTCGATCCGCCGCCGTACTATGAGTCGGCCAAGGAGCCCTACGGACGGATCAAGCACCTGCGGCTGAGCCTCGCCGGCTACGCCTCGACCTCGATCGGCCTGATCATCCGGAAGGCCGCATGATCTCCTACGCGCAGAACTTCGAGGACGTCGTCCTCAATCGCGTGTTTCACGCGGTGCAGCAGGGTCGCTACATCGACATCGGGGCCTACGACCCGATGATCGATTCCGTGACGAAGCACTTCTACGACCGGGGCTGGTCGGGCGTGAACGTCGAGCCGGTCGCGCGGTTCCACGAGAAGTTCGTCGCCACACGCCCGCGGGACTGGAACATCAACTCGGCCGTCGGCGCCGCCGTGGGCGTGGTGCCGTTCAACGAATGGGGCGACTCGGGGCTGTCGACCTGCTGCGACACCCTCGACGAGAGCAGCGTGAACCAAATGGGCTTTGAGCGGTCCACTTATACCGTTCCGCTGACCACGCTCGCTGAGATCACCGCCCAACTCGGCGACCTGCCCGTGGACTTTCTCAAGATCGATGTCGAGGGCGCCGAACGGGACGTGCTTCTGGGGGGCGAATGGCGGGTCTTCCGGCCGCGTGTGATCCTGCTGGAGGCCGTGAAGCCGAAGTTGCCCGGCTGCGACATCTACGGGTATGAGCCGGCCTGGTTCGAGTGGGAAGGGCTGTTGTTCGCCAACGGCTACGAGTTCGGCCTGTTCGACGGTCTCAACCGCTACTACTATCGGCGCGAGGAACCCGCCCTGCGGGCGCCGCTCTCCTACCCGGCCAACATCACCGATGGTTTCAGGCTCGTGCCCAGTCATCACCTGTGCAGCCTGGCCAAGGCCGGCTGACGGCGTTCCCAGGTCTCCTCTCGAACAAGGCACGATCGTGAGTATCTGGTACGACGTCAGCGACATCATCGGCTGGCAGTTGCCGCATCTCACCGGCATCCAGCGGGTCACCGTCGGCATCCTCGACGGCCTGACTGCGCAGGGCTTCCCGTGCCGGCTGGTGCGTTACGACCATCGGCGGCGGGCATTCGTCGCCGCGGAGTTTCAGGAACTGCCCGAGACGATCCGGCGGGATCTGCCGCGGCTCGCGCCCGCGTCGTCACCAAGGCCCGCAGTGGCCGGATCGACCGGGAATCCCACCGTCGGCAGGGTTTCGATCGCGGCCGTCCAGCCGGCGGCTGGCAAACCGCCGGCGGCTGCGGAGCGGCTGCGGGCTCCCGACCCGGACACGCTGCGGCTGCGGCAATCGTTTCAGGCGTTCCGGGCTGCGGCGCGGGAGTTCCGCCGCGAAGCGCGGCGCTGGGTCAAGACGCGGCTGCGGCCGCCGGCTCCCGCGGCGGTTCATCCCAGCCCGCTCGCCGCGGCGACGCATGGCGTCACCCGCCCTCTGCCCGCGAGGAACTGTGGAGCCGATGCGCCGTTTGCGGCCGGTGACGTGCTGCTTTCGCTGGGCGCCACCTGGGCACCCGGCGGCCATGCCGAGGCCGCGTCGCAGCTCCGGCAGCGGGGCGTTGGCGTGCTGCGGATGATTTACGACCTGATTCCCGTACTCAAGACGCACTGGGTCTTGCCGGGCTGTGTCGCGCCGATCACCGCCTGGGTGCGGCAGGTGCTGACCGATTCGGACCATGTGTTCACGATCTCCGAGTTCTCGCGGCAGGAGATTCTGCGGTACTGCGCCGAGTGCGGATTTCGCGAGCCTGACATGTCGGTCGTCCGGCTGGGCGACGTGATCGCGGCAGCGGCCGGTGACGAGCCGCCGCCACTGCCGCGGTTCGTGCCGCGGCGGCCGTTCTTCGTCTGCGTCTCGACCCTCGATGTCCGCAAGAATCACCGGCTGCTCTACGATGCCTGGCGGCAGCTCGCGTCGCGCGACCCGGATGCCTGTCCCGACCTGCTATGCATCGGAACTCCCCATCTCTACGTGGCGGACCTGCTCCGCGAGATGACGAACGATCGGCTCGTCAATGGCCGGATCTGCCTGCTGCACGGCATCGACGACCGTGAGCTTGCCTGGTACTACCGCCACTGCATGGCCACCATCTATGCCTCGTGGTACGAGGGCTGGGGCCTGCCGGTCGCGGAGAGCCTGGGCCAAGGCAAGATCTGCCTGGCGTCGAACGCCACGAGCATCCCTGAGATCAGTGCCGACCTGCCCGAGTTTTACGAGCCGCACGACACACGACGGCTCGTGGACCTGGTCGATCGCGTACTTCGCGACGCCGTGTGGCGCGAACGCCGCGAGGACCTGATCCGCCGCACGTTTCGGCCCACGGCCTGGACCGAAACGGCGGCGCAGCTCATCGGCGTCGTCCAGGCCATGCGGGGCCGCCAAACCGTCGCCGCGTGAGTCGCGTGAGGAATCTGGAGAAAGGTCAACGACATGTCGCTCAAGAGCATGGGTCGATCGATGGAGAAGCGGGTGCTGCGGCCGCTGTTCCGCAAGCTGAAGCGCTGGGTGTGGGTGTCGGGAGCGCATGACCGCATCGCCCGGCTCGAGCAGCGGATCGAGCAGCTGGAGAGTCTGTTCCGTGAGCAGGCGGGCCTGCACTACCTGCGGCTCGCCGATGAGACGGAGGCGGACCACCAGCGCGAGGAGGCCGCCCGCCGGCGGCGAACCGCATGACCCGCGTCGTGACCCGGCCCGAATCCCGCACGTTCCTCGTCGACCTGCGGGTCGCCCAGTACAACGGCGACCGGGGGATTCCCGCCTACTGCCAAAGCATCGTCCGCCAGATCTGCGTCGATTATCCCGGCGAGCGGTATCTGTTCCTGTGGGACGACCGCTTGTCACGGCCCGCTTGGGCGGAGGAGTTCGAGCGACACGGCACCTGGGTCCTCGAGGAGGAGATCGATCGGGGCCAGCAGGGGCGGATCGACGTGCTCCTCACTGCCTGCTTCTTCGTGCCCCTTCACGGCCGGGGAAGCGACTATCTCTATCCGGCCTGGCTGCGGCTGCACCAGCCGCATCGTCTGGGCATAGTGTACGACCTGATTCCCTACCTGTATCCGGAACGGTATCTCTCCAAGGACGAGGCCCGGCTGCCGTATCTCGACGCCTTTCGTCTCATGCGCTGCTACGACCGGCTGTTCGCCATCAGCCAGGCGACGCGGCAGGACACGATCCGCCTCGCCGGTGTGCCGCCGGAGAAGATCGTCTGCGTGTACGGCGACATCGACCACCGCAAGCGCAGCCTCATCGAACAGAGCGGCTCGGCCGACGCGTGCGTGGCTGAGCGGTTCGGGCTCCGCGCCCCCTATAGCGTGTACATTGGGGGCGACGACTGGCGGAAGAACATGGACGGCATGGTCTACGCCTTCGCACACTTTCATGGCCGCCAGCCAGACAGGCAACTCGCGATCGTCTGCAAACTGACCCCGGAGCGAATCGCCCGCTTCCAGATGCTGGCCGCGTCGCTCGGCATCCGACCGGGCGCGATCGTGTGCACGGGCTACGTGTCCGACGAGGATCTGGTCGCCATCACGCGGCAGGCGGAGATGATGGTCTATCCGTCACTCTACGAGGGCCTGGGACTGCCGGTGCTCGAGGCCTACGGGTGCGGCGTGCCGGTGGTCGGCTCGAACACGTCGTCGATCAAGGAACTGGTGATTCCCGAACTGGGGTGCGACCCACAGCAGCCGGCCGCCATCGCGGCCGCCATGGAGCGGCTGATCCGCGAGCCACAGCTCCGGGCAACGTCGCTCGCCTACGGGCGCCGGCTGCTCGCCGACCTCGGCTGGCGACCGGCGGCCGCGAAGGTGATGGGACAGCTGCAGCCGCCTCCGCCGGCCGCCCCCACGGGCGAGATCGCCGTGGTGGGCACCCTGCCGCCGGCGCGAACCGCGATCGCACCGTACACGCTGGCGTACCTGCAGTCGCCGTTGTGGCGGACGGACTTCTTCGAAGCCAATCCCGGGCCGGCATTCGTCGCCGACCACGACCTGCTGCCCGGCAACCGTGTGCTGCCGGCGGAGATCCTCGCGCCGGTGCTCGCCCGGGGCCGCCACGACACGGTAATCTTCGTGCTCGGCAACTCGGCACATCACGTCAAGGTCTTGCAGGCGGCGATCAGCACCCGGCTCGGCTGCCGGCAGCGGCGGCTCGCCTATCTGCACGAGGCGAATCTCGCCTATCTGCTGCGGGCGTTTCTTGGTCCGCGGTTCTACCGCCTGCCGCCGGCTTCGCGGGCGGACGGCGCGACTCCCTGGATCAGGCGGGCCCTCCAGGCGGCGCCCGAGACCGGGAGCGGCTTGCGGTTTCTCGCCGAGACGGCCGGGTTCGACGGGCTGATCGTCAACTCGCATGCCTGCCGGGACCTGATTCGCGCCGCGCTTGGACCGGCTGCCGACCGCTGGACGATCGACGTGGCGTTCCACCCCGTCGTGCCGGCCTCCGCGCCGGACCGATCGCCCGCCACGGGGCCGTTGCACGTGGGCACCTTTGGCACCGGAGGGGACGGCAAGCGGCTCGACCTCGTCGCCAGGGGGCTCGACATTCTCGCCCGGACTCGTCCCGTGCGGTTCACCGTCGCCGGCTGGGCTGCGGCGCGGCATTGCCAGGCGGTCGGCATCGCTGCGTTGCCATTCGTCGAGATTCACGATGCGATCGACGACGCGCGGCTCGAGGAACTGATGCGTAGCGTCGATGTCGCGGTGCAGTTGCGCACGCCGACACACGGCGAGTCATCCGGTGCGGTGGCGCGGCTGCTCGGCCTGGGCAAGCAAGTCGTGGTTACCGATGAGGGCAGCTTCACGGAGTTGCCCTCAGTCCTGGTCATGGGCGTGCCGGCCGACTGCGAGCCGCCGCGACTGGCGGCGGCGATCGAGGCGGCAGCCAGCCGGCGGCCCGACGCAGTCACCGTGCGTCAGGCCGTGGAGCCGTTCTCGCCGCAGACGTTCGCAGCGCGTCTGGCCGAAGTGCTCGGCTCTGCCCGCCGGGCCGACGTCGCCGCCTGAGTTCGCGGGGCCGGCGGTCGGTCAGGCCGCGATGCGGCGGTGGGTGCCGCGGATCGCGAGCCGCACGCCGTGCTCGTAGTACCAGCGGAAGTGGCTGCGGACGTTGATGCCCAGCGTCGCCACGCCGGCCCGGTAGTCCTCCAGACTGCGCTGCCGGCCTCCGCCGGCGTTGATCCGCTCGAGCCGCGGCGGGTCGTGGATGCCGAACTCGGCGCACACGGCGGCGAGTCCCGACTCGAGCGTGGCGAAGTCGATGAGCCGCGTATTGGCCCAGGCGGGGCCGCCGACGTCGAAGAACTCCTCGTACTTCGGCATCTCCTTCTGCACGACGGCCATCCAGAGAAAGTCGCGAAACGTGCCGTTGCGGGCGGTGTCGATGAACGGCGAGACCTGCATCTCAGCCGGTGTCTTCCTCCAGAACTCGTAGAGCGACACGAGCATCTCGAACGGCTCACGGATCACGCCGATGATCCGCAGGCTCGAGGCAGCGACCGCGGGCCGCAGCTTCCGGGGCGCGAGCCAGTCGATCGGATTGAGCAGCCGGAGGCCGCCGGGTGGGCTGGATTTCGCCACCGCCCCCATGTGCCGCAGGCTCCGGCCGACGTTCATGTGCGGCCGCTCTGGATTGAGGTGCATGGCATCTGGAAAGGCGGTGGTGAACCATTGGAACATGGTGCACCCGGCCGTCTTCGGGTAGTGGGCAAAGGCGATGTTCCCGGCGGCACTGTGAATCATGGCTCGTTTCCCCTGCGGCCACACCATTCGAACGGGGGGTGTGGGCCTGCGGGTGTCTATCGACTTTGCAAGCCGTCCGGCTTTGGTGTTTTTGCCGATCGTTCCCGGTTTGCGGACTGGGCAGGCCGGGGCGTTTGGGGAACGCGTGTCAGGCAGCTCGGCTCCCCAACGGGCCGCCGGCGAGGCCGGCACCATGGGTGTAGTACCAGCCGAAATACGCATGCACCCGGTCCATGAGGCTGGCGGCGGCGTCGCGGTAGGCGTCCAGGTCGCGTGTCCCGCCGTGGGCATTGCGGTGTTCCAGCGGCGGCGGCCGGCGGAGCCGAAGGTCACGGGCCAAGGCCGGCATTGCCGCCTCCAGGGATTGGAAGTCGAGCAACCGAGTCCGCTGCCAGGCCGGTCCTTCCGCGTCGAAGAACCATTCGTACTGCGGCAGTTGGCCATCGACGACAGCCAGGCGCACGAACTCGACGAACGACCCGCCACGGGCCGCGCGGATGAACGCCGCCGTCGGCTCGACGGCAAATGGGAAATCACGCCAGTACTCGAACAGCGACACGAGCATCGCGAAAGGTTCACGGAGCACACCGACGATCATGCGGGGGGCCGGGGTCTGTCGAGCGGCGGCCCAGGGCAGCCACGGGTGACGCGGGACGTGCCCATGGTCGGCGGCGATCATCTCCAGTGCCGTCCGCACGGGCAGGTGCGGGTTGTCCGGCACCAGCAGCCGCGCGTCGGGAAACGCCCGCCGAAACCAGTGCTGGAGCGACGTCCCACCGGTCTTCGGATAATGGGCAAAGGCAACGCCTGACGCCCGGCTGTAGAGCACTCGATCTTCCCCTTCACCGCGGCGCAGCGACGGCTGCGGCCGGTCCCGGCACTCACCACCTTCGGATGGTAGGCGGTGGGAACTGTGGAGGGGGTGCGCCAGGTGCAGGGAATGGCTGGCGTCCCGGCTGGTCCGATCGTGCCGATCGTGCCGCGTTCGGGCTCGCCAGGGACCGATATCGCTCGTCCCCGGCGGTTCGCCTATCCTATTTTCCCAGTGAGCAGGCCGATTTTCCCCCGAGCCCCGCAGGAATCCATGTCCGACGAAACGACCGCCTCCCCGGCCGCCGCCAAGCCGAGTGCCGTCGAGGTCGCCAAGACCGCGAGCAACTACCTCCGCGGCGACATCGCCCAGGAACTCGTCGACGGGGCGCCCGGCTTCGGCAAGCCGTCGGTGCAACTGCTCAAGAACCACGGCACCTACCAGCAGGACGACCGTGAGGCCCGCAAGGCCCGCGAGGGTGCCAAGAGCGAGCGGGCGATCTCGTTCATGATCCGCACGGTCGTCCCCGGCGGAAAGCTCACGGCCGAGCAGCTGCTGTCCGCCATCGACATGGGCGACGAACTGGGCAACGGCACGATCCGGCTCACGACCCGCCAGGCCATCCAGCACCACGGCGTGGTCAAGGGCGACCTCAAGGCGTTCATGCAGCATGTGCATGCCAATCGCATGACCACCCTCGCCGCCTGCGGCGACGTGGAGCGGAACATCATGTGCTGCCCGGCACCGATCCACGGCAACCCGGTCCGCGAGCAGATGCAGGCCAAACTCGACGAACTGGCCCGGCACCTCGCGCCGCGGACGCGGGCCTACTACGAGATCTGGCTCACCGACCCCGACACGGGAGAGCAGTCGCGGATCGCCGGCGGGCCGGACGTGATCGAGCCCATTTATGGCCCGACCTATCTGCCGCGGAAGTTCAAGACGGCCTTCGCCCTGCCGGAGGACAACTGCACCGACGTCTACGCCAACGACCTCGGCTTCATCGTCGTCCACGAGCACGGCAAGATTCTCGGCTACAACGTGCTCGCCGGCGGCGGCATGGGCGTCACTCCCAGCGCCGCCAAGACCTTTCCGGCGCTCGCCAAGCGGCTCGGGTTCGTCCCGCCCGAGGATGTGCTCGGGATCGCCGAGGCGATCGTCAAGGTGCAGCGCGACTTCGGCAACCGTTCCGACCGCAAGGTGGCCCGGCTCAAGTACACGATCCACACCATGGGCCTGGAGCGTTTCCGGGCGCAGGTGGAGGAGTACTTCGGCAAGCCGCTCGCCCCCTGCCATCCGGCCGACGTCCACGGCTTCGACGACCATATCGGCTGGTTCGAGCAGGGCGACGGGAAGTTTTTCTACGGGTTCAACGTCGAGAACGGCCGGGTGCACGACACCGGAGACTTCCGTCTCAAGACTGCCCTGCGGCGGATCCTCCGGGACATCCAGCCGGGCGTACGGATCACGTCGCACCAGAGCCTGCTGTTCACCGATCTCGCCGTCACCGACCGCGAGCGGATCGCCGCGATCCTCCATGCCCATGGGGTGAAGACGTCCGAGGAAATCTCGACCGTGCGTCGCTGGAGCATGGCGTGCGTGGCCCTGCCCACCTGCGGGCTGGCCGTAGCCGAAAGCGAGCGGGTGCTGCCGGGATTGATCGATGCCCTCGAGCCGGAGGTGGCGAAGCTCGGCCTCGCCCACGACGCCTTCACGCTTCGCATGACCGGCTGCCCGAACGCCTGCGCCCGTCCCTACAACGCCGACATCGGCATCGTCGGCCGCACGCTCGGAAAGTACACGATCTTTCTCGGCGGTCGGCTGCTCGGGGATCGGCTCAATGAGCAGTACAAGGATGTCGTGCCCTTCGAGGACCTGTGCCGGGAGCTCACGGCGGTGCTCGCCTGCTACAAGGCCGAGCGGCACGGCGGCGAGACGCTGGGCGACTTCTGCCACCGCAAGGGCGTGGCGAACGTCCGCACGTGGGCCGACGAATGGCTGGCCGGCGCCCGCGGGGCCTGAAGGTCAGGCCGGCAGGTCGTCCCACATCGGGCACCACAACGGCGTCCGCGGGAAGAGCTGGGCGGCGAGCTTCTGGGCCACCTGGGTCGAGGCCTCCAGGCGCCCGGCGGCGGCCGCCTCGGCGGGGTCGCATTGGCCGAGGAGGAGCCGGCCGAGTTCGTCGTCCGACAGCCGCAGGTAGCTGCGGCCGACCCGGCCGGCATGCACCGTCGCCGTGCCGTCGGCGACGACGATCGAGCCCCGGAAGCCCGGGGCGTCGAGGCCGAGTTCGACCGTTTCGCGGACGCCCTCCGCGGCCAGCCGTTCGGCGACGGCCGGCGCCAGTGCCGTGAGCAGCTCCAGGGGCCGGAACACCTTGGCCACGATCATCCGGTCGCCGCCCTGCACGAGACCGGCGGTGCCCGCCACGGCCGCGTGCAACGGATCGGCGACACCCGACTCGTAGACGATCTCCTGCCGGTCATTCTCGATCGCCTCGCCACACACCCGGGCGAGGATCTCCCGCTCCAGTCCGGCAAACTCCGGGTCGGCGAGGATCTCGAGCACGCGATTGCCCGCCTGGATGCAGTAGCCCACGATGCGGGCGCTCGACTCATGCAGTTCGTAGCGGTCCTGGCCGACGAGGGCGACGAGGATCGAGTCGAAGGCGGCGCGGCTGACGAGCCAGCGTGAGTAGGGCTCGTCGCGATCGAGTGGGCCGACGAACCGCGTCGCGTTCTGCTTGTAGATCCGCAGGATCGCCGGCAGTTCGACGTGCCGCCACTGCCGCATCGTGACGGCTTCTCCGCTGCGCTGCCTGCCTTCGAGCAGCCGCGCGAGGATCTCCGTCGGCCGGCCCGGCGTCGCACAGTCGCGGCCCAGCACGCTCCAGCCGAGCTCGCGAAACGAGGCCGCGATCCGGGTGCGCGAGAAGGCGACCACGGCCCCCGACTGTCGCATCCGCTCCTCCGCGGCCCGCACGAGCTTCTGTCCGTGGCCGGCGCCGCGGCATTCGGGCAGCACGGCCACGCGGTCGATGACGGCGCCGCGAATGCTCGTCGTGCCGACCAGCAGGTCGCGGGGCACGATCTCGACGTGGCCGACGATCCGGCCCGCGAGCCGGGCCACGAGACGGTTGCCGGCGTCATGGTCGGGATGGTCCACCGTCGCGTGGAACTCGGCCCGCGTCGGGGCCGATGGCAGGCCGGCAAGCAGCTGCAGGATTTCGCTCTGATCGCCGACGCGGGCGGGCGCCACGTGGCACTCCTCGAGCATCCATGCGGGGGGCGTGAACACCGGGGCCGGCTGGTGCGGGAGGTGGAGGATCGCCGGGCGTTTGGTGAGGTTTCGGCGGCTGACGACGGTGCCCGAAGGCCGGATGTCGACGGCGTGAACGGCAGCCTTGGGCGGGCTGGCCGCGGGGGCCGCCTTGTCGGTTCCCTGGGCAAGGCGGATCGCCTTTTTTGCCGCCGGACGGGGGGTGCGGACGACGGGGGGCAGGGCGGAGGCGGTCGCCGCGCGGATCTTCAGGCGGGGCTTCGCCTTCGGCCGCCGCTGCGCGGCATCGGGCCGGCTCGATGACCGGGCGGGAGCGGGGGACGGGAATGTTCGAGCCCGGGGTGACCTCGGGGTACGACCTGCCCGACGCATGGTGCCTCCTTTCCCTGGAGCGACAAAAACCAGTCCGTTGGCGGACAAGATATGCCGGTATTCAGCCCTTTTCCAGTAGCAGGAAGCTTTTGAGCGTCTTTTCCGGAAAAAAACACCAGGGATATCCGCGCGATCGCAGGACGTTGCGGGCGTGGATCGCGGCTTCCAGCGGCGCCACGCGGCCGAGCAGATCGCGGCGCAGCGACTCCGCGGCGCTCGCCAACTGCTCGTTGGCAGCGCGAATCGCGTGGCAGCGCCGCCGCGCCAGCGCCGCGGTGGGCACGGTATCGATCCAGCGCCGCTTCTCGTGGATCAGCTCGCGAACTGCGGCGGACTGGCCATCCACCGGCACGAGATGCCGTTCGGGATGAAACTCCAGGTCGCGCAGCGTGTGGCGGATCTGCGCCAGCTGCCCCGCGGGATCCGCGGCCGCGAACCCGGAAAACGTGCGGTCGACGTCGAGCCGCAGCGTGCCCGAAACCACCGCATGCCGGGGCGGGTCGCATCCGGTCAGCCGGCGGACGATTGCATCGGTGAGCTGGTCGTAGGCGGCGCCGCCGATGCCGTGCACGAACACGTCGGCCACGAGGAGCCGTGACACGAGCGTCGTGACCACCGCCCGGGGCCGCAGCCGCAGGGCATGCTCCTCCATCCGCGACAGGGCGTCGACCCACTTCGAGGGTGACGTGTCGGGGGCGATCGGCAGCTCGACCCGCAGCGTCTCCATGTCGGAGAGGGCCAGGGTGCCCGGGGTCGCGGTGTTGGCGAACACCCGCCGCCGCCGCGGGTCGTCCCGTGACCAGAGCCACCACGGCACCTCCAGCCACTCCCCGGAGGCATCGTGGCGCACGGCCAGGTCGGGCACGGGCCGGCCCCGGCCGCGGACCTGGTGGGCCTGACGATATTCCGCCAAGGCTGCGTTGTATGCCTCGTGCAATTGCCGAGTGTGTGCGAGCAGCCAGCCCATGAACACCATCACCGTCGGCAGCCGCACCAGCTCGCTCACCGGGAGCTCGAGCGTCTGCAGTCCGAATCGCTCCTCGAGTGCGTGCCGCGCCTGCGCCAGGGCCAGCCCCAGGCGGTGGCAGGCGGCCGAACGCTCGACGGCGAGCGGCCACCACTTGCGGAGGATCGGCTGCGGCTCGAAAGGCGCGAGCAACTCGCTGGCCCGGCGGCCGAACGACGCGAAGCAGTCGGGATCGAAGACGGGCCGCTCCTCCCAGGGCATCTCCGGCGCGTCGGCATCGAAGGCGACTTCCTCGGCCTGCGCCGAGTCCGGCGTGCCCACGGGCACGGCCACCGCCGGCCGCGTGCAGCGGTCGCTGTCGACGACGAGATTCAGCGCGGTACCGCCGACCTGCCGGGCGTAGGCGTCGAGCGCGGAGTTCTTCAGCCACACGCCGGCGTGGAACAGCTCCGGCTGGTGGCCGCCCATGATGATCGGCCGGGCGATCCACTCCGCCACGTCGTCCGGCCGGTGCACGTCGCGGTAGCTGCCGGTGTATTCGGCGGCCACGGTGAGCACCTCGCGCCGGGTGGCGGCGACGAGCTCCCAGAGCCGCAGGTCGCCGATCCGCGTGTCGAAGGCGGTCCGCAGCAGGCGGTTGTTGTCGACGAGGGCCTCGATCGATCCACGGCCCGGTTCCGCCGTCACGGGCGGGTCGATGAGACGCCCTCCCGACGCGTCCGGGGCCACGGGGGCTGCCTTCGGGGGGCGTCGGAATGGTGGCATTGCCGCAGTTCAGGAGGCCAGGACCGCGGCTCCGGCGGCGACGGCCGCCTCCGCGCGATCGAGCACGCCGCGGTAGTAGGCCAGACGGGTCGTCGCATCGTCCAGGGCGCCCCCGAAACTCCGCGCCAGATCGAGGTACAAGAGCGGCACGGGGAGTTCCACGATCTTCAGGCCCGCCGCCGCGGCCTGCACCCAGACCTCCAGCGGCATCGCGTAGCCGGTCTCGGTGACGTGCAGTGCCGCCAGCGCCCGCCGTGAATAAGCCTTGAAGCCGCAGAAGGCGTCGGTGATCGCCAGCCCCAGGCGGGCGTTGATCTCGGCGGTGATCTCCATGTTGATCCGCCGCCGCGCAAGCGGCGGCCGACTGTCGCCGGGGAATCGCTTCAGGTAGCGGCTGCCGCTGACGATGTCGGCGGCGGCGGCCGCGGCCACGAACTCGGGGATCAGCCGCGGCTGGTGCTGGCCGTCGCAGTCGATCGTCACCAGACCATCCCAGCCGCCGGCGAGCGTCTCGCGAAAGGCCGTGGCGAGCGCCGCGCCGTAGCCGGCATTCGCGGTATGGCGGACGACGCGGATGTCGCCGCGGGAGGCCGCCCGGGCCGCGAGCAGTGCGGAGGTGCCATCAGTGGAGCCATCATCCACCACGAGCACGTCGGGCGTGAAGCGGAGCACCTCGTCGAGCACGCCCGCCACGTGAGCGGCCTCGTTGTAGACCGGCAGGGCGGTGAGAAAGCGGGGCATGGGCGGCGCCGAGATCGGACAGGGGCTGAAGATCTGTCAATAATAGCGCGCCATACCTGCGGGGCAACGCGCCGGTTGCGAGTCCCGCGTGTCAGCCCAGTTCGAGCCATCCCAGCGGGTCCCGTTCGACTTCGCTGGCCCAGCACTCCAGCCCGGGCACGGCGGCGGCGAGCCGCTCCGCCAGGACCGCCATCGAGAACCGTTCGCTGGCATGGTGCCCGACGGCGACGACCGCCAGGCCGGCCGCGGCGGCTTCGATCGCCTGATGGAGCTTGATCTCGCCGGTCAGCAGCGTGTCGCAGGCCCAGCGCATCACCTGCGGGATGCAGTCGCCACCGCTGCCACAGACGATCCCGACCCGGCCGGCCGGCCGGCCGGCGGCGCCGACGATGTGCACGTGCCGCACGTCGAGGGCGGCGGCCGCGCGGCGGGCCAGCGCGGCGACGGTCGTGCCAGCGGCTGCCGTGCCCGCGCGGCCGAAGCCCACCAGCGGCAGTTCCGCGTCGGGCTCCAGCGGCGCGACATGGGCCAGGCCGAGCATCGCGGCCAGTTGATCGTTGATGCCGCCGGCCGCCGAATCCCAGGCCGTGTGCGGGCTCCAGACGCCCGTGCCGGCGCCCGCCAACGTGAGCAGCACACGGCCCACGTGGCTCTCGTCGGTGAGTCGGGCCACTGGTCTGAACGGGAGCGGATGGTGGCTGACGACGAGATCGGCACCGCGTCGAACGGCCTCGTTCGCCACGTCTTCGGTGAGCGACAGGCAGGTCATGATCCGCTCGATCGCCGGCCGCCGCGGGCTCACGAGCAGGCCGACGGCGTCCCAGTCGGCGGCCAGCCGCAGCGGGGCGATGCTTTCGAGGGCGGTGGTGACGGCGGCGAGCGACGGCATGCCGCGAGGATACTATGCTGCGGTAGGCCCGTCACCGCGTGCCGATCCCTCGCGAACCGACCATGGAAACCGACCGCCTTTCGGTGCCGACCCTGGCGCTCGCCCGCGACCTGCGGACGGCGCTGCGCCGGGCCCGCGCCCTGGGGTTTCGCGGCGTCGAGATCGACGCCCGCGGCGGGCTCGATCCGGCCGCGGTCACGCAGACCGGCCTGCGGCAGATCCGCAAGTGGCTCGGCGACGAGGGGCTGGCGGTTTCGGCGGTGGCGTTTCGCACGCGGGGCGGCTACGGCGACGCCGAGCGTCTCGAAGGCCGGATCGCGGCGACGAAGGCGGCGCTCACGCTCGCCCATGGGCTCGGGGCGGGCGTCGTGCTCAACCACGTCGGCGACATTCCCCCCGAATCATCCGGGCCGGCCTGGCACCTGCTGGTGGATGTGCTCACGGATCTCGGCCGCTGGTCGCAGACGGCGGGGGCGACGTTGTGCGTCGAGGCGGGCAGGGCGGACCCCGCCGACCTGCTGCGGCTGTTCGCCGCGCTGCCCGAAGCGGCGTTCACGTGCGACATCGTGACCGGGGCCCTCGTGGTGCATGGCCATGATCCCGTCGCGGCGGTGGAGTCGCTGGGAGTGCACGTGGCGAGCGTCCACGCCACCGACGCGGTGGCCGGGGCGTTCGCCGGCCGCGGTCGGGCGGTGCTGCTGGGCACTGGGCAGGTCGATTTCGCGGGCGTCTGCGCCGCCCTCGAGGAGCGCGGCTACCGCGGCTGGATCGGGCTGGAGCCCGTGGAGGATCGCGCGGCGAGCGCTGAATTGGCCGCGGCCGCCGAATTTTTGCGGGCGCTGTAGCCTCCCGCGGGGCCTGCATGGCGGCTTCCGGCGGCGCTGTTACTCTTGAGCCCATGTTCGCGCATGCGCCGCGGATGCGGATCACGACCTGGTGTGCGGTGTGGGGCTATGTGCTCCTCGCCTCCGGCCTGCCGCTGCCGTTCGGCGCCGTCCAGCCGGGTGGCGGCGGCGCCACGAGCGGAGCAGCCGGCAAGCGGCTGGCGGCGAAGGATCGCTCCCGACCGTTTCCCTGCATGGACAAGCCCTGCGGCTGCGCGACCGCGGAGCAGTGTTTTACGAGTTGCTGCTGCCACACGCCGGCCGAGACGCTCGCCTGGGCTCGGGCCCGCGGCCTCAAACCGTCCGTGCTCGAACCGCTCGCCCGGCGTGCGGGCGTGGTCGAGACTGCAGCGGTGCCACGTGGATGTTGCAGCGCGGCGGCCGACGCCGAGTCATCCTGCTGCGCGGCGCTGGCGGTTGCGGCGGATTCGCCACAGCCGGCAGCGGAGCCGGCCGGGGCAACGATGCGGACGATCACCCTGCGGGCCATGCTCGCCTGTGGCGGGATCGTCGCCCAGTGGTCGGCCGTGGCGGCGGCTCCCCCGCCGGCGCGGCCGCATTCGCCGCCGGAGCTCGACCGCTCCATCGAGTTGATCGTGATCTCCAGCGAGTCGTTGCGCACGCAGCGACCGGCCCCTGATTCGCCTCCGCCGCGCGCGGCCTGACGAAGGCCGTAGCCAGTCGCCCGCCGCCGCGGAGAGATGCTCCGCGTGATGGCGGGCATTCACGCTGCCCACCGCAGGGCCCGCGCACCGTGCGCGACCGCGGTCGCAGCATGCCTGCGCACCGGAGAGACTCGCCATGCATCGCACGCCGACCAGGGAAGCCACACGCGACCACGGCTTCACATTGGTGGAACTGTTGGTCGTGATCGCCATCGTCGCCGTGCTCGTCGGCATGCTGCTGCCGGCCGTGCAGGGGGCCCGCGAGGCCGCGCGGAAGACGGCCTGCCTGAGCAACCTCCGGCAGCTGGCCTTGGGAATGCTCAATCACGAACTCGCCCGCCGGTCCTTTCCGCCGACCGACTCGGCCGGCGGCTTTTCGATCCAGGCCCGTCTCCTGCCCTTCATGGAGGAAGCGGCCCTGGCCGGCATGATCGATTTCCGCAAGACCGCCACGTCGACGACGTTCAACGCCCAGCGGCCCGCGGCCGAGTTCCTCATGCTCTTCGCCACGCCGGTGCCGGTGTTCCTCTGCCCGAGCGACCCGGCGCCGGCAGTGAGCCGGGTGACGGTCGTCGCCGGCGGGCCCTTCGACGTCGCCGGCATCAGTTACATGGTCAGTGTCGGCTCCGGCACCGGTTCCACGTACGACCAACGCTGGCCGACCGACGGCATCGTCCACGAGAAGTCGGCCGTGCGGCTGGCACAGGTGACCGACGGTGCCTCGCGGACGGTGTTTCTCAGCGAGACGGTCCGCAGCGCCGGCGACGACGTCGCGCTGCCGACCGGGGCCACGCCCCCCTTTCCCTACCAGAAGACGCTCAACGGCTCCGCCGGCGTGAGCAGCGCGCGGCAGGCCGTGCCCGGGTACGCGGCCACGGGCAGTCCGTGGTCGGCGGCGATGGCGGGCGGGGCCATCCAGAACCCGGATCTGGCGGCCATCTGGCCCACGATCGCCAGTCCGACCTGGCGGGGCGCGAACACCAACACACTCCGGGGCCGCGGCTCCTCATGGGCGACGACCGGTGCGGCCAACACGCTCACCAACGGCTACACCACGCCCAACGCATCGATCCCCGACGTCATCATCCACGCGAGTGGGTTCTTCGGCCCCCGCAGTCATCACCGCGGTGGCGCGGCGGCGGCGTTCGGCGACGCATCCGTGCGACTGTTGTCGGAGTCGATCGATCCGGCCGTCCACCGTGGCCTGCACAGTCGCAACGGCGGCGAGGCGGGCGGCACCGCGCCGTGAGGCGGCGGCTGTGCGGCCGCGGGCAGGTGTTGATTTTCTTCCCAATGAGAGCGGTTTCGGTATATGTGGAGCGTTCCCCGGACACATTGTGATTGGGAGGCGAGGGGGTCGGCGAACGCTCGACGAGCGTGTGGCCGCCGCGGCCACAGCGAGGCGACTTTTGCCGCCCCCGAAGCCGGTGCTCCTCCAAAGTCGGATGCGCTCGAGAAAGGTCATTCCATGCGGTCGTTGATCGGTCCCTGGGCCTGTCTGCTCCTCCTTGCCTCGAGCGTCTCCGCCCACGACACGTGGGTGCAGACGGCCTCCCGGATCGTGCGGCCCGACGACGTCGTGCATGTCGATCTGGCCCTCGGCAACCACGGCAATGAGCACCGCGATTTCAAGTTCGCCGGCAAGCTCGCCACGCTCGATGGCGCCACGCTGCACGTCATCGGGCCCGGCGGCCGGCGGACCGACCTCGTGCCCGCGCTGATCGACCTCGGCTCCGCCCCCAAGGAGGGCTTCTGGTCGGGCCGGTTCGTCACCGCCGAGCCAGGCCTGCATTGCATCGCCCACTCCCTCGACCGGCTGCATGGCCCGAAGCGGACCGTGAAAAGCGCCAAGGCCTACTTCCTGGTCACCGAGAAACTCGACGCGGATCCTGAACCGGCGGGAGCATTCGCCACGCCGCTTGGGCACGCCCTGGAGCTCGTGCCGGAGACGCACCCCGTGGCGCGGTGCGGTCCCGGCCAAGCCATCACGGTGCGGCTGCTCTACCGTGGCCGGCCGCTGGCCGATGAGCGGGTGTCGTTCATTCCCCGTGGTGCGGAGCTCAAAGCCGGGTTCGATTCCGAACACGAGCGGAAGACCGATGCTGAGGGCCGCTGCAGCTACGTGCCCAAGGAAGGGAACTATATCCTCGTCGTCGCCCATCGGACGGAGCCCGAGGAACGTGGCGCAGGCTATGAGAAGACTGCGTACAGCGCCACGCTCGTGCTCAACATTCCCCAGCGCTGCACATGCTGCGAGTGACGCCTCACGCCAGTCGCGCGGCGAGGGCGATGGCCGCCGTCTCGACCCGGAGGATATGCGGGCCGAGGCCGACGCGGATAGCGCCGGCATGCTCGGCGGCGGCGATCTCGGCGTCGGTGAAGCCCCCCTCCGGACCGATCAGGCCCACGATGTCTCGACCCGCGGCCCGGACCGTGGCCGCGTCGAGCGGCGGGGCGTGAGGATCGGCCACGATCGCCAGGCCGGCAGCGACAGCGGCAAGCAGCTCGGCGATGGTGTGCGGCACCGCGATCTCCAGCAGCCGGTTGCGGCCGCACTGCTTGCAGGCCTCGATCACGCCGCGCTCGAGCCGACCGCGGGCCGCCTCCGTCGCCTCCGCGACCCCCCGCGTGGTGACCAGGGGCACGAGCCGATCGACGCCGAGTTCGGTGAGCTTCTCCACGAGCCACTTCTGCCGTTCTCCCTTGGGCAGGGCGACGGCGAGCGTGAGCCGTGGACCGGGCCGTGCCGGATCGGTCGTGGGATCGGCGAGTTCGAGCTCCACTTCGTCACGGGCGACCCGCACGATCCGCGCCGGCCACTCCACGCCGGTGCCGGCGAATACGACGACCTCGTCGCCGGGCTGGCCCCGGAGCACGCGGGAGAGATGCCGGGCCTCGTCGCCGGTGAGCACCGCCCGATTGCCGACCGGTGCGGCGGCGAGAAAAAATCGTTCGCTCATCGGGGCCTCGTGCCGAGAAAACGCCGGGCTTTTTCCTCCTGACCCGGCGGCGGGGGATCGCTACACTTCGCCCCCTCATGGTACGCGACCTCTCCGCCGCCACGCAGTGCTTCACCGGCTCCCTCGAGCCGGCCGCCTTTCATGTCGGCGCGCCGCAGGAAGAGGTGCTGGCGCGGCTCGAATGGCTCGTCGAGCAGCGCGGTCGCTGCGGGCTCGTGGTCGGCGCCAAGGGCATGGGCAAGAGCCACCTGCTGGCCGTCGCGGCCCGGCGGTTCGCCGGCTTGGGTGCGGAGGTGGCCGTGCTGTCGCTCGGCGGCCTGCCCGCGGGGGAATGGCTCGAGCTGCTCCTCGATCGGCTGCCCCTCGATGGCCGCAGCCGCGCCGAGCCCTTGCGGGCCTGGCAGAAACTTGAGAACCGGCTGCGCGAGAACGCCCTCATGGAGCGGACGACGGTGCTGGTGTTCGACGATCTCGATCGCGGGCCCGGCGATGCGGTCGACGGCATCGCCCGGCTCACGGCCGCCGTCGAGCCTCGGTTCGCCCGACTCGTCGTGGTGGCGACGGCCACTTCGGAGGGCATCCCGCGGGTGCCCGAGGCGATCCGCCAGCGGGCGACGGTGCGGATCGAGCTCGACGCCTGGGGCGAGGCGGAGGTCGCCGGCTTCCTGGCGCAGGCCACGTCCCGGGCCGGGCTCAACGCCGGCCTGTTTTCCCCGGCCGCGGTGGAGACGCTCGGTCGGTTCGCCGGCGGCGTGCCCCGGAACGTCTGCCGGCTGGCGAGCCTGGCGGTCGTGGCGGCGGCCGGCGACGGCATCGCAACGATCGACGCCGCGACGATCGAACGGGCGTGGCGCGAACTTGCTCCCGACACCGCGGCATGGACGCGTGCGGACGCCGCCGCCGCGGAGGCCGCAGTGGCACCATCCCACGCGCCACAGGTGCGGGTCGTCCGCCGCCTGTGGGGCTGACGGCCCCGCCTACTTGCGGATCGACTTGATCGCCTGCTGGGCGGCCGCGGCCACCTCGGCGTTGGAGTCCTTGGAAAGCTTCTCGAGCTTGGAGAGTGCCGCCTTGGCGGTCTTGCCCATGGCGCCGAGCTGCTTGGCCGCCGTGATCTGCGTCTGCGGCGAACTGCTGTCGAGATCGGTGATCCAGGCGTCGGCCTCGAGCAGGTTGCCGAACGTCTGCGGCCCCTGCGGGCGGTGCTTGCGGTTCCACGCCGCGGCGTTCTTCGCCGACGGCACGCGGTCGAGCGACCCGGCACCCGACTTCTGTGCCGGCTTCTTTTTCTTCTTCTTGTCCGCCGAGCACCCGCCGGCGGCCACGAGCAGGGCGAGAAAGCACGTGCGGCGGTCGAGCAGTCTCATGGGGCGCGGCGGCTCGGAAGTGCGGCGACACTGACGCCCGCCGCGAGTCGGCGGTCTGTGAGGATCGTAGCAGGAACCGACCGCTGCTCAAACCTTCCGGCCGGGCCTGCGCCGCTATCGAGTCGCCGGCACATCGCATACACTCCGCGGATCCTCGGTGACGCCCCGGGCGCAGGAGTTTTCAGGTAGTGGGCACGCAGCACACCCCGCGGCGGCGGCTGATCGCCGTCTCCCCCGACGACGGCGCGGTCATCGACCTGCGGAACCCGTTCCTCGCCGCGGCCTTGTCGTGGCTGGTGCCGGGGCTGGGTCAGATCTACCAGGGCCGGCGGTTCAAGGGCGGGCTGTGCATGGCGGCTCTGCTCGCCAGCCTGGTGTTCGGCCTCTGGCTCGGCGGTGGCCGGGTGGTGTACGCGGCCTGGCGGCCGGGCGAGCCGCGGCTGGCGTTCATCGGCCAGTCCGGCATCGGCGCCGTCGCCATCCCGGCCGTGCTGCAGTCGTGGCGGCTCCACGGGCCGGCGCAGGAGCCGCACTTCGCCTCCGGCCTGTTCGCCCCGCCGCTGCGGCCCGGGCAACTTGTCAGCCCGGCGTATGCCGCGCGGCTGGCCCGCTCCGAGCCCGGCGTCGAGGCCGACGACTTCTTTGACCGCCCGCCGTTCAAGCAGTTCCGACGCGACCAGCTCTCGATCTGGCAGCGGCGGCTCGGCCGGCGGTTCGAGATCGGCACGCTCTACACGGTGATCGCCGGGATGCTCAACGTGCTGGTCGTGCTCGATGCGTTCGTCGGGCCGTTGCGCACGGCGTCGCGAGACGCGCTGTCAAAGGACGCCTTGCCGGCGGCTGCACCGGCACGCAAGGCCTGACCAGGGAAGGGATTTCACTGCGATGATCGAACCTCTGCCGCTCGTCTTCGGTCAGCTCGCCGACAAGGTGCCGGGCGTGTTCTTCGGCCTGCCGCTGCTGGCGCTCGCCAGCCTGATCTTTGCCGCCACCCATCATGAGGATCCGGCCCAGATCGGCTACGCCACGGTCCACTGGGCGGTGTGGCTGGGAGGCATCCTCGGCGTGGTGCTGGCCGCGGTGCTCCTGCTCGGCTGGCTCGCCTGACGGCCAGTCGCGATGGCAGCCGGGCACGACGGTCGGAGACCGCCGCTCCCGTGTCGCAAGCCTCCAGGCTTGCGAATGCGGGGTGTGGAGCCACAGGCCGGATTTTTGTAGCGGCGATCTCTGACCGCCGACGGGCGACCCGCTGCCGCTGCGGGCGCGGTGCCCCCGTGCCCGTGAAGCCCGTGGCGCGAGCCGAGGGAATGTGGATCGGTTTCCGGTGGATCGTCGCGGATTCACTCGGCTCACGCCTCGGGCTTCCCGGCAGGGGGTACTGCGTCATACGGTCGGCGCTTGGGCCGCGAGACGGCGCAGCTGGCCGCAGGCGGCGTCGATCCGCGCTCCCTTGCGGCGGCGGACCTGAACGTTGACGCCGGCGTCGCCGAGCACGGCCAGGAACCGCTCGCGGGCTTCGCTCGACGGCTCCCTCCAGGGCAGCCCGGCGACGGGGTTGTAGGGAATCACATTGAGCAGGGCCGCGCGGCCGGCGAGGAGCCGGACGAGCTTTCGCGCGTCGTCGATCGAGTCGTTCACGCCGCCCAGCAGCACGTATTCGAACGTCAGCCGGCGGCCCGACGTTTCCCAGTAGCGGTCGGCTGCTGCCAGCACGGCCTCCACGCCGATCGCCTTGTTGACCGGCACGAGCCGCGTGCGTAGGGCGTCGTCGGCGGCGTGCAGCGACACGGCCAGGTGGTAGCCGGGGTTCTCCGCGGCCAGCCGGTCCATCGCCGGCGGCAGGCCGACGGTCGAGATCGTGATCCGCCGCTGGGAGATGCCCAGCCCCTGCGGATGCTGGGCGACCGCCAGCGCCGGCAGGAGACGGTCGAGGTTCGCCAGCGGCTCCCCCATGCCCATCACGACGATGTGACTAAGCCGCTCGTCGGCCGGCAGCAGGCGGGCTAGCCGCAGCAACTGCTCGACGATCTCGCCGGTCGTGAGGTTGCGGATCACCCCATCCAGGCCGCTGGCACAAAACACGCAGCCCATCGCGCAGCCGACCTGCGAACTGATGCACACCGTTCGCCGTTCGCCGTCCCGCAGGAGCACGCACTCGATCCGCTGGCCGTCGTGCAGTTCGAGGAGCAGTTTCTCGGTGCCGTCGTCGGCCCGATGATGGGCGGCGATCGAGGTCGTCCAGATGCGGAAGTCGGCCTCCAGCCGCGGCCGCAGGTCCTTGGGCAGGTCGGTCATCTCGGCGAAGGCGGCTGCGCGGCTTGCGAACAGCCAGCGGCGGACCGCCCGCCCGCGCCAGGCCGGCTGGCCCTGGGCGGCGAGCCAGTCCTCCAGGCCGCAGTCCGGTTCGAGGATGTGGCCGGCACCGTGGCGGGAGGCCGGGAGGTTTGCCGGCGGGGAGGCAGGCGGTGCCGGATCGTGGGTCATGGGTGGCCGCCGGCGGCCCTTGGCACTGGCGGCGGCGGATTTCGCGGGGTAGATTTCGGCGGTCGGTCGGTCGGCCGCCTGCCGGGAATCATACCCCGGAAACCGACCGTGCCGTCCGCGGAGCAGGGTGCCGGAGAGACGACCGATGAGCCAGAAGCAGTTCGACGAACGCACCCAGTGGGTCTATGACGAGCGGACGTTTCCCGTGTGGAACTCCGCGTTCGACAAGTCGGTCCGCACCGACATGATCCGCGACGATCTCTGGGCGGGCCGCAGCATCGCCGTGCTGCTGGCGGTGCTGGTCGCCATCGGGCTGATCCTGTCGCTGGTGACACTGGCCTTCGTGGCCAATTGGCGCTGAAAATGGCTGCGGCGGCCGCGCCGCGTCCGGTTCGCCGCCGCTCTGGTTGACCCCCCTGGGCCGTAGATCCTAAAGTATGGATCCGGCTCGAGGGGAAGTGTCACGGGGGGCGGTGGTTTGCTGCGCCACACCATGTCTTTGCCATCTGCTGTGAATGGTTCTGCCACGCACGGATCCATGGCCGCCGTGCTGGTCATCCGCGCCCCGGCGAAGCTCAACCTCTCGCTGGCGGTGCTCGCCCGCCGGCCCGACGGCTTCCACGAGATCGAGTCGTTGATGGTGCCGGTCACGCTGCACGACACCCTGCGGGTGCGGCGGCGGGCTGACGGCGCCATCACGCTCGCCGTGCGGTACGCGGGCCGGCTGGCCGGCGCCGACGGGCGGGCCCTGGCCCGCGACGTGCCGGTGGACGACTCGAATCTCGTGGTCCGGGCGGCGCGGGCGCTGCGCGATCGGGCGGGCGTGACCGCCGGCCTCGACATCGAACTCGTCAAGCAGATTCCCTCGGGCGCCGGCCTGGGCGGCGGCTCGAGCGATGCCGCGGCGGTGCTCCTGGCCGCGGCGCGGGCCTGGGGGCTCGACTGGTCGCGGGATGACCTCGCGGCTCTCGGCGCCGGCATCGGCAGCGACGTGCCCTGGTTCTTCACGGCCGCCGCGGCGGTGGTCCGCGGTCGCGGCGAGTGCGTGACGCCCGTCGCGGGTGTGCCGCCGCTGGCCGCGGTGATCGCCTGCCCGTCGACTGGGCTCTCGACTGCCGCCGTCTATGCGGCCTGCACGCCGGACGTCGCGCGGCGTGGCGACGCGGAGCGACTCGCCGCCGCGCTCGCCGCCGAAGGCCTGCCCGCGGCGACGCCGCTGATGCACAACGCGCTCGAGGCTCCGGCCCGCCGACTGTGTCGCGACGTGGACCGGCTGCTCACGGCGCTGGCCCGTGCCGGGGCGGTCGCCCCGCGGCTGACGGGCAGCGGCAGCGCCTGCTTCGCGGTGTGTCGCACGGCGGCCGAGGCCCGGGGCATCGCGGCCCGCCTGGCCGCGGAGCGTTCCGCCGGCCGGGCCGCGTGGCCGGGAGTGTTCGCCGTGCGGCTCGCCCTCCCTG
>Ga0315904_10002273_pt1 | contig 29889 bp, 24 predicted proteins | sample LakEriMetagenome_6_FD_203529 | JGI IMG/M metagenome (GOLD analysis project Ga0315904, IMG submission 203529) | Freshwater fungal communities from buoy surface, Lake Erie, Ohio, United States - Buoy 12 MA120 | ecosystem: Environmental > Aquatic > Freshwater > Lake | place: USA: Lake Erie, Ohio...
CGAAGACGGCGCCGCGCCAGGCCGCGAGCGCGAAACAGCCGAGATGGCCGCGGAACTGGTCGCCGGGAGCGACAACGCCTTCGGTCGCGCAGGCGTGCGCATCCATGACGCCAGCCATCCCCACTGCGTGAAGGACGTCGAAATCGCGGTGCGAATCGCCGGCAGTCGCCTGGCGTATGTCACGCTGCCGAAGTGCGACAGCCGCATGGATGCGCTCAAGGTGGCCTCCTACATGAATCACGTCGCCGAAGAGTGCGGCCACCGCCGCCTGATACCCCTGCACGTCATGATCGAGACCCACAACGGGCTGCGCGATGTATTCGACATCGTCGACCTCGGCCAGATCGAGGGCGTCAATCTCGGCATCATGGATTTCGTCAGTTCCCACCAGGGCGCCATTCCCGCTTCGGCGATGTCCTCGCCGGGGCAGTTCGACCACCCGCTGGTGCGTCGTGCGAAACTGCGGGTCAGCGCCGCCGCGCTGGGCGCGGGTGCCCTGCCCATCCACGGCATCACGCAGGACTACCGCGATGCGTCGGTCGCCGAGGCCGACGCGCGGCGCGCGCGCGAGGAGTTCGGTTACCTGCGGCAATACAGCATCCACCCCGACCAGATACTCCCCATCGTGCGCGGCATGCAACCCGACGCAGAGGAAATCGGTGACGCTGCGGCGATACTGCTGAGCGCGCAGGCGGCCCATTGGGGCCCGGTCGGCCACCAGGGCAAGCTCCACGACCGCGCCAGCTTCCGCTATTTCTGGCAGTTGCTTGACCGCGCCTGGCGCACCGGCGCGGCCGTGCCGGCCGACGCGATCCAGGCCTTTTTCGACAAGGAACCACAATGAGCAAGCAATCCGCGGGCGCCAAGTTCCGCCAGGCCGTCAGGGACGAAAACCCGCTGCAGGTGGTAGGCACGATCACGGCCTACGCGGCGCGCATGGCCGAGCGTACCGGCTTCAAGGCCGTCTATCTTTCCGGGGGCGGCGTGGCCGCCAATTCGCTCGGCATGCCCGATCTCGGCATCAGCACCATGGAAGACGTGCTCACCGACGCGCGCCGCATCACCGCGGTGTGCGGCCTGCCTCTGATGGTCGATATCGATACGGGCTGGGGCAGCGCGTTCAATATCGGCCGCACGATCAAGATGTTCACCCAGGCCGAGGTCGCGGCGGTGCATATGGAAGACCAGGTCAGCGCCAAGCGCTGCGGGCACCGCCCCGGCAAGGAAGTCGTGAGCACCGGCGAGATGGTTGACCGCATCAAGGCCGCCGTCGACGCCAAGACCGATGCCGATTTCGTCATCATGGCGCGCACGGACGCGCTGGCTTCGGAGGGCTTGAATTCGGCCATCGACCGCGCCTGCGCGTACGTGGAGGCCGGCGCCGACATGATCTTTCCGGAAGCCATCACGGAGCTTGGGCAATACAGGAAGGTGAAGGACGCCGTCAAGGTGCCGATCCTGGCCAATCTCACCGAGTTCGGATCCACGCCGCTGTTCACGCTCGACGAATTGCGCGGTGTCAATGTCGACATCGCGCTCTACTGCTGCGGCGCCTATCGCGCCATGAACGCGGCGGCGCTCAATTTCTACAAGGTGCTGCGGCGCGAGGGTACGCAGAAAAGCGTCGTCCCGACCATGCAGACACGTGCCGAACTCTACGATTACCTCGGCTACCACGATTACGAAAACAAGCTCGATGCCCTGTTCTCGCAGGGCAAGGGCAAGTAACGCAGACCACAAAGGAGAACAACATGAGCGAGCAAGCAACCCCGGCCGCGGGCCCGAAGCCCAAGAAGTCCGTCGCGCTTTCCGGCGTCGTCGCCGGCAACACGGCGCTCTGCACGGTCGGCCGCAGCGGCAATGACCTGCACTATCGCGGCTACGACATCCTGGACGTTGCCGACACCTGCGAGTTCGAGGAAATCGCCCATCTTCTGGTGCACGGGAAGTTCCCCAACAAGGCGGAACTCGCCGGATACAAGAAAAAGCTCAAGGCCTTGCGCGGGGTGCCCGCAGCCGTCAAGGCGGCGCTCGAAGCGCTGCCGGCGTCCGCGCATCCGATGGATGTGATGCGGACCGCCGTTTCAGTGCTGGGCTGCGCCCTGCCGGAAAAGGACGACCACAACCACCCGGGTGCGCGCGACATCGCCGACCGCCTGATGGCGTCGCTGGGCTCCATGCTGCTGTATTGGCACCACTTCAGCAGCAACGGCAGACGCATCGAGGTTGAAACCGACGACGACTCGATCGGCGGGCACTTCCTGCACCTGCTCCACGGAGTCAAGCCGCCGGAATCGTGGGTCAAGGCGATGCACACCTCGCTGATCCTCTACGCCGAGCATGAATTCAACGCCTCGACCTTCGCCTGCCGCGTGGTCGCCGGCACCGGTTCCGACATGTATTCCGCGATTTGCGGGGGTATCGGCGCGCTGCGCGGACCGAAGCACGGCGGCGCCAACGAGGTGGCCTTCGAAGTGCAGAAACGCTATGAAACGCCCGCTGAAGCGGAAGCCGACGTGCGCGCACGGGTCGAGCGCAAGGAAGTCGTGATCGGCTTCGGCCACCCCGTCTACACCCTCTCGGACCCGCGCAACAAGGTCATCAAGGAAGTGGCGCGCAAGCTTTCCAGCGAGGCGGGCGACACCAAGATGTTCGACATCGCCGAGCGCCTCGAAACGGTCATGTGGGACGCGAAGAAGATGTTCCCCAACCTGGACTGGTTCTCTGCCGTCAGCTATCACATGATGGGCGTGCCCACCGCCATGTTCACCCCGATCTTCGTCATCTCGCGCACCTCCGGCTGGGCGGCGCATGTCATCGAGCAGCGCCAGGACGGCAAGATCATCCGGCCCACGGCCAACTACACCGGTCCCGACGACCTCGAGTTCGTCCCCCTCGCCAACCGCTAACCGGCAACCCGCCCGCCATGAACACCGCCGATCGCAAGCCCCTGCCGGGCACCTCGCTGTCCTATTTCGACGCCCGCGCGGCGGTCGAGCGCCTGGCGCCGGGCGCCTACGACAAGCTGCCCTACACCTCCCGCGTGCTGGCGGAAAACCTGGTGCGCCGCTGCGACCCGGCGCAACTTGCCGATGCGCTCGGGCAGCTGATCGGGCGCAAGCGGGACCTGGATTTCCCCTGGTTTCCGGCGCGCGTGGTCTGCCACGACATCCTCGGCCAGACCGCGCTGGTCGATCTGGCCGGCCTGCGCGACGCGATCGCCAAGGCCGGTGGCGACCCGGCCAAGGTCAACCCGGTCGTGCCGGTGCAATTGATCGTCGATCACTCGCTGGCGGTCGAGTGCGGGGGATTCGACCCGGATGCCTTCGCCAAGAATCGCGCCATCGAGGACCGGCGCAATGAAGACCGGTTCCATTTCATCGAATGGACCAAGCTCGCCTTCGAGAACGTCGACGTGATCCCCGCGGGCAACGGCATCATGCACCAGATCAACCTGGAGAAGATGTCGCCGGTCATCCACGCCCGTGACGGCGTCGCATTCCCCGACACCCTTGTGGGGACCGACAGCCACACCCCGCATGTCGACGCGCTGGGCGTGATCGCCATCGGCGTGGGCGGACTGGAGGCCGAAAGCGTCATGCTCGGGCGCGCCTCGTGGATGCGCCTGCCCGACATCGTCGGCGTGCGTTTGACCGGCCGGCGCCAGAGCGGCATCACCGCCACCGACATCGTGCTGGCCCTGACCGAGTTCCTGCGCAAGCAGAAGGTCGTCGGCGCCTATCTCGAATTCTTTGGCGAAGGCGCGGCGGGCCTGACCCTGGGCGACCGCGCCACCATTTCCAACATGGCGCCGGAGTATGGCGCCACCGCCGCGATGTTCGCGATCGACGAACAAACCATCACCTACCTGCGGCTGACCGGCCGCAGCGACGAGCAGGTCAGGCTTGTCGAGACCTATGCCAAGGTCGCCGGCCTGTGGTCCGACGCGCTCGCGCACGCCGAGTACGAGCGCGTCCTTTCCTTCGACCTCTCGGCGGTGGGACGCAACATGGCGGGGCCGTCCAACCCGCACGCCCGGGTCGCCACGACAGACCTGGCCGCCAAGGGCATCGCCCGGGCCTGGGAGTCCGTGCCTGGGCAGATGCCCGATGGGGCGGTGATCATCGCGGCGATCACCAGCTGCACCAACACCAGCAATCCGCGCAACGTGATCGCGGCCGGCCTGCTGGCGCGCAATGCCAACCGCCTCGGCCTGACCCGCAAGCCCTGGGTCAAGAGTTCGCTCGCACCAGGATCCAAGACCGTGGAGCTGTACCTGGAAGCCGCCGGCCTCAAGGCCGAACTGGAGGAGCAGGGGTTCGGCATCGTCGCCTTCGCCTGCACCACCTGCAACGGCATGTCCGGCGCGCTCGACCCGAAGATACAGCAGGAAATCATCGACCGCGATCTCTACGCCACCGCGGTGCTGTCGGGCAACCGCAATTTCGACGGCCGCATCCATCCGTATGCGAAGCAGGCGTTTCTCGCATCGCCGCCGCTGGTGGTGGCGTATTCCATCGCCGGCACCATCCGCTTCGACATCGAACGGGATTCGTTCGGCAATGACCCCGCCGGCAGCCCGATCACCCTCAAGGACCTGTGGCCTTCCGACGAGGAGATCGACGCGATCGTCGCGGCGAACGTGAAACCCGAGCAGTTCCGCAAGGTGTACATCCCGATGTTCGACGAGCGGGCCGTGTCGACCGAACGCGTCGCCCCGCTGTACGACTGGCGGCCGCAGAGCACCTACATTCGCCGCCCGCCCTACTGGGACAAGGAAGGCCAGGGCGCCCTGGCCGCCAGCCCGCGCAGATTGAAGGGCATGCGCCCGCTCGCCGTGCTGGGCGACAACATCACCACGGACCACCTGTCGCCGTCCAACGCCATCATGGCCAACTCGGCGGCCGGCGAATATCTGGCACGAATGGGCGTGCCGGAGGAAGACTTCAATTCCTACGCGACGCACCGCGGCGACCATCTCACCGCCCAGCGCGCCACCTTCGCCAACCCCACGCTCAAGAATGAGATGGTGCAGGTCGACGGCAAGGTCAAGCCGGGCTCGCTCGCGCGCCTCGAGCCGGAGGGCAAGGTGGTACGCATGTGGGAGGCCATCGAGACCTACATGGAGCGCCGCCAGCCGCTGATCATCATCGCCGGCGCGGACTACGGGCAGGGTTCCTCGCGCGACTGGGCCGCCAAGGGGGTGCGGCTGGCCGGGGTCGAGGCCATCGCCGCCGAGGGCTTCGAGCGCATCCACCGCACCAATCTGATCGGCATGGGCGTGCTGCCGCTGGAGTTCAGGCCCGGCACCACCCGCTTGACGCTCGCCATCGACGGCACCGAGACTTTCGACGTGGTCGGCGAGCGCACCCCGCGCACCACGCTGACGCTGGTGATCAATCGCAGGAACGGCGAGCGCGTCGAGGTTCCGGTCACCTGCCGCCTCGATACCGCCGAAGAGGTCTCTATTTACAAAGCCGGCGGCGTGCTGCAGCGCTTCGCCCAGGACTTTCTCGAAAAGGCAGCCGCATGAAGACATTCGCGCCGCAAATCCGCGTACCCGCCACCTACATGCGCGGCGGCACCAGCAAGGGGGTGTTTTTCCATGTTCCGGACATGCCGCCGGAGCTGCAAGAGCCCGGCCCCGCGCGCGACAACTTTCTCCTGCGCCTCATCGGCAGCCCCGACCCCTACGGCAAGCACACCGACGGCATGGGCGGGGCGACCTCCTCGACCAGCAAGACAGTCCTGCTCTCCAGGAGCGCCCGGCCGGACCACGATGTGGATTACCTGTTCGGCCAGGTCGCCATCGACAAGCCCTTCGTCGACTGGGGCGGCAATTGCGGCAACCTGTCGGCGGCGGTGGGTCCGTTCGCGATTTCCAACGGGTTGGTCGATCCGGCGCGCATCCCGCACAACGGCATAGCCACCGTACGCATCTGGCAGGCCAACATCCAGAAAACCATCATCGCGCATGTGCAGATCACCGACGGCCGGGTGCAGGAAACCGGCGATTTTGAACTCGACGGCGTGACCTTTCCGGCGGCCGAAGTCCAGCTCGAGTTCATGGACCCCGCCGCGGAGGAGGAAGGCGCGGGCGGCGCCCTCTTCCCCACCGGCAACCTGGTCGACGACCTCGAAGTTCCGGCCGCGGGCAACTTCAGGGGCGGCATTCTGAAGGCCACGATGCTGACGGCTGGCATACCGACCATCTTCGTCAATGCGTCGGAGATCGGTTTCACCGGGTCCGAATTGCAGGAGGCGATCAACGGCAGCCCGGACAATCTGGCCAAGATGGAGGCCATCCGCACCGCCGGCGCGATGAAGATGGGCCTGATCAGGACGCCTGCGGAAATCGCCACCCGGCAGCACATTCCCAAGGTGGCGTTTGTCGCCCCGCCGGTCACCTACACCGCATCGAGCGGCAAGGCCATCGATGCCGGCGCCATCGATGTGCTGGTCCGCGCCATGTCGATGGGCAAGCTGCATCACGCCATGATGGGTACCGCGGCCGTCGCCATCGCGGTCGGCGCCTGCATACCCGGCACGCTGGTGAACATGGCGGCCGGCGGCGGCGCGCGGTCCGAGGTGCGCTTCGGCCATCCCTCCGGCACCTTGCGCGTCGGCGCGCAGGCCGTGCGGTCGGGCGGCGAGTGGCAGGTCACCAAAGCGGTGATGAGCCGCAGCGCGCGCGTCCTGATGGAAGGCTTCGTGCGCGTCCCGGTCTAGCACCGAATCGCAAGGCCGGGAGGCGTTTGCCCCGGCACCCGGAACAACGAAAGGAGAATCACCATGTGGAAATGGATCATCGTCGGGGTCATCGCCATCGCAGGCATGTTCGCCCTGCTCCTCAAGGGCGGCGGCAATGTCAGCATGCTGGGCGAGCACGCCGGCGATGCGCATCCGCCGGCGGCGGAAACCAAGGTCGAGCCGCCCAAGGCGGAGGCCCCCAAAGCCGACGCGCCCGCTCCCGCGGCGGGTCCGGCCGGCGACGCCAAGGCCGAGGCCCCGGCAGCCGCAGGCCCAGCCGCCGCCCCGGCGCCGCCGCCCGCCGCCCCGGCGGCACCGCAAAACAAGTAACCTGTCGCAAACCTTTCTTTCCTCACCCAACGGGAGCATCATGCTTACTGCCTACCGCCAACATGAAGCCGAGCGCGCCGCGCTCGGCATCCCAGCCCTGCCGCTGTCCGCGCAACAGACTGCCGACCTGATCGAGCTCCTCAAGGCACCGCCGGCCGGCGAGGAAAAGACGCTGGTCGACCTGATCACCTATCGCGTGCCCGCCGGGGTCGATGACGCAGCCAAGGTCAAGGCCTCGTACCTCGCCGCGGTGGCACACGGCAGCGAGAAATGCCCGCTGATCACCCGCGCGAAGGCCACCGAGTTGCTGGGCACGATGCTGGGCGGGTACAACATCCACCCGCTGATCGAACTGCTCGGCGACACCACCGTCGGCGGCATTGCCGCGGAGGCGCTGAAGAAAACCCTGCTGATGTTCGATGCCTTCCACGACGTCAAGGAACTGGCCGACAAGGGCAATGCCAACGCCCAGGCCGTGCTCAAGAGCTGGGCCGACGCCGAATGGTTCACCAGCCGGCCCGAAGTCCCCAAGAGCCTGACCATCACCGTCCTCAAGGTGACCGGCGAAACCAACACGGATGACCTCTCCCCCGCGCCCGACGCGTGGAGCCGACCGGACATTCCGCTGCATGCCCTGGCCATGCTCAAGAACCCCCGTCCGGGCATCACACCGGAAGAGGAAGGCAAGCGCGGCCCGGTCAAGTTTCTCCAGGACCTTCGCGCCAAGGGCAATCTGGTGGCCTATGTCGGCGACGTGGTCGGTACCGGCTCCTCGCGCAAGTCCGCCACCAACAGCGTGCTGTGGTGGACCGGCGAGGACATTCCGTTCGTGCCCAACAAGCGGTTCGGCGGCGTGTGCCTGGGCGGCAAGATCGCGCCGATTTTCTTCAACACCATGGAAGACGCCGGCGCGCTGCCGATCGAGCTCGACGTCTCCAAGATGGAGATGGGCGACACCATCGAACTGCGCCCCTACGAAGGCAAGGCCCTCAAGGATGGCCAGGTCATCGCCGAGTTTTCCCTGCGCTCCGACGTGATTTTCGATGAAGTGCGCGCCGGCGGCCGCATTCCCCTGATCATCGGTCGCGGCCTCACCGCCAAGGCGCGCGAAGCCCTCGGCCTGCCGCCCTCGACGCTGTTCCGTCTGCCGCAGAACCCGGCGGACACCGGCCGCGGCTACACCCTGGCACAGAAGATCGTCGGGCGTGCCTGCGGCCTGCCCGAAGGCAAGGGCGTGCGTCCCGGCACCTACTGCGAGCCGCGCATGGCTTCAGTCGGCTCCCAGGACACCACCGGCCCGATGACGCGCGACGAACTCAAGGATCTCGCCTGCCTGGGATTCTCGGCCGACCTGGTGATGCAGTCGTTCTGCCACACCGCGCCCTATCCGAAACCCGTGGACATCAAGACCCACCACGAACTGCCGGAGTTCATGTCCAACCGCGGCGGCATCTCGCTGCGCGTCGGCGATGGCATCATCCACTCGTGGTTGAACCGCATGCTCCTGCCGGACACCGTCGGGACCGGCGGCGACTCGCACACCCGCTTTCCGATCGGCATTTCCTTCCCCGCAGGCTCCGGCCTGGTGGCCTTCGCCGCCGCCACCGGCGTAATGCCGCTGGACATGCCCGAATCGGTGCTGGTGCGCTTCAAGGGCGAAATGCAGCCGGGCGTGACCCTGCGCGACCTCGTCAACGCCATCCCGCTGGCGGCCATCAAGCAAGGCATGTTGACGGTCGAGAAGAAAGGCAAGATCAACGTCTTCTCGGGCCGCGTGGTCGAGATCGAGGGGCTGCCCAGGCTCAAGTGCGAACAGGCCTTCGAACTGGCCGACGCCACGGCCGAGCGCTCCGCCGGCGGCTGCACCGTGCGCCTGGACAAAGAGCCGATCATCGAATACATCACCAGCAACATCACCATGCTGAAGTGGATGATCGCCACCGGCTACAACGACGCGCGCACCATCCGCCGCCGCATCAAGGCCATGGAAGACTGGCTCGCCAATCCCAAGTTGCTGGCCCCGGATGCGGACGCGGAGTACGCCGCCGTCATCGAGATCGACCTCAACACCATTACCGAGCCGATCGTCGCTTGCCCGAATGATCCCGACGACGTCAAGACCCTGTCCGAGGTGGCCGGCGCCAAGATCGACGAAGTGTTCATCGGTTCCTGCATGACCAACATCGGGCATTTCCGCGCGGCCTCCAAACTGCTGGAGAACAAGCGCGACATCCCGGTCAAGCTGTGGGTGGCGCCGCCGACCAAGATGGACCAGAAGCAACTCACCGAGGAAGGCCACTATGGCGTACTCGGTTCGGCAGGCGCCCGCATGGAAATGCCGGGCTGCAGCCTGTGCATGGGCAACCAGGCCCAGGTCAAGGAAGGCGCGACGGTGTTCTCCACGTCCACCCGCAACTTCCCCAACCGCCTCGGCAAGAACTCCAACGTCTATCTCGGTTCGGCCGAGTTGGCCGCCATCTGCTCCAAGCTGGGCCGTATCCCGACCAAAGAGGAGTACATGGCGGACATGGGCGTGATCAACAAGGACGGCTCCAAGATCTACAAGTACATGAATTTCGACCAGATCAAGGATTTCTCCGACCAGGCCGACAAGGTCACCACCTGATCAGGCCCGGCCCGCAGTCAACAAAAGCCCCGCATCATGCGGGGCTTCTTGTTTGCCGGCCGCTGCCGGACCGGCTCAGCCCATCACGGACGCCGCGATGTTGAGGCAGAGCAACACGCGGCGGGCCTTTCGTCCTATCATCGAACCAGTCGCCTGTCCCGGCGCCGCGCGTGGCGCGGCACGCAATCCATGAATTTCTCCGATCTCGAGGATGACAGCGAGGACTCCCCCGAGGAACTCGCCTCCCGTGCCGTCGCCGCCAGCCGCAGCACATGGGTCAGCGTGGTGGTCAACGTGCTTCTGAGCGCGTTGCAGATCGCCGTCGGCCTGTACGCCCGTTCGCAGAGCCTGATCGCCGACGGCCTGCACTCCCTATCGGACCTGGTGTCTGACTTCGTGGTTCTGTTCGCGAGCCGCCACAGCAAGAAAGGCGCGGACCAGGACCATCCCTACGGGCATCAGCGTTTCGAGACCGCGGCGTCCCTAGTCCTCGGCCTGCTGCTGCTCGGTGTGGGCGTGGGCATGCTGTGGTCGGCCGCAGGCAAGCTCGAAGCGCCGGACACCATCGCCGAAGTCCATATCGCCGCCCTGTGGGTTGCCATCGGCGCACTGGTGGCAAAGGAAACACTGTTCCGGTACATGCTGGCGGTGGCCAAGCGCGTCAAATCCGGGATGCTGGTGGCCAACGCATGGCATGCCAGATCGGACGCGGCCTCATCGCTGGTGGTGGCGCTCGGCATCACCGGCAACCTGCTCGGCTACCCGATGTTCGACCCCATCGCCGCCCTGATCGTCGGTTTCATGGTCGGCCGCATGGGATGGGGATTCGCCTGGGATGCCCTGCATGACCTGATGGATCGCGCCGTCGACGAGCAGGAGGTCGCGGCGATCGCCAGGACGTTGACCGAAACGCCCGGCGTGCGCGGCCTGCACGACCTGAAAACCCGCAAGATGGGCGACATGATCGTGGTCGACGCGCATATCGAGGTCGACGCGGCGATCTCGGTTGAGGCGGGCCACGACATCGCCGTGGCGGCCCGCAACCGGGTGATGCAGCGCCACCGGGTTCTCAACCTCATGACCCATATCGACCCGCAGCACCGGCCCGACCTGGATCACCTGCCCGTGTCGCCGCCGGCGGCCAGCATTACCCCGCCCGGATGACGCGCGGGAGAAGTGTCCAGCCGGCGCGGTCAGGTCGACAGGCGGCGATGCGTGCAGGATGGCGGCGAAGTCCGTCACCCGGGCGGCGCGGTCGGGCAGCCCCAGCCTGCCGACATCGATGAAGATGAAGAAATGTCCGAGGTTTTGCGGCGCCTCGGGCACATGGGCCCAGGATTTCACATGGGTCAGGTAGGCGGCACCGGAAAGCAGGCCGGCGAACATGTCGACCATGAGCGTCGGGCCATAGCCCTTGTAGCCCCCATCGGCAGCAGAATGCCGTCCAGCGCCGCCGCAGGATCGAAGGTCTTGTGTCCGGCGGCGTCGGTGGCCCGCGTATCGGGAATCGACGCCCCCTGGCCAGGACCTGGCGGATCTTGGCCAGCGCCACCACGCTCATGGCCATGTCGAGCGGCAAGAGGTCGCCCTGCGGATTCGGCACGCAAAGTCCGAGCGGGTTGTTGCCCAGCCGCGTGTCGCTGCCGCCGGTGGGCGCGATGGTGAGGCGGGTGTTGCTGCCGATGATGCTGGCGAAGCCTTCCTCCAGGGCGATCCATGCATAGGAGGCGATCGGCCCGAAATGATGGCTGCGGCGCGCGAAGGCGACGCCAACGCCGGTTTTCCGCGCGCCCTACGTGGCGGCCTCGGGAGCGCGCACGCCTATCAAGGTATCGACGCCATTGGCGCCATCGACCATGGCGATGGCGTTCGACCGATACCACGCCCGCGGGATCCATGCCGCCGAGCGCGAGGCGCGCGCCGCATCCATCGCATGCCGCGCCGCCAGGCCGTCGCTCTGCAAGGCGCGGGCGGCAAGCGCCGGCAGGGAATCTTAGGAGATGATGCGGGTGGAGGGCATCCGGCGGCTTGTTCGATCGCAAGCGGTGCGGGCAGCGTGATCGACTTCGAGCGATGCGAGCCGGCGCCCTGGTCGCCTGCCGCTCCCGGCCGAAACGCCCGCGGCCTCATGCGGGCTGCACGCGTGCGTTGCGGGCCGGATCGGCCGCGAGGGCTCATTTCACGACGTCGCTGATCTCGAGCTTGATGCCGCCGGTCCCCGGCTTGACCGGCGCGCTGGACCCCTCCAGGTCGCCGCTCCTGGGGACAGGGTCGCCGGACTTCGATATGCGCGCGGTGACGATCACCTCCGATGCCGAGGAAATCTTCGCCTGGGGCGCCATCGCCATGCTGTCATCGAGGCGGAAGTCCGTCGGCAGGTCCTTCACCTGCAGCTTGAAGGCGGCCAGCGGCATGCGCGGCCCCTGGGCTGCGCGCGCGAACACGAACACCGCATCGGCGGGCGAGGCACTCGCGGCCAGGCCGGGCGCCAGTGTCAGCCGCCCGCTGACGGCCTCGGATCCGGCGGCGGACCTGGCGCCCGCTCCCTGCACGCCGGCTGCCGCTGACGATGCATTCGGCGCGCTTCCCGCGCCCGCCGTCTTGGCGCGCGCCTCGTCGATGCTTTGCCTGAGCGAGGCGACCAGTTCGGCATCCTGGGGAGCGAGCGAGATCACCTTTTCCCATGCAGCAACCGCGCGGTCGAATCGACCCGACTCGAAATCGGCGGTTCCGTCCAGGAGGAGCGCCTTGATGTTGTTCGGGTCGGCCGCCAGCGCCCGCTTGAGCAGTTGCACCGGTTCACCCGCGAGGCGGCGTCCCTGCGACATGGCCAGAGCATCGGCATAATCGGCCAGCAACTGCGCGTCGGCCGGGGTCAGCGCCGCGGCCTTCGCGAACGCGCTGGCCGCCTTGGCATACTCCCCTAGCGCCGCATAGGACCGCCCCAGCATGCCCCAGCCCGTGGCATCCTGCGGCGCTGACGCCAGTTTCTGCTCGAGAGCCGTGATGCGTTCCTGCAATTGCGCGGCCGCCGCCCGCTCGTCGCCGTCGGGCGCCACCGCGATGTCGCCCCTGAGCACATCGGGGGCACCGGTGGCCCAGTACACGGGGAGCGACAGCAGGGGAACGAACGCCACCGTGGCGAGGATCAGGTTGCGGACCTTGCGCGGCTCGGCTTGCATGACGGGCGCCGTCACTGCATCGAGCAAGCTCTGGGCGAGCGCCGCGCGCGCGCTTGCGTAGGCCTGCGCGTCCAGGGTGCCGGCATCGAGCCGGCGCTGCATCGCGGCGGCTTCCGAGCGTACCGCAAGCACGTCGAAGGCGGGCGTCGCGGATGCCCTCGGCCAGAGCAGCGGCCTCAGCAAGATCAAGCAGGCCGCCACGCACATCAGGGCGGCAATCACGGCAAAGTAGGTCACGTCCGGGCCTTGGGAGTTTGCGGCATCGCGTCGGCCGCCTCGAGATCATCGTCGTCCAGCCCCGCGTCGGCGGGATCGTCCTCGCTGGCCAGGGAGCGGCGCTTGCGCAGGTACAGCACCAGTCCGGCCAGGCCGGCGAAGACAAGCAGCAGCGGACCGAACCACAGGAACGCGGTCACGCCCTTTACCGGAGGGCGATACAGAACGAAATCGCCATACCGCTCCACCATGTAGCGCAGGACGTCCTCTTCGGTCTTGCCCTGGCGCAGCTGCTCGCGCACCTGGTTCTTCAGGTCGACGGCGAGGCCTGCATTGGAATCGGCGATGGTCTGGTTCTGGCAGACGAGGCAGCGCAACTCCTCGGACAGCTTGACCACCCGCTTCTCGAGAAGCGCATCGGCCGGCGCCGGCGCGTTGCCGGCCGCGGTCCTGGCGGCGCCGCAGCACAACAGGACCAGCGCGAGGGAGAACGCCGTCGCCAACCGCCTAGCCATTGAGTTCCTTGAGCAGAGGCAGGATCTTCGTGGAGATCACCTCGGGAGTCAGCGGGCCTACCTTCTTGAAGCGCACCACGCCATGGCGGTCGATGACGAAGGTCTCCGGTACGCCATAGACTCCGTAGTCGATGCCGGCGCGTCCGTCGCGGTCGACCAGCACGGACTTGTACGGATTGCCGAACTGCCTGAGCCAGCGCTCAGCGTCGGCTTGTTGATCCTTGTAGTTGAGACCGTAGATCGGGGTGCTTGTGCGCTTGGCCAGGTCGGTGATGAGCGGATGCTCCTCGCGGCAAGGACCGCACCAGGAAGCGAACACGTTGAGCACCCATGGCTGGCCGGCGAACTCGCGCGGGGTGACCTGGCGGCCACCGTCCTCCAGCGTGGCGAGGCTGAACGGCGGCGCGGGCTTGCCGATGAGCGGCGACGGCACTTCGCGCGGATTGAGCGTCAATCCGACCCCCAGGAACACCACCAGAACGCCGAAGACGATCGCCGGTATCAGCGTCCGCCTCATTGCGCGCCCCCGGTCGCCGACAAGCCGCCGGCCGGCATCCCGAGGCGCGCGCGCTGCGCGGCGGCCCTGTACCTGCGGTCACCCACCGCCACCAGCCCGCCAAGCGCCATGAGCACGCAGCCGATCCAGATCCAGGTGACGAAGGGTTTCACATGCACCCGGACGATCCAGGCGTTCCCGTCGGGTTCGCCAAGGGCGACGTAGACATCGCGGGTAAGGCCGGAGTCGATCGCGGCTTCCGTCATGGGATTCTGTTGCACCTTGTAGACGCGCTTTTCAGGATGCAGGACATGGGTCACCCGGTCGCCGTCGAGCAACTGCAACTCGCCCCTGATGGCGTTGTAGTTGGGCCCCCTGACCTCCCGCACCCCGTTGAAGCGCAGGGTGATGTCGCCCACCGTCGCGGTTTGTCCGGGCAGCATGCTGAGATCGGCATCGCGCTCGTAGGATTTCACCATGGTCACGCCGACGATGAAGACCGCCACGCCGAGGTGCGCCAGCAGCATGCCCCAGTAGCCGCCCGGCTGCAGGGAAAGCCGCGCCCAGGTCGCCCCGGGACGCGGCCAGGCATCGCCGGCCTTTTCACGCAGGTTGACCAGCGCCGTGGTCATGATCCATGCCGCCATCAGCAGGCCGATGCAGGTCAGGGGCTTCCAGGCGCCGGCGGCGACCGGCGCGAGCAAGGCGCATATGACGCTCACCGCCGCCGCCCAGCGCAGGCGCCGGGCTAGGTCCGGAACGGCGGCGGACTTCCAGCGCGCGATCGGACCGACCCCCATGAGGAAGATCGCCGGCGCCAGCACCGGCACGAACACGGTCTCGAAGTACGGGGGCCCCACCGAGATCTTGCCCAAGCCGAGCGCGTCGAGGATCAGTGGATACAGCGTGCCCAGCAGCACCGTGCCGGCGGCCGCCAGCAGCATCACGTTGTTGGTCAGGAGCATGGATTCGCGCGACACCAGTTCAAAGCGGGAACCGATGCCCACGCGTGAGGCGCGCCAGCCGAACAGAATCAATGATCCGCCCACCACCACCACCAGGAAACCGAGGATGAAGACGCCGCGCCTGGGGTCCGTGGCGAACGCATGCACCGAGGTCAGCACGCCGGAGCGCACGAGGAAGGTGCCCAACAGCGAAAGCGAGAAGGCCAGGATGGCCAGGAGCACCGTCCATGCCTTGAACGCGCCGCGCCGTTCCGTGACCGCGAGCGAATGGATCAGGGCGGTGCCCACCAGCCATGGCATGAACGAGGCGTTCTCGACCGGATCCCAGAACCACCAGCCCCCCCAGCCGAGTTCGTAATACGCCCAGAAGCTGCCGAGACAGATGCCCAGCGTAAGGAATAGCCAGGCGACCGTCGTCCAGGGACGCGACCAGCGTGCCCAGGTCGCATCGAGATTGCCGCCGATCAGCGCGGCCACGGCGAAGGCGAATGCGACCGAAAAGCCGACATACCCCATGTAGAGCATGGGTGGATGGAAGATCATTCCGGGGTCCTGCAGCAGCGGGTTCAGGTCCCGCCCGTCGGCCGCGGCGGGCAGCAGGCGCTCGAACGGGTTGGAGGTGAATAGCGTGAACAGGAGGAACCCCACGGAGATCAGCCCCATCACCGCCAGGATGCGCGCCACCATCGGCAGGGGCAGGTGCGAGGAAAAGCGCGCGACGGCCACCATCCAGCCGGCGAGGATCAGCACCCAGAGCAGAAGCGAGCCTTCGTGGCCGCCCCAGACGGCCGCGAGCCGGTACTGCAGGGGCAGCGACGAGTTCGAATTCGATGCCACGTAGGTGACCGAGAAGTCGTTCTGCACGAACGACCATGCCAGGCACGCGAATGCGACGGCGACGAAAAAGCACTGCGCCTCGGCGGCGGGACGGGCCATCTGCATCCACTCGATGCGCCCGCGGGCGGCGCCCGCCATCGGCACGACGCCCTGGATGAGGGCGACGGCCAATGCGAGAACCAGGGCGAAGGTGCCGATTTCCGGAATCATTTTGTGCTGCCCTTCATGGTTGCTGCGGGTTGACCCTTTTCACCGGCCTGCTTGAGCGCTGCCGCAGCTTCCGGCGGCATGTAGTTCTCGTCGTGCTTGGCCAGGACCTCGCGCGCGCGGAAAATCCCGTCGGGTCCGATCTGGCCCTGCGCCACCACCCCCTTGCCCTCCTTGAACAGGTCGGGAAGGATGCCGGTGTAGACCACCGGGATGGTCTGGGCAGTGTCGGTGACGCGGAAACTGACCTCGACCCCGTTGCGCTTGACGCTGCCCATCTCGACCATGCCGCCCACGCGGAAGCTCTTGCCCCGGGGCGCTTCGTTGGCGGCGATCTGAGTCGGGGTGTAGAAAAACACCAGGTTGCTCTGGAAGGCATTTAACACCAGCGCCGTTGCGGCGCCGAGAACCACCACCCCGGCGGCCACCCCGGCCAGGCGCTTGTGGCGCGGCTTCACGGCCGGCCCCGGCCAGGCGCGTCGGACCTGGCGCGGCGCGCGCGCAGCGCCAGCACCTCGACCAGGATCGCCAGTACAGTCACCCCGTAGGATCCCCACACGTAGAGCCCATAGCCGCCCATGGCGAAGAATTCGCCCGCGCTGCCCCAGCTCATGTTCCGGCCCTGCCCATGATTCATTCTCCGAAGTTGCGCCTGCGTCCGATCACGGCGCTTCGACATCAAAACCGAACTCGCGTTCCGCGATGATCGAACGCAACCGCCAAAGCGCCGCGGCGATCGAGTACATCCAGCATGCCACCGCCATGATCAGCATGCCGAGAAGCATGGTGGTCGCCATCTTCGGCGCGGACGTCAGGTTCACTGACGCCCCCTGGTGCAAAGTGTTCCACCAGCGGACGGAAAAATAGATGATCGGCACGTTGACCACGCCGACGATGGCCAGCACGGCGCCGGCCCGGTCGGCGCGGCGCGGATCCTCGATGGCAGCCTGCAAGGCGATGAAGCCGATGTAGAGAAACAGCAGGATCAGCTCCGACGTGAGGCGCGCATCCCAGACCCACCAGGTGCCCCAGGTCGGCTTGCCCCACAGCGCGCCTGTCCACAAGGCCAGGAACGTGAACATCGCCCCGGTCGGCGCCAGAGCGCTGGCCATCATCGCCGACAGCCGGGTGTTGAAGATCAGGCCGATGGCTGCCCAGCCGGCCATCACGAGATAAATGAACATCGACATCCATGCCGCGGGCACATGGATGAAGATCACCCGGTAGACCTCGCCCTGCGTGGCATCGGTCGGCGCGACGAAGAAACCGACATAGAGGCCGGCCAGCGCCAGGATCGCCGCGGCGCCGAAAAACCAAGGAATCATGCGCGCGGCGAGGGGGTCGAAGGCGAGCGGCGCAGCGTAGCGCAGCCAGATCGGGCCGGCGGGTTGCGGCCGCGCGGGATTGCGGGTGGCGGTGGCTTCGGTCATGGTCGGGCGTGCAAGGTCAGTCCAGCGAAATCCGCAATGCGGCTGCCGAGGCCAGCGGCGCGCCGGCAAGCGCCAACCCGAGCATCGCGCCGAGGATCGAAAAATGGGGGCCGGGGCCGGCGCCGGAAGCCGCGGCATCCACCGCGCCGGTCCCGAAGATGAGCACCGGGATGCACAGCGGCAGCACCAGAAGCGGCACCAGCACCCCGGCACCGCGCAAGCCGACCGTGAGTGCCGCCCCGACCGCCCCCACCAGGCTGAGAACCGGCGTGCCCACGGCAAGGCTTGCGGTGAGGATCGCGATGTCGGCACCGGACATGTCGAACTGCACGCCAAGCAGGGGCGCCAGCAGGGTCAGCGGCAGCCCGGAGGCCACCCAGTGCGCCGTGATTTTCGCCAGGACGAGGTAGGTCAGCGGCTGCGGGGCGAGCAGAAGCTGCTCGAGCGTGCCGTCCGCATGATCGCCGGCAAACAGGCGCGCCAGCGACAGCATCGAGGCAAGCATTGCCGCGACCCACAAGACGCCCGGCGCAACCGCGCGCAGGGTCGCAGGTTCCGGTCCCAGGCCGAGCGGAAACAGGCTCACGACCATGACGAAGAACACCAGCGTGGACAGCACGTCGGACCGCTGCCGCCAAGCCAGGGCGAGGTCGCGCGAAAAAACGCCCTGCAATGCGCGCCACATGACTCACGCACCGAGCCGAAGCTGCTGCAACCTGTCAGGCGCAAGGGTGATGTCCTGATGGGTGGTGAACACGAGGGCGCCGCCATCGTCCAGGTGGCGTTCCAGAAGCTGCCGCAGCATTTCGGAGGATTCCGCGTCGAGGGCGACGAAAGGCTCGTCGAGCACCCAGAGCGGCCGCGCGCGCGACAGCCACAGCCGCGCCAAGGCGACGCGGCGGCGCTGCCCCTGCGACAGGGACTTGGCCGGCAGCCCCGCACAGGCCTCCAGCCCGAGGTCGGCCAGGGCGCGACGCGCCTCGCCGGCCCCCTCGCCGCCCCCGATGGCCATGGCGTTGGCAAGGTTCTCTTCAGCGGTCAGATCGTCCTTCAATGCGTTGGCGTGCCCAAGATAGAGCAGCTCGGCGTTGTACTCGTCGCGATGGCTGCGTATCGACCGCCCGCGCCAGGCGATCTCCCCGCGTTCCGGGCGGGTCAGACCGCACAGCGTGCGCAGCAGGGTGGTCTTGCCGCTGCCGTTGCGTCCGGTGACCAGCAGCGCACAACCGGCTCCAAGCGCGAGCGAGACGCCATGGAACAGGCGGCGCCGCCCGCGCCGGCAGTCGAGGTCGCTTGCCGACAGGAGTGGGGGCTGCAAGGACATGTGTGGTGTTTTTGGGGCGGTGCGCCAGTGCTGGTGCGGGTGACAGGCATTTTCCCACGTTTCCGAACGCTGCCGACGTAGCGGCGCGCCCCGGCCAGGCATCCCCGTTGACCCAGCCGGGACCATGGGCGGCCGCGCAGGCCCCGGGCGGCGAGCGCGCGGGCCCCCGGCCATGCCTGCCAGATTGCGCCACGGGGTTCATTTAGACTCCTTGGTTGGGCCGTCTGTCTGCCGCAGCCTGTCTGCCGCATCCGCCGGCTGTTTTGAAGAATGCAACCCAATCGTGCACGCTATTTGCTTGGGATCATGCAGTCTTCCGGGAGTCACTGTGTCAATCCACGTCGCCCTTCGCCACATCACAAGTTACCGCTACGACCGCCCGGTCAACCTCGGGCCGCAGGTGGTCCGGCTGCGGCCCGCCCCCCACTCGCGCACGCCGATCCTCGCCTATTCGCTGAAGGTGAACCCGGCCGGGCATTTCATCAACTGGCAACAGGATCCGCAGAGCAACTATCTGGCGCGGCTGGTCTTCCCGGAGAAAACCCGCGAACTGAAGATCGAAGTCGACCTGGTGGCCGAGATGTCGGTCATCAACCCGTTCGATTTCTTCCTTGAACCGCAAGCCCAGCAGGTTCCTTTCAAGTATGACGCCTCGCTGGCGCATGAGCTGGCGCCCTTTCTCCTCACGCTGCCGGCAACGCCGCTGTTCTCCAGGTACCTGGCCGGGGTGCCGGCCAAGGCGATGCCGACCATCGATTTCCTGGTGGCCTTGAACCAGCGCCTGCAGTCGGACGTGCGCTACCTGATCCGCATGGAGCCCGGGGTGCAGACCCCGGAGCAGACACTTGAACTGGCCAGTGGCTCGTGCCGGGACTCGACCTGGTTGCTGGTTCAACTGCTACGCCATCTCGGCCTGGCGGCGCGCTTCGTCTCGGGTTACCTGATCCAGCTCAAACCGGACGTCAAGTCGCTCGACGGCCCGTCGGGCACCGACGTCGACTTCACCGACCTGCATGCCTGGTGCGAGGTCTACCTGCCGGGCGCCGGCTGGGTGGGCCTCGATCCCACCTCGGGCCTGTTCGCCGGCGAGGGTCACATCCCGTTGGCCGCGACGCCCGACCCGGGCAACGCCGCGCCGATCACCGGCGCCACCGACAAATGCGAGGTCGAGTTCGAGCACCACATGGAGGTCACGCGGATTTTCGAGGCGCCGCGGGTCACCCTGCCCTACACGGACGCGCAATGGAACCGGATCGAGGCGCTCGGCGCCCGGATCGACGCGCAGCTGGAAGCCGACGACGTGCGGCTGACCATGGGCGGCGAACCCACCTTCGTGTCGGTGGACCACCGCGACGGCGCAGAATGGAACACCGACGCGGTCGGGCCGACCAAGCGGCTGCTAGGCGCAAGCCTGCTGGACCGGCTCAAGGCCCGCTATGCCCCGCACGGCCTGAAGCACTACGGCCAGGGGAAGTGGTATCCCGGCGAGCAGTTGCCGCGCTGGTCCCTGACATGCTTCTGGCGCCGCGACGGCGAGCCGATGTGGCACGACCCCGCGCTTTTCGCCGACGAGAAGACCGACTATGGCGTCACCGAGGAGCACGCGGGGCTGTTCCTGCGCACCCTCGCCGCACGGCTGGAGCTCGACCCGAAGTACGTGTTCGAGGCCTACGAGGACACCTGGTATTACCTGTGGCGGGAGCGCCGGCTGCCCGCCAACGTCGATCCGTTCGATTCAAAGCTGGATGATCCGCTCGAGCGCAAGCGCCTGGCGCGGATCTTCTCGCAGGGCTTGGACAAGGTCGCCGGCCACGTGCTGCCGCTCGCGCGCAGCACGCAACGCGCGCGCCGCTGGCAGACCGGGCCCTGGTTCCTGCGCGCCGAGCGCTGCTATCTGATCCCCGGCGATTCGGCCATCGGCCTGCGCCTGCCGCTCGATTCACAGCCATGGGCCGCCCCGGCGGACCAACCATGGATCCATGCGCCCGACCCCACCCAGGCCTTCGCCCGCCTGCCCGCCCATGGCGAGATCGCGCGGCTGTTCCAGGCCCCCACGGACGCCCCGCGCGACCGCAACGGCGCCTGGCTGGACGCGGCAGCCGGCGGCGCGGCCGGCGCAGAAACGCGGCCGACCGATCATCCGCCGGGCCATTTCGAATCGGCCGGATGGATCACCCGCTCGGCCATCTGCGCCGAGGCGCGCAACGGCGTGCTCCACATCTTCATGCCGCCGCTGGCGGCGCTCGAGCACTACCTGGAGTTGGTCGCCGCCGTCGAGGCGACCGCGGCCGAACTGAAGCTGCCCGTGGTCGTCGAAGGCTACGAGCCGCCGCGCGACCCGCGCCTGGAGTCTCTGCGCATCACGCCGGACCCGGGCGTGCTCGAGGTCAACGTGCAGCCGGCCGGGAGCTGGAGCGAACTGGTCTCCAACACCACCTTCCTGTACGACCAGGCGCACCTGGCCCGCCTGACGACAGAGAAGTTCATGCTCGACGGCAAGCACACCGGCACGGGGGGCGGCAACCACTTCGTGCTCGGCGGCGCCACGGTGCAGGATTCCCCCTTCCTGCGCCGCCCGGATCTGCTGAAAAGCCTGATCGCCTACTGGCACAACCACCCGGCGCTGTCATTCCTGTTTTCCGGCATGTTCATCGGGCCCACCAGCCAGGCGCCGCGCATCGATGAAGCCCGCAACGACTCGGTCTACGAGATCGAGATCGCGTTCGCCCAGATCGACCGGCTGGCGGCGGCGGGCGGCGAACCCGGTCCGCCCTGGAAAGTCGACCGCATACTGCGCAACCTCCTCATCGATGCCTCCGGCAACACGCATCGCACCGAATTCTGCATCGACAAGCTCTACTCCCCCGACTCGGCTACCGGGCGCCTCGGGCTGCTGGAGCTGCGCGCCTTCGAAATGCCACCGCACGCGCGCATGTCCCTGACCCAACAGCTGCTGCTGCGGGCGCTGGTGGCGCGCTTCTGGCGCCGCCCCTACCGCCCCGCGCGTCTGATCCGCTGGGGTACGGAACTGCACGACCGGTTCATGCTGCCGTATTTCGTCTGGCAGGATTTCGGCGATGTCATCGCCGAGCTCAACGAGGCGGGCTATGCGTTCTCGGCCGACTGGTTCTCGGCCCACCACGAGTTCCGCTTTCCGCGTCATGGCGAGTTTTCCGCCGCGGGAGTCCATGTGGAACTGCGCAACGCCCTCGAACCCTGGAACGTGCTGGGCGAGGAGTCGACCGCTGCGGGGACGGCGCGCTATGTCGATTCCTCCCTCGAGCGCCTGCAGGTCAAGGCCACCGGACTGGTCGATTCGCGCCATGTGCTGACCTGCAACGGCCAGCCCGTGCCCCTGCAGCCCACCGGCAGGGTGGGCGAATTCGTCGGCGGCGTGCGCTACAAGGCATGGAACCCGCCTTCTGCGCTGCATCCGACCGTCGGCACCGACGTGCCCCTGGTGTTCGACCTGGTCGATACCTGGAGCGAACGGAGCCTGGGCGGCTGCCAATACCATGTCAGCCACCCGGGCGGCCGCAGCCATGAGGATTTCCCGGTCAACGCCTATGCCGCCGAGGGACGCCGGCTGGCCCGCTTCTTCCAGATGGGGCACACGCCCGGGCGGATCAGCGTGCCGCAGACACAACGCAACCCGAATTTCCCGTTCACCCTCGACCTGCGGCGCGGCTGACCTGCCCTGACCCGGCCCGATCCGCCCGCCAGGTGCGGATTGGGTGCTAACCTGCGGGCGGCAGGCGATACCCGCGCCTGCGCAGCCGACGATTCTCGTGCCCAAGCAACTGCTCGACGCCTATCCGCATCCCCAAGCCCGTTACGACGAGATGCTTGCGGCCCCCGCAAAGCCGCGCGCGCACTGGCGGGCGATGTTCGACCAGCTGATCGCCGCCCCGGAAGCGGGCATGCGCGAACGGGTGCGCGAGATCGAGCGCCAGATGCGCGAGAACGGAGTCACGTACAACATCTATGCCGACCCGCAAGGCACCGACCGGCCATGGGACCTGGATCTGCTGCCGCAGATCATTCCCGCCGATGAGTGGACCCGCATAGAAGCCGCCGTCACGCAGCGCGCCACCCTCCTCGACCGGGTGCTGGGCGATATCTACGGCCCGCAGACCCTGATCGCCGAGGGGCTGGTGCCGCCGGCGCTGGTGCACGGCAACGCCGCCTACCTGCGGCCCTGCCAGGGTCTCGCCAGCCCGAGCGGAGTCCGCCTGCATCTCTACGCGGCCGATCTGGCGCGCGCGCCGGACGGGCGCTGGTGGGTCGTGGCCGACCGCACACAGGCACCCTCGGGGGCGGGTTACGCGCTGGAGAACCGGCTCGCCATTTCCCGTGTTTTCCCCGACCTGTTCCGCGATCTCAAGGTGCAGCCGCTGGCACCCTTCTTCGCGGCGCTGCGCGACAGCCTCGCCCAGTGGGCCCCCCATCAGGGTCAAACCCCGATGATCGTGCTGCTCACCCCCGGCCCCTACAACGAAACCTATTACGAACATGCGCTGCTGGCGCGCTACCTCGGCTTCACCCTGGTGGAAGGGCATGACCTGACCGTCCGCGACGGCTGCGTCTGGCTCAAGACCCTCTCCGGCCTGGAACGGGTTCACGCGATCCTGCGCCGCCTCGATGACGACTACTGCGACCCGCTGGAGATGCGCAGCGATTCCGCGCTCGGCATCCCCGGCCTGACCGAGGCGGCGCGGCGCGGCAATGTGCTCATCGCCAATGGCTTGGGCTCCAATCTGCTGGAATCCGGCGCCATGCTGGGATTCCTGCCCGCGATCTGCGTGCGGCTGCTCGGCGAGGAACTGAGGATGCCCTCCGTGGCCACCTGGTGGTGCGGGCAGCCGGCGGCGCTCGAGGAGGTCATCGCGCGCCTCGACAAGCTGGTCATCAAGCCGGCCTATCCGCAGTTGCGCATGGACGCGGTGTTCGGCCCGGACCTGGCCTGCGACCAGCGCGAGGCGCTGATCGCCGGGATGCGCGCGCGTCCCGGCCACTACGTCGCCCAGGAACTGGTACGCATCTCCCAGGCCCCGATCTGGGACCGGCAGCAGAACCGGACCCTGAAGGCCGGCGCGATCGGGGTGCGCGTGTACGCCTGCGCGACGCCCAACGGCTACATGGTCATGCCGGGCGGATTGACCCGCGTGGCCAGCGGACCGGATTCGCGGGTGCTGTCGATGCAGCGCGGGGGCGGCAGCAAGGACACCTGGGTGCTGTCGAGCGGCCCGGTGTCGGCTTCACGCCTGCTCAGGCCAGCGGTCGCGGCGGCCGACCTGGTGCGCAGCCCCCACAACCTGTCGAGCCGGGTGGTGGAGAACCTTTTCTGGTTCGGGCGCTATTGCGAGCGCTGCGACAACACCGCGCGCCTGTTGCGCGTGGCGCTCGGGCAACTGATCGATGAATCGCCGGAGCGTGCCGGACCCGAATGGAACGCGGTGGCGGACCTGGCCCACCTTTGCATGCTGATCCCGCGCAAGGCGCCGCTCGGGCGCGACGCGGCGGAAACGGCGCTGCGTGCGGCGGTCCATGACCCCTCGGTGCCGGGCCTGGCGATGAACATGCGCCAGCTCTTCCGCGTCGGCTTCCAGTTGCGCGAGCGCCTTTCGCTGGACAACTGGCGCACCTTGAACCGCATGGTGCAAAGCCTGGCGCGCTGGGAGCACCAGCGCCCGGGCATGGCCGAGGCGCTCTCGGAACTCGACCAGGCGGCCTCTTCGCTGATGACTCTGGCAGGCTTCGCGATGGACGGCATGACCCGCGACCAGGGCTGGCGCTTCCTGTCCATGGGGCGCCGCGTGGAGCGCCTGCAGTTCCTCGGCAGCGCGTTGCAGTGCGGCCTGGATGCGCCGGCGGGTGCGGAGCTCGACTGGCTCCTCGAACTCGCCGACAGCATCGTGACCTACCGCTCGCGCTACATGTCCCGGCCGCAGTGGCTGCCGGTGCTGGACCTCCTGATCCGCGACGAATCCAATCCGCGCTCGATCGCCTACCAGTTGCTCGGCCTGCACGATTACCTGGACCGCCTGGGGGAAACCTATGGCGACTGCAGCGCCGCCGCGCTCGCCCGCCTCATCACCTCGCTCGAACGCCTGTCGCCCGAGTCCGACCTGCACCCGGCGAGCCCGCGCCTGCGCACCTTCATGAACGACCTGCGCCAGACTTCGTTCGCGCTCTCCGACCGCATCAACCAGCGTTTCTTCAGCCATGTCGGGGAGACCGACCACCCCGTGCTCGCGCCCTGAGGCGCGCCCTCCGTCCCCGCCCATGCGCCCCGCCCCGCCACTGGTCCTGACCGTCACGCATGAAACAGCCTGTCGCTACGCGCAGCCGGTGGCCCTGTCGCGCCAGTTGCTGCACCTGTCCCCGCGCAGGCTGCCGTGGCAGGAACCGGTGTCGCACGCCATCGACATCACGCCGGCGCCGGCCGAATCGTCCAGCGGGCACGATTACTTCGGCAACCCGGTGACCCATGCCGTCATCTCGACACCGCACCGGGAACTCTCGATCGTCGCCCAGTCCAGCCTGCTGATGCACGACCGGCATGCGGATTTCGACTCGCGCGCTTCGCCCGGCGTCGCCGCGCTGGCTGCGGCGATCGCCGCGCCGCGCGGACCCGCCGCCCTCGACGCGGCGCGCTTTTCTTTCGAGTCGCCGCACGTCGGCCTCGATCCGGCCGTGCAGGCCTATGCCGCGGAGAGCCTGTCGCCCGGCGCACCGCTCCTCGAGGCGCTTCTCGACCTCAACCGGCGCATCCACCGCGACTTCGAATTCGATCCGTCGGCCACCAGCGTCAGCACGCCGCTGGCCGACGTGATGGCGCAGCGCCGCGGGGTGTGCCAGGACTTCGCCCACCTGATGATCGGCTGCCTGCGCGCCTTCGGCCTGTCGGCGCGCTACGTCAGCGGCTACATCCTCACCCATCCCCCCGAGGGCCAGGCGCGGCTGGTGGGCTCGGACGCGTCCCATGCCTGGGTATCGGTCTATTGCCCGCCCGCTGCCGGCGACGGCGCGGCCTGGATCGACCTCGACCCCACCAATGACTGCCTGGCCGGATCCGGTCATGTCACGCTGGGCTGGGGACGCGATTTCAGCGACGTCACCCCCACCCGCGGCGTCATTTTGGGCGGCGGTGACCAGGAACTGTCGGTCCGGGTGACGGTCGCGCCGGCGCATGAGGCAGCGCCCGCCGGGGGCGCGCCGACGCATGCGGGGTATGCTGCGGCAGGCTGAAGAATCCCCGAGCCCAACAGAAGCGGAGAAACCCATGAACAACCAGCAACTGGCGGAACTTCTGGCGGGTATCGCCAAGGCGAACAACGCGATCCTTGATGCGATGGATCGCGCGCAACCCGGGTTCAAGACCACGCATCTGACCCCGGTGCTCAACGTCGCGGCCAACGTCCGCACGGCCGAACCGCGCCTGATCGACCTGCCGTCGCGCATCCTGCTGCGGTACCAGGGCCGCGCCGCGGTGGATGTCGATGCGATCCGGATCGACCTCGACCGGCTGACGGCCGGGTCGCCCCCGCATGGCGGCGACCTCGACTTCGCGGGTGACGGCCGCTGAATTCGCGCTTCGGGAACGGCGCATGATGCACGGACCGGTGGCGCCGATCAGGGCCGTGCTGGACACCAATATCTGGCTTGATCTGCTGGTGTTCCGGGATCCGGGAACGGCTGCCCTGGACCAGGCACTGCGCAGCGGGCGGCTGCGCGCCTGCATGGATGGATTCGGCGCCGCCGAACTCAAGCGCGTGCTGGCGTATCCGCTGGGCCGCATCCGGCTCGACGAAGCGGCCCGGGCCAAGGTCATGGCGGCCTGCCAGGACCTGGCGACCATACCGCCCCCCGCCGTACCCGCCGTACCCGCCCCGCCCGCCCTGCCCGACGGACCGGCCTGCCCGGTGGCGCTGCCGCGCTGCCGCGACCCGCATGACCAGCCTTTCCTGGAGTTGGCCCGCGCCTGCCGGGCAAACTGGCTGGTCACCAAGGACCGCGACCTGCTGACGCTGGCGCGGCGCGTGGCGCGCCAGGCGTCCTTCCAAGTCCTGCCGCCCGCGGCGGCCGCTCTCCTGCTCGCGGCGTCCGCGGCCTCCGCCACAGGCTAGAGCTTGCGCCAGCCCGGTTCGTCGCGATCGAGCATGCGCTTGATCGAGTCGAAGTATAGGTCGCTCTGCTGGCGCTCGCCGGCGATTTGCGCCGCCACCGTGGCGCACAGTTCGTCGGGAATGCGGCGCAAGCGTCCGCCACCGGCCGCCTGCACCGCGAGCACCTGGTGCATGCAGGCGCGCTCGAGGTAGTACAGGTCATCGAATGCCCACGCCACGCTCGGCCCGGATACCGTGACGCCGTGGCTCGCCATGAACATGACATCGCAACCGGCCAGCTTGCCGGCGATGCGCCGCCCCTCGGCGTCGTCAAGCGCCACGCCGTTGTATTCGTCGTCGTAGGCGATACGGCCGTAATAGCGCAAGGCGTTCTGGTTGCACCATTCCACGCGCCCTCCCGCCACCAGGGTCAGGGCTGTCGCGAACGGCATGTGCGTATGCATAACGCACTTGGCCGCCGGATTGGCCAGATGGATGTGGCTGTGGATGAAAAATGCGGTCGGCTCGAGGCTATGCCTGCCCTCGAGGATGCGGCCCCGGGAATCGATCAGCAGGAGGTCGCCGGGCGTGACCTCGCTCCAGTGCAGGCCCTGCGGGTTGATGAGGTAGCGGTCCGGCCCGACCTCCAGGCTGAAATGGTTGCACACGCCCTCGTTGAGCCCGAGCCGCGCGGCCCAGCGCAAGGCCGCGGCGAGGTCGGTGCGTGCCGCGACATGCGAGGCGCCGCGTCCCTTCGAGGCGGCCGGTGCGGCGCCGGCCCGCCGGGCCGGGGGCGTCGAGCGGGCGGGTTTGGTGGTCGTCGCCCTGGCTGCGGGCTTTGAACTTGCCATGGGATGCTCCTTTAGCTAACGGGGAAAAATCAGGCTGTCTTGCGCCGGAACACCCAGCGCTCCGGGCTCGATGCGCGGGCGTCGAACGCGTAGCCGGCGCTGTCGAACCCTTTCAAGGCCTCGACATCGGTCACGCGCGCGCGGATCGCATGGCGCGCCATCATGCCGCGCGCCTTCTTGGCGTGGAAACTGATGATCTTGTAGCGGCCGGAATTGGCATTCCAGTCCTCGAATACGGGGGTGACGATGCGCGCCTTGAGGCCCTCGGGCTGCACGACGCCGAAGTACTCCTCCGACGCCAGATTGACCAGCACCGGCGCCTGCTGCGAGGCCAGGACGGCGTTGAGGGCGCGCGTTACGCGGTTGCCCCAGAACGCATAGAGGTCGCCGCCGCGCTCGTTTGCCAGGCGCGTCCCCATTTCAAGGCGGTAGGGCTGCATCAGGTCGAGCGGCCGCAGCACGCCGTAGAGCCCGGACAGGATGCGCAGGTGGTCCTGCGCGAAGGCGAAATCCTCAGCGCTGAAATCGCCCGCGGCGAGCCCGTCGTAGACGTCGCCGTCGAAGGCGAGCACCGCCTGCTTGGCATTGGCGGGGGAGAATGGCGTTTTCCAATCGCCGTAGCGCGCCACGTTGAGCGAGGCGAGCTTGTCCGACAGTGACATGAGTTGGGCGACATCTGCCGGGCCGAGTTTGCGCAGCCGGTTGATCAGCCGCCTCGACTCGGCCAGATGGGCGGGCTGGGTGAAGGTTTCCGTCACCGGCGGCGTGTCGAAATCGAGTGTCTTGGCAGGCGAAATCACCATCAGCATGTAGGGGGTTCTCCGATCAGTTCGCACACATGGTTGGCGATGGCCAGCGCCGAGGTGAGCCCGGGCGATTCGATGCCATACAGGTTGACCAGCCCCTTGACGCCGTGGCTCTGCGGCCCGTGGATGACGAAATCGCGCGCAGGCTCGTGCGGCGCCTGGATCTTGGGACGGATGCCGCAGTAACCCGGCTGCAGGGCGCCATCGGCGAGCGCCGGCCAGTACTTGCGGATCTCCGCGTAGAAGTGCTCGGACCGGTCCGGATCCACCGAGTAATCGATGGCCGTGACCCATTCGACGTCGGGACCGAAGCGCGCTTGGCCGCCGAGATCGATCGTCAGGTGCACGCCCAGACCGGCGGCCTCCGGCACGGGGTAGATCAGCCGCGTGAACGGCGACTTTCCCGTCAGGGAGTAGTAGTTGCCCTTGCAATAGTAGGTCGGCGGCACGCCCTCCTGCGGCAAGCCTTCGAACCGGCGCGCCAGCGCCTGGGCGTGCAGGCCCGCGCTGTTGATGACCACCCGGGAGCGGATCTCCATCGGTTCCGCGCCGCCGACCATGAGCCGGATGCCGTCGCCGCCGCAGACCGCGTGCGAGAGCGGGGATTCGAAGGCGAGCATGCCCCCGGCGGCCTCGAAGTCCCCCTGCAGGCCGAGCATGAAGCCGTGACTGTCGACCACCCCGGTGGAAGGCGAATGCACGGCCGCCACGCACTCGAGGTTGGGCTCCATCGCCAGCGCCTCGGCGCGGGTTTTGAGCACCAGGTCCGGCACCCCGTTGGCGCGCGCCTTGTCGATGATTCCCGAAAGCGTGGCCACCTGCGACGGGTCGGTGGCGACGATCAGCTTGCCGCAATTGCGGGCCTCGATGCCGCGCTCGGCGCAATAGCGGTACAGCCGCTTGCGGCCCTCGACGCAAAAACGCGCCTTCAGGGATCCTTTCGGGTAGTAGATGCCGGCATGGATGACCTCGCTGTTGCGCGAGCTGGTGCCTGTGCCGATCGCGTTTTCCGCCTCGATCAGGATGGTCTCGCGTCCCTGCATCGCCAGCGCACGCGCGACCGCGAGCCCGACAACACCGGCGCCGATGACGGTGCATTCAACGGTTTCTGACATGGGGAAAAGCGGGGATTCGGGGAGCCCGGGTCGAGCGCGTGAAACGGCGCTCCCCCGGTGCCGCAATGGTAGCAGAGGCCTACCGGCGCAGCGCACGCGCTTTGCGCGCCCATTCCAACCGGGTGCCCGCC